>Ga0075467_10003601_pt1 | contig 11832 bp, 8 predicted proteins | sample DEB08_DNA_9_FD_75067 | JGI IMG/M metagenome (GOLD analysis project Ga0075467, IMG submission 75067) | Aqueous microbial communities from the Delaware River and Bay under freshwater to marine salinity gradient to study organic matter... | ecosystem: Environmental > Aquatic > Marine > Coastal ...
GATTCTCGCCTTCGACAAACCGGCTCATTAGTGGCTCCTCCAAGTGATGAAACCATTATAACTCTTAAGACGTTTTCACACAGCCTCTGCCCTAAACGGCCGTTTCGTTAACGCTCAGCAAAGAGGCGAATTGTGCGGTTGAGCGTTTTATTAAGCATTACTCGTATAGAAACAAATTTTATTATTGTCTAAGTCTCTTACATAGGCCGAATGCATGCTAGAACGTATTTTAGGCTCGCCCTCGCTCATGCCTCCTAAATCAAGAGCCTTGTTATGTAATCGATTAACCTCTTCAATAGAATCAACATGGAGGCCAAGCATAGTACCATTCCCGTTCGATGCTGGGTTTTCATCGAACGGCTCGGCTATGGAAAACATAAAGTCTTCGTTACCCCATAGCGTCATCCGCCCTTCGGCTGGGATTTTATTTACTCCACACCCATCAAATAATTCATCATAAAACGCGACTGCCTTTTCTTTATTATTTGTTCCAAATACAAAATAATTCATTTTCATGGTAATTGCTCCAATTAGGTAATTAAAATGCTTAACAGTATGTTATCCAAAATTATTTCTGAAAAATATTAACAATTAGACGGTTCAAGTTTTTGAAGTACAGAATTCATCCTTATGAGTTCGTTCGAGACGAATTGAAAAATCAAATCACTCGATGACTGCTCCTCGCCCTTGGCGATCCTTCAAAACTCAAAACGTGACAAGCTATATTTCCATTTTATACACGATTATAAATTACGGGCATGCGCCCCTTCCACTTCAGCCATGTGCGTTCATTTGATATCAGTTCAGCCATGAAATGCGAGACGTTAACTCGACTTGTTGCTCCAGAATCAAATATTGCATTTTTAATCGGTGAAGTATGCACGTCGTATTCACTAACTTTCTCTTCGTCGACCAGAGCATCAGGGCGAACGGCAGACCATTCAATGGCTGTATTATTTTGACCGATTTGAGTGCGTAAAAAGTCCGCCGCCTTTTCATTATCTGAGTGTGGAGGCAGCAAGACTCTTAATATTGCAACCACGATACGCTGGCTTAACGGAGGTATTTCGGGGATGTCTCGATTACTGTTACCAGTTGTATTTATAAGGACAACTTTAACAGCCTCGCCATCGTTGGATTCGATAGCGCGACACACGCATTTAAGAGTATCTGTAACGAGTAAACGAGGCTTACCAAACATACCTTTAAATGTAAGATTGTGCCCTAGGCAGGAAACAACCGCAGAACAGCCTTGCATATACTCACCAATTTCTGCGCTACTTAGCTCATGCACCGACGCTTGGATTTTGTTTAAACTGGGGCTGTCTGGTAGAGAATCAAGCGAACGGAGTATCGCATTTATTTCAACCCCTCGATTAAGTAACTGCTCAACAACGAGTCTGCCTGTTGCTCCACTTGCACCTATAACTAACACTTTCATTCTATATTTCCTCTACCTGGCTCTATTAAATATGCCTGAGAGTTTATGTCATGCGCTATAGTATGGAAATCGACTATTTAGGCATGATAGACATGCATTAATGTATGGACTGGAATTCAATATCTTTTGATTGGAACCGAGCGCGTGCGTTCTTAGTGACGGCAGAAGAAGGCTCTCTATCTGCGGCTGCCAGAGCGCTTGGTATGACGCAACCCACTCTTGGTCGGCAAGTATCTGCCCTGGAATCACAATTAGGTGTTGTGCTGTTTGAGCGTGTAGGAGGACGCCTTTCACTAACATCAAGCGGGCTGGATTTATTAGGCCATGTAAAAACGATGGCTGATGCCGCAAATCAAGTATCACTAGCGGCAACCAAGCGTTCAGATTCAATGGACGGCAATGTGTGTATTGCAGCGAGTGAAATACATGCGAGTTACCTACTTCCGCCGATCATTTATAAATTGAGAATGGCAGAACCCGGCATTAGCATAAAAGTGGTTTCGTCAAATGAAGCAAGTGACTTACTTCGTCGCGAAGCGGATATCGCGATACGCAGTTTTAGACCGACAGAAGCCGAACTTATTTCAAAAAAAATAAAGGATGTTGATGCTCCATTTTACGCGGCCAAAAACCACACCGAACAATATGGATCGCTGGCCACTCTAGATGACCTTAAAAATGCACAGTTCTTAGCCATTGGCGACAAGAGCGTTTTCTTAAAACAGATGAATGAAAGAGGATTCGCAATATCAGAAGACAATTTAGGTATTGAATCCGAGAGCCACATCGTTCACTGGGAGATGGTAAAACAAGGCCTAGGAATTGGAATAGTCCCGGACAATATAGGTGATCGCGAACCTCTTGTTGAAAGAGTACTTACCAGTATTGAGCCGATTTCGTTTCCAATATGGCTGACATCACATCGTGAATTAAAAGCTAGCAAACGGATTCGGTTTGTTTTCGATTTTCTTGCAGAGGAACTACATTAAGACGCGTTAAGGAAAAGGTACGGTGATATATCATGCCTTTTGCCTGACACCGTTGAATGTCCGCATCGAGTTATTTAAAAGCCATTATCCAACCCTAATTTATAGACCCTAATTGATAGACCCTAAAATCAAGCGATAGCCGTCACAGCTAAACAGCACCGCTGTTTAGCTGCAATCATCGGTTAATCAAGCGCAGCCTTAGCCTGATAAATACTAGTAGTCCAATTCTTTGTAAACGTTAGATCTGGATTATCCGGATGTTCGCTTTTCAGTTTCAGGTTGGTATTTAAATGACTGGTTAAATAAATGCTGCGTTCGGTGGCTGGTAGATAGGCACCTTTTTCCTGTGAGAAGCCTTCTTGGAATCGTGCTGCGAGAAAATTCGGCGGAATGGTTTGATATTCCATCGTCACGCGGACTGAGGCTGGTTTGCCTCCTTTGATGTCGGCTAGCGGAATCGCGTAGCTTATTGAGTCGGAGCCTGCGTACTTCGATTCGGTATAGTGAACGTCTTTGGCAATTGTGCTGTTAAGCGTCAACGGCATTAGCTGAGGATCGGTCGCGTAGGCGGCTGAGCATTGCTTAATTCCGAATATTTCTGTTCCGGCGCTTGGGTTTTTGCTGCAACCTAGCTCTTCTGACGTTTTAAACCCTCTTGGTAGTAGTCGGTTGTCTTTTGCGTCATGGAATAGTGATAGCGTTTTCGAGGTTAGAACACCTCGGTCATCAACCGCTTGAACTTCGTAGATTTGCACCTGGCTTTGTGAGGTGATGGTTGAATAATGCGGTTGAAGGTTAACTGGGTTGCCGCCGGGCACTTCACTACTTAGCAGGTTGTAGGTCGAATTTTTATTTTCAACACAAAGCCCATTACAAATCGCACCGTAAGGATTAGTTTGACCTGATACCCAGGAGACATCGCCGTTACTGTCGAGCACTTCGAACTTTATAAACGCTCGGCGAAAACCAGCGCCTGATGGGAATTTATGACCGGTGTTGTTGACCACACTTAGATCGGCGTTAAGATTGCCGTTTTTGAGCGCAATTGAATCGATGCTTATTTGCACGGCGGCTTGTTTGTCTGCCACGGTTGAATCAACCTTTAGCCCGTTACCATTGGCTTGGCTAGTCGCTTGCTCAACGATTGCCATTTGGCCGTTGAGCAGATAATTTTGGATAAAGTCTGCGCCCTCGCCTGTTGTGGTAGCTGCCGCCGGTGGCACATTATCGTCGGTGGCCGATACGCCTAACACGTCAGGGAACTGGATGAACATTTCGAACACCGGCAGATTGATGCCCATTAGGCGGTGGCGACGATACGTTTTGGCGGTTAGGCCGTCGGTTGATTGCGCCATAATAGCGCCGTGATTAGTTCCGTCGGTCGGGTCGGTGACCAATGGCATATGACAACCCTGACAGGTATTTTCATTGTCACCTTCACTGGCAAAGCTACTGTTGATCCATTCTAGGTAGGTAGCTTGTTCATAGCCAAGACCAACGCATTGGTCGGTAACTGGGTTGCCGTACTCACCATTAGTGGCTTTAGCAAACGTTTTGGTGTTTTTTCCGCAGGCGTTAGGCCGTTCATAATATGGGTAGGCTAGCTTTAATGCATCACTCGTATCGGGTAGTGGCGCACTCGGTTTAAATGCGGTAGGAATCTGTGGCACGATCAGCACATGGCAAGCGCCACAAATAACCGACTGTTTCAGATAACTAACCCCATTTTTCTTGTCATAGGCCTGCGCTATATTCAAGTTATCGTCTTTCAACATCGGCACTGGGTCGAGAATACTGACCGGGTCTGGAGTCATTATATTCTTCATGTCGTACTCAAACGTGGCGGTAAACTCATGCTCTAAGGGCACTGGGTTATCAGTCTGACGATTCTTCACGTTATAGGTGTCTAGCGGGCCATAAAACACCTCGTAGTCTTTACCGTTCCACTGGCCTGCGCCCTTCTCCGGGCCAATACGATGACAGGTTTCACAGGAAACTCCGTCGCGTGCTAAGGAGCCATATTTTGCATAAAGGTCTGGATGCGCCTGTATAGATTTACCTTTAATTGGCTCGCAATCGCCAGTAAATGGGTAAGGTTTGCCCTGCTGTTTCTTTGATAGCACACCGGGTACTGTGGCATAGAATATATCAGTACAGAACGTTTGGTCTTTACCATGATCAACCTTGAGTTGGCGTTCACCCATTTCGCCATGGCAGCTAAAGCACACGTCTTGTATCACCGCTGGGTCTGCATAGGGGTGTTGATTGGTTTCGCTTTCAATTTGCGCTTGCCATATTGGATCGCGGGTCGCGAGGCGCATTATGTTCGCGCTCCAATCACCATATTGAGACCAATTAACTAACCAGGTTTTATGCTCGCCATCTGAGTACTCAGCGGGCGGTGTCGGTTCTGAAAAATAGGCCATCTGCGGTAAGCCACCGCCCTCGACAAACAAAGCGCTGTCGTGACAGGCTTGGCAAAATTCACCGGTTGAAAAATCATCACGACAAACAATCGGGTAACCTGTCGGCGGATAACCGGGGTCCCCTGGGTCGCAGTTTAGTGTTTCACCGGGAGTTGCCCTTGCCACAAGCTCAAGTGAGGTATCGCCAGCGCGTTGCGGTGGAAACCAAACAACGTCTTGCTTCTTTAACAGCGTGATCGGCACCGAATTCTTTAGATAGGTATTGTTATAAAAATCGATAAACCCTTGAGCTTGTTCGGAGCCTTCTGCTAAGGGCTGGCTCGGCGTATCACCGAGCTGAAAAACCGGCTTTGGTACCGTCTTACCATCATTGACATAGGTCGGGTTAGAGTCATCAACGTAGGCCGAACTAGAGTCATCAACGTAGGCCGAATTAGAGTCGTCAGTAGCGGTGGCTTTAGCAAAAACGCTACCCGTAGCCGATACGGCGCCAACAGCCACAAAAAGGCCGACCAGAGCTGACAGACTAACGACTAATGCAAACACCTTGCGGATTGATTTCATAACACACCTCTTACCAATTGACTCTCTGAACCAACGTCGGTTGATGAACCGCGTTGATTCCAGAATGGTTGATCTAGCCAACGTGGCTGGCTAGCGTAATAATATTTATGCTGTTGCACATAGTCAGCCCAAAGCTGCTCTTGCTCATGCGCATAGCGTTTTAGAAAAAACTGATCATCGTTTTCAGAACTTGGGCTTTGCTCTGATTTAGCCAACGCATAATTAACCATCTGGCCAGCCGAGCTAGCCGAATTAAGCGCCTTATAAATGCCTTGCGATGAAAGTGGGTCGTAAGCCTGCGCGGCGTCGCCAACGGCTAACCAGCCTTCGCCACAAAATTGCACTAGACGCTCGCTACCAGCCGCCGCGCCTTTGATTTTTCCGATTGGCGTATAAGCAAACTTATTCAGGTAACTCGATATATGGGGGCTTTGCGCAATTAATTTTAGAAACCCAGAGGGCGTTGCAGCTTGCTGCGCCGCACTCGAATCTTTATCGGTATGTAACACCACCAAGCGCTCAGTTGACTTTGACGTATTCGCTAATGGTAACCTATTGCTATACCACCAGCCTTCGGGGCTGGCTTCTATACGCGTATAAGCGTCTTTATCTAAACCTGAGTCTTCTCCGCTGGCTGATACAAAGCGTTGAGCATAGGCAAACAAATTATCATGACACTGACGCTCAATGCCCAACGCCCGAGCGACCACTGAACGCCGACCCGAGCAATCGAGTAAGTACTTAGCGTGGTAGGTTTGTTTGCTTGATTTGCTGCTTACCTCAACGTCCCATCGCTGATAATTCTCACTGCGACGACAGCCTGTTAATTGCGCGCCATAAAGTACTGACACACCGCACTTAAGCGCAACATCTCTCAATGCTTGATCAAAATTAGTGCGGTCAATACACAAACCAAAACCCTTAGGCGTAAAGAAAAAGTCACTGATTTGCGGTGCCGCATGTTGCCAACATGAAACGTTGCCCTTGGTCTTAGTTATACCGATAGTCTTAGTTATACCTACACCAATATCCTTTTCAACTGAACCCAGAAAGTGCTCAACCACGCCAATCGCCGCCGGCGGCAGAGATTCACCTAAAGTAAAACCTGCCTTTATGCGCTTTTCCAACAACAACACACTTCGACTATTGCGAGCAAGTGTTATCGCCGCAGCAGCCCCCGCTGGACCGCCGCCAATAACGATAGCGTCCCAGATTGTTGTCGATATTTCAGAGCCGTTGTTAGTCATTAGCGCGATCTAATCTTTGCAGTCTTTAGCTGATTTAGGCTTTTTACTTAATGCCGGATCACGCTGATATTCTTGATAAACAACCGCGTTGTTATCGCTTAAAAATTCACCTGTTTTCGGATCTTTCTGCGGCAGCACCATACCTAACTTAGGCCATGCGTAAACCATCTGGTTATAACCGTCGGAAGACGACAATGGCTGCCCTTCTGAGTCATAGCCACGGAACCATTCTTTGTAGGTTCGGTCGCCGGTTTTCTCGTCGTAATCAAACACAATGTCAGGCCGTTGCACTGGCCACCAAGCACTATTGCACGACCAATAATCACCCTGCCAAGGGCTGGACATAAACGCGGCAACCGAACCCGGTTCAGTTCCCTCGGCAACTCTGAACGCCTCGGCAAATTTCTCACGATAGGCGATTAGATATGGGAACTCGATACCAGGATGAAAACCGCCACCAATAGTGGGTTCTAAGGCCGCACTGCTCATGGCAAGAGGTTGCTGGTCTAATGGTAGCTGATCTAACGGCTTTGGCTGCTCAAGTGTGCCTACCTCAAAATTACCATCGGCCCAATCTTTCATGCGGCTAAGCTGCCAATCAGTCAGGCTTAAATATTGATTAGGCAGATTGTGACCCAGCTGATCATTTTGCAATGGCTTGCCTGCAGTACCCCAAAGCTTAGGCATTTGATTACCACGGTCTACTGGGCCAACTCCGGCTTTTCGAGGTGGCGGTGCCGACATAGGCGGTGCTGGCGGCAATGTATCAACCAACTTGCCGCCCTCAGCATGGCGCATTAATCCATATATTTGTTTGCGTACAAAAATGCTTTTTTCGCTAGGGTCGCTGAACGCCTTTATATTCGCAGGGCTTAACAAATTACCCGCTTGTTTCGGGCCGTGCGCTAGGTTACGGCTATTAGGCTGTATGCCAGACGCCTCGGCACTCACCCAGCCGTAATTTACAGCACGCGATAAAATAGGATAAACATCACGGTAAAAATTAGTTTGCTTGCCTTTAGTCGGATCAGCTTCAGGAAAGGCTTCAAACACGCGATCTAAAATCGACACCACATGATACATATAGGGCGAATACTTAGGCGGCGCGGTAACAATCCAACCACCATTTGTGGCATTACGTGTGCCTTCGTCGGCAGCGGCTTTAACCCCATCACGGGTGCTCAATACTCGGCCATCTTTAAGTGTCACAGTGGCGTCGATCTCGCCACCACAGGTGTCATCCCACCAACCTGGCACATTAAAATAGGCAAACTGATTGATTAACGGGTTATCAGGATTGGGCCCATTGGGTGGGTTAAAGGTTTCGCTTGGGTTAGATAATTCGACTTTTGGTGTAGTTACGCATTCAGACTTACCGGGCGATGGCACAAAAATCAACCGTTGCTTTGAGTCCAAACGAAGCTGACCAAGCTCAATGTCTTTGGCTTCGGTATAAGTGACTTCGACATCTTCGTTGGGGTCAACCGGGGTAAAACATTCGTAGCGTAAATAGCCCGGCAAGGTGCCAGTCTTTACGTCGGTAAAAATATCGCCTTTTAGTACAAGCGGCTGCGTGGTCGACGAATCAATGTTTTGTGGGCCAGGATCAATAATTAATTTATCGCGGTCGATTAGGTCAGTCTTATCAGCTTGAATTGACGGGTTACGAAACTTGGTATTATCGAATAGATACGCCCCTTGGAAGGCATAGTTAGCGGCTTTCATATTGCGCACATGAACTCGCCATTTAATATCACCGGCGTCAGAATTTATTTCTCCAACTAAATTATCATTGGCGTCATAGCCGTAGAGTCGGTAACGCTGAGCCTGACGCTTGAGGTTCTCATCATCGTCTCGATAACTACCGCCGTTTGGGCCTGGGCCACCGGTGCCACCAGGGTCAGAGACAACGCCTGGTGCTTCTGGCCCCAAAAAGTACTCATCACTATTACCAAGACGCGCCATGCCTATTCCTGGATAAACTCTTATACGTGTTACGGCTGCTACCATGTTGGTACTCCCTTATCGCGTGTTGTTGGGTTTTAGTTTTTTGGCTTTAGTTGTTCTTTTTATTTCTTCTTTTTATTTCTTCTTTTTATTTCTTCTTGGGTGCGTCTTTAGGCCCGCCTGATTCTCTACTGATAATCGCTAACTGACGCTACTTTGAAGTATTTTCCAGTCCGAGAAATCAGCTGATACCACGGTGTAATAATTTTCCAGATGTTCAATCTCTACGTAGGTGTTGCCCTGCTTCTGCGAGTAAGATAAAACAGCAAAGCCGGAACCGAAATCAGCTTGAATTGAATCCTTAATGGTCTCTAGCAGGTCAGTTGCTGAGGCAGTCTCGCTGTTGGCGATTACCGTGCTAGTGCTTACCAAATCTACGCTTTGTGATAGAGCTGAGGCAGATGATAAAAATAAAGTAGACGTCGCGGCTGTTTTCAAAAATGCTCGTCGGTTAGTACCTGTTCGCTTCATTAAATATTCTCCCAAATTTTCCATTTTTAAGTATTTGTATACAAGATCAACTATGTCTGCCCATAAGTAAACAGACAAAGGTCTTATATTGTCAAGCGGTGATTTACGCAATACTAGACCTCAACTAGCTATTTAGAGACTGGCAAACTGCTCGTTTGAAAGATATTACACTCTATTACAGCAAACCATTATCGCGTCGACATGGCCGACTATTTCATTCAAACCTTTACTTAGAGCCCCTCGAATAAAGATGGCCGTCAATACTCGGAGAAACGCTCAACCGGACTGGGGACTTGCTAGTTCAACGAGTTCCGGCCGAATAACGATACTCAATAACCGATTGGATAACGATAAGCGTATTCCAATTTGATGACAAAAAATTGATAACGCTCTATCCGCGCTTAATTGTTTTACCTAAAGCAAAATACGCATAATATTTTTGCGATATAAAGCTGGTTTATACCAAATCAACTCCTACAACTCGTCGATTAAAGACAATATTGTTTGCACCACTAAGTTTGGATTATGGTTTATGAAAAAATGGTCGCCCGCAATAAACTGCAAGGTCATTTTCGCTTCAGAGAGATCGGACCAAGCATTAAGTCTGTCTGAACTTATTTCCACGTCATCAGTGCCGCCCAATACCATTATCGGACACGCTAACGGACGTACGTCAGCTTGATACTCAGCGGCGATCTTAAAATCAGCCCTTAGTAAAGGCAGCAAAAATTCGAGCAACTCACTGCTCGACAATATTTCTTGTGGTGTGCCATTGAGTCTCTCAAGCTCGCTTATAAATGCATTGTGCGCAAGGTTATGAATCGGCTTAGTCCCGTATGGCAAATGAGGAGCACCGCTTCCCGAGGCTATCAGATAGTTTGGCGATGGTAGGCCCAGGGCTCTTAGTTTACACGCCAATTCATAGGCTATTTTTGCACCGAGGCTGTGGCCAAATAAAATATAAGGGCGGCTGGTTATATACGAAGCATGCTCGACTAATTCAGACATGATTGATTCCATTGTCTGATGTAAAGGCTCAGTCATTCTCGATCCACGGCCTGGTAGCTGAACCAAAACCAACTCAATATTCAGGTTGTCGTCGAATAACTTAGCCCAATGAGTATAGATTGACGCCGACCCACCGGCATACGGAAACAGAAATAGCCTAAGCCTCGCAGACGCGAGAGGTTTCGGGATAATAAACAGCTTATTTTTCTTCAATCTGACGACCTTTTCAACGATTTTAATAATGTTTCTGGTAAAGATATTACCTGATATGACCTCAACAACTAGGGCTTTCCTAGGCTCGCTCTTGAACCTGGAAACTTAGCGATTGGTTTGCCTAAAAGCCAACCGCTAAGGTCTCGAAGTATCATGAAAATTGGTTAGCTCTTGATTTTTTTTCCATCAAGATGCCCACAATATCATTGGCAATAACCTCTACGTACGGCTGCTGTATGATTGTTTGATGGGTGCTTTTAATTTCCATTACCGACGGAGTCTGCTCTAAAAATTTGATCCATGACTTACTCATGTCAGCATCTCCGTCAGTTGCGGCATATAAATTTACCGCCATTTTAATCGGCTCTTTTTCGAAATGTCGATTGGTGCATATGGTCAACGCGTGATAGGCGTTGAGTAGTTCAATCGCATAACTTGCTGTTTCTAGCTCGCCTTCGTGACCGGTTTCTTGCCGGTAACGATCTAATATAGTTAGCTTGTCTTGTTTATTTACTAAAGGGATTTTCTCAGCTATCTCGAAACCCGACAACATAGTCTCAAGCTCGACTGAATCAAGAATTTGCTTTAGACGATCGAATACGTCACGGCGAAATTGCTCAACGTCCCAAGCGGTAAAACTGTCTCTCTTGTGAGAATCAATCAAGCCTAGAAAGCCAACCATCTCTCCATCAGCTGACAATTGCATGGCCACTTCGTAGGCAATATTGCCGCCGAGTGACCAACCGACTAAATTATAAGGCCCTTCTGGCTGAACTCTTTGTATGTCTTCTTTATATTTTTTCGCTAACGATCGAATGCTGGTGCAATCCTTTGATAATTCAATATTTCCGACAGCTTCAAACGCATAGACTGGTAATTGATCTCCAATAGCATCGGCAAGTGCAAATGATGGCGATACAAGCCCTGATATTTCATGAAATATAAATAGTTTAGGCCCTTTGCTAACGGTGTTAATTTTAACTGGGTTTTCGGTGCCGTTACTATTTTCACTGCCAGCGCTAAAAGAGCCATATAAGTAAGCTAGTAATTCTGCAATCGTTGGGTGTTGAAAAACGATCGAAATTGAGAAACTTCTACGCTGTTGACGGAGACTACTGGTATTGCTGAGCGCTTTACCTACCAGCGGTATCATCTTAATAGCCAACAGCGAATGACCGCCTAATTCAAAGAAATTATCGCTGACACCCACGCGCTCTAGGCCCAACAGCTGTTGCCAAATCTCGCATAAAACTCGCTCAAGCTCGGTACTTGGTGCCACATACTCATGCTGACCCGTGCTCGCGTCCGGAGTCGGTAATGCCCTACGATCGACCTTTCCGTTAGGCGTTAACGGAATTTCGCGTAACGGCATAAACAATGATGGCAGCATATGCGCGGGCAAGGTTAGTTGCAGATGAGAGCGGCATTGCTCGAGCAATAACGACGGATCAACAGCGTCGCCAGAA
>Ga0075467_10003603_pt1 | contig 11830 bp, 8 predicted proteins | sample DEB08_DNA_9_FD_75067 | JGI IMG/M metagenome (GOLD analysis project Ga0075467, IMG submission 75067) | Aqueous microbial communities from the Delaware River and Bay under freshwater to marine salinity gradient to study organic matter... | ecosystem: Environmental > Aquatic > Marine > Coastal ...
CCCCAAAACCCCAAAACCCCACATATTCAAATATTTTAATTATTTTAATCTCTATTATAACTTTGAAATTGAAATTTGTTAAAAATGTCTGTATAAGGCGCGAAGATAGATAAAACCTCAACTAAGAAAGTCAATTTCTTCGTCGAGACAAACAAAAAAGATTAGCAAAAGCTTATCTAAATGTTCTAAGACCTCGTAAAGATTCTTGAAGGAGATAAGTCTGTATTTAATGATGAGCTCCATTCTCTTCAGGTATCAATATTAGACTCCCTTAAAAGTAATGATCAAGAACTATTGGAGCAATAAGATGTCGTAAAGCTTTTGTCAAAATTGATCACACATAGTTTTAAGAAGGTATTTGCTACGAAAAGTGTGTTGAAGTATCTTTCTGGACTTGATATAAACAAGGAGTTCAAGCTAAAGAAAGAGACAGTCGATTAGATAGTTCTGAGCCAGATGGAGATCATAGCTCATGTAGTTGGAAAGCATCATAGACTCGTCGATCAAATCATTGAGCACTTTGAAGGACAAGTCCTTAACAATCTCAAGAATAGATTCTGCTACTTGTAGCACATGGCTTTCTTGTATTTGATTAGGAACTGTCCATAGCTAAAGATCCAAGCAAAACAAGTGAACCTTGCTTAAAGACTATTGGCGTTATTCAGCCAATACGCACTTAACTCTGCTGAAATCCACTCAGACCTATTTTAGTTGCTGGATACAACATAATAATTTGCCCAAGCCGACCAAATGAACATGCAAATTAATGAAATTATAGTGCAGAGTTATAATTAAGAAGCCCAAATTAACAACAAAGGCCAAAGATAAGGTTTTAACCTAAATTTGAAAGACTTCCAGCTCAAGAACATGGAAGGAGCAATTGAGTCTCAGCTGTCAGGACAATAACAATACAGTAATCTAGACACAGCTGGCACTGGAATAAGACAAGCTCTTTATAGAGGAGGTTAGAACAATGGGCCAAGTACGCAATCAAGACGTCTGACCTAACAAGATGCCATGCTTATGAACTCCCATCTAAAGACACATGATGGACGAAAGAAGTATGAAAGCTAGTCACCGATCAATAGAACTCAGCAATACATTGTCGCGACCACTAAAAAAGGAGGAGTGGATATTACAAACTAGAGCCATGTCGGAAGTCAAGAAGAAAGTGGAGGTAGGGGACATCAACAGATGGGTAGCAACGACTAGAGTCCAATGCTAGTCGAGGGTGCAGCTCCTAATTCTCTGAAGCGCAAGATGCCGCCTGAAGTTCTCCAAGAGCTGACAATGAGATAAAACCTACACAAGATTAATAAGATCAATCAGCTAAAGTTGTTTTAATCAAGGGCTTCATCAGAGCCACCAATGTACTCATAACTTGAGTCAGGCATCCTCAACCAACAATCAATCATTCAAGAAGAGGTGATCGAAAATGAAAATCCATCAACATTACCTGAGCCAGAGTAGTAGACGATAAATACAAATAAACAGCCGAGTGATGTTATTGGATATGACCACTTGAACTCACAAATTACGCCCAACGACTTGATCAACAATTAAAGAACACAAAAGTTCCAAAACAAAAAGCAAATGCACATGTCAAGCTCCTAGGAACTAAACTTGTAGAAAGAGGCTGCCAAAAAACGTAGCTCAAGCAGCTTCGTGATGTCAAATTTTTTCAATGCGGCAATTCCACAGCCGTAGTTGTCGGCGCTGAGCACGGAAAACCAGCAGAGGAGACTTCAAAACTTGCAAGGCACACCTGGTCCATCTGAAGGTGCCCATTTTCAGCTGCAATCAGGCCATTCTCAAAGTCGAGGGTTCCAAGTAAACATCGTGCCCCAGCAGAACTCGGTAGCAATGACAAGACTCTCAAGAAGATAGCTGAGCTACGGCCAAAACATGCTAAGCATCCGAAACCAACAAACTTAGAAATTCTAAACAGCCTCAAACCAAGTTATTGCCGCCTACGGAGATCCAAGGGACGTTAGGTTCTCAGCTAGCAGGATGAATGGGGGCAAAGGAGGAGTTGATACCGCGGGGTAACAATCAATCAGCAGAGATGGCAGCAAGGACCTGAGGAGAGCAAACGATACAGAGACAATCTCTGGCGACTGCAGCGACGATGAAAAGCATGACACGATCAGCAACGGTGGAAGGAATCGAGAGAGCAGCAAGAGCCCGATGATACCAAAGTTGAACCTAGTTCAAATTGGAACAGAGAAGGGGATCTAGCGATTAAATACAGGGCACTAGAATATCATTCATACCGGAGGTCCAGGCATTCTTTCAACGCCAGGGCAGAACAGCAGAGTGCAAGGTGTCGCCATGGTGAGTGGAGCTTTGACTTCGCATGTGCCCTTAGTTAGCCAGCACAGTCCCAACAAGGTCAAAGACCTTCTGCTTGACACGTCCTAGCGAACAAACACCATGTTTGGCGGCATGCCGATGATCCTCACCTCCTTCACCCATGGTATGGAGGGCCACCAGCAGCCTATGATTAGCGCCCAACTCACCGACCACGATCTCGGAGACACAAGCAAGGCAAAAGAAAACCACAAACACAACTAGAGCTTTAAGTAGCAGCGAAACCTTCTATTCCAAAAGCTACACCAACAACACAGCTCCCAAGGCAAGTCTGAGCTTGGTGAAAATGCTGAATTAACTGGAGGCATTTAGAGCATGAAGGGCCTCGAAGCAATTCCTTCAGGAACACTCAATCTTGGAAACACCCACGGCACTCAAGCAAGCCAGCTCATTGGCATGAACCTCGAGAGTGGCACCGTTTAGCAGTTTGGAGGAGCCCTGATCACCAACCAGAACGGACAGCTCCTCGGTTCTACCAACATAATGAAAATGGGCGAAATTGCCTCGTAGCTTGGTGAGGCTTTTTTAACCAATGACTTAAGCTGTCTTATTGCTTAACAGAGACAAATGGAGCTCATTGACCAAGCCGAGCAAAAAGTGCTAACCCAGGACAAAGAATCTAGTGAGGGAATGACACCGCTCTCGGCCAAGTTCTAATTAAGGAGCAAGTCAGTGGTCGTGAGTGGCAAGATGTTCATGTTCAATAGGAAGTAGACGAGCTCATATGGCCTCTTGAAACACCTAGAAGACACACAGCCTGAAGAAGCTCCATTGACATACGAAAAGCCAGACAAAGTTACTGCTACAAGGGTCGTTATGCTGAACCTCCTGGCCGAGCTCTTGTCAGACTACTCTGTAGAAGAGATGCGCCTCATAAACTTTAACATTCCCCTTCAGTCGATCAAAAGCTACCTCGAGAGCAACTTTTTCTAATCATCTCTCTGTATGGACAACCTTAAGATGTTGAAGGAAGGCAAAGATAAAAGTGATAAAGTTTTAAGCCTTGATTCAATGGGTAGACTTACAACATCATTGTAAGAATAACAAAAGACTTTAACGTCTGAGCATACTGCTATCGTTAAGATTTCGAGCAAGTTTGCATTCACCAACGAAGATATCATGAGACAGTATGTGTAAGCTCAGTTCGCAAATTTTATAGACAAAGAAAAGCCATACCTTGGAATTCCTGCAAGTGATTCTTCTCAGAAACCATTTGTGCCAAGTTTAAACATGAGCGGATTAAGCCACTTGATAAAGAGTCCTGCACCAAAGGCAGCAGGAGGACATCAATTAAGTTACGACTCCTCAGAACATGAAGAGTTCTTCAAACTCAATAGAATACTTGCTATGAACTTACAAGAGAAGTAGGAGAACAACTTTGGAAAGTAACTTAGTATTGAACTTTTAAAGGACATAATCGAGAACCCCAATTAACTTATCGGCAATAACGGAGTAGTTTACGATATTACCAAGAGCAACAAAATACATGGGTATCAAACTTCTCTCGGAGTTCATGTGCCCAAGGATGTGATCAGAAGAAAGCTTGACACCTTGCTATACTCGACCTGTTAGCAGATAAAGAACCTTATTTTCAAGTAGACCTAAGAAACTTCGCCAAGCTATGGAAACGGCGCTTATACAACAACGGGAAGACCAAGTGGAGAGTGCTGGTGGTGGGTCAACTCAAGCTTTGCATAGAGCTTGACCAAGCAAGTGGTTGTTTTGAGCTCCTACATCCAAGAGAAAGGCACAAGTCGCGTGCTGCTTAGCTAGATCACCGATGTGGCCATGGAATCCCTGCTGATGATCAAGCGCGTCCTCGTTGACGTCACCCTGAAGCAGAATATCTTCATCATCGATACAAGCAAGCAAATCTTCCCTTTCATCTAGCAAGAGCTCCTCCAGCGGGGCACCTTTGTTGATAGTTAGTTCGTGATCCAAGACAGCGCAACAGCTTCGCCAAATATAAGTCAGCAGCAGTTCACATAGGCCGAACAGAGTCAACTCAACCATGAAGTCAAAGCTCAACTAGCGGTCAACCTTATGTGCTTCCGCCATCTCTTCAGCGAGTTCTTGAAGCTTCTCTCCCTAATTATTGGCTTGCCTCAGACAGCGGACACTCTGAAACTTTTGAATGAGACCTTCGTTAATAACAATGCATGGTAAGAATCGGTGAAAAACTTCTCGATCAGTATGTGGCTTCAAGATGTCGTGAGCACACTTATCGTTGGCTTCTATTTCCAGCAAGCCAACGACCAAGGCCCTCAGCTTTCTTTGGACGAGAAATACATCATCTTCGAGAATTTAGAGTCACTCAGAGGAACCAACCTTCTCAACTTCGAAGAGGGCTCCTTCTATAGACAGCTCGACTTCATTCACCAGCAGTCTAATTTGATGCTCAAGGCCAATGAAACGTCAGCAAGGAAGGACGCTCATGTGAATCTTTATGAGATTGGTAGCTGCCAAGTTGAACTCCTGATTGGACAGTGCGTAAGCATCATGAATTACTCGAAGTGCGTGTTCAAGTTCTTCAAGCAGGCGCAGTCTATGTTCTTCCCCATGACGGCTGAAACCAGCAAAGGTGAGAAGAAGCAGTCGGAGATGACAGGCGGGACTGGTATGATGGGCAACCTCATAAATAGGTCAATGAGCGGCCTTGGAGGTAGAAACATGAAAAATTTAACTTATGACGCCGCCAACAACTCAAGGAATGATAGAGAAAATATCGATGGCAGCTTTTATATGCAATAGTAGCACAGCTATAATTAGGGTGGTACATCTGTTTTCTCTGGCCGAATTAACAACTAGTCTGACGAGTATGGAGCAACATAAGCTCACAATTACTTCAGCCTTAAAACATTGACAACTGAGCAGGCTTACTGGAAAGAAGCAATTCGTAAAACACTCTACCAGATGTCATTCTGGGTAACCAACACAAATGGATTATTGACCCAGTATCTTTAATCAAATGCAGCCAATTACAAGGCAAAGAGGGTTGGAACAAATAATAAGTTTACGTCGCCTCTGAACCTATCCTTGACAAAGGCATGTTTGATGTTCCTCGAGGAAGCCTTTAATATGCCAGATCGCTTCACAAAGTATGTCTTCGTGGAGGAGATCTCTGTGTTCTTTATTCGGACACACCATATTAACTTTGTAAGACTTTATAACAAGAATAAGAAGTATCTCACCCAGCTTAAAGAGACAGCAGGTCAAAACCAAGACAAGCTAAACTTGAATCATCAGAATTCACTAGAGTTATGTAAGTGGCATTTGAAATGTATCAATGCGATTGCCAAGCATAGAACGCAAGAGACTCGGTAGAAGATCTTTACCTTTTAGGTCGTTCACTTTTTGGTGCAGGAGATTGCTCTAGAAACTGAGTACAAGGCTGCGAGAAAACAGTTCCTTAACGTCAGCAAATAGACTGCCAAGGAGGCTAACAACATTACTGATGTAGGTCTGGACGCTGATGATGGCTTGACACCTGTTAAACAGAGGAGTTTTAGTAATTTGCCTTTTAGAGAGTAACTTGAGGCAGATAAACTTGGCGGAAATAAAGACGGTGACAACGTCGTGATGGAACAAGGCTACATTCTAGGACCTGTGAAGAATGTGCCAGCTCAGTATAACGAAGAAATTGAAGCAAGAATGAAGGGAGATTTGTCGCATTCGTTAACTAAAGAACTCTAGGAGCCAGAAAATGTTCAAGAACCAGCAGGAGGTTATAGTAGCGATTCAGACATGGGGCTGTTGCCACCTCCGCCTATCATTGGTGCTTAAAAGAAGCCAAGTTTTAGTCTGGCAATAGGAGGTCTTGGTTTATCAACTGTTGCCCAAGAGGGCGGTAAAACAGCTGAAGAGATGGCCGATATGTAGATATATATGGATTCCAAAATGAATAAGCCAGTAGCGCCTGTCGAAGATGACTCTGACAGTGACGGAGAAGTATCAAGTCAAATACCACCAGTTCCTGCTGTTGTTCACCAGGATTCGTCAAACAAGCTGAGGACCAAGTTCTCGCACAAATCGGAGCTATAGGACATCCGTTCAGAAACTGAGAATGAGACAGTGAATTCAGACTCGTCAGATGCAGGACTTCCTCCACCTCTGCCCCAAATAAAGCCTAAAGGATTCTCACTGGGCCTCAATCTTGGAGGATTAGGTCTTTCAACAGTTGCAAAAGATGGAGAGAAGACTGCAGAGGAGATGGCTGACATGTAGACTTACCAACAGGCCAAAGCTCAAAAGCATGTTATCGAGAATAGTTCAAGCAGTGAATCTGATTCAGATGAAGGATTGCCTCCCCCGATCCCAGTTTAAAAGCCAATGGGCATGAAACTATCGCTGAATATTGGAGGTCTTGGCATGTCAACAGTTGCAAAGGATGGAGGAAAGACTGCAGAAGAAATGGCAGATGAAGCCACTTTCTTGAAGTCCAAGAATTAAGCACGGAAACATGAGATCAGCTCTGAATCAGTAGGTTCCGAAGATAGTGACGAAGGTCTTCCTCCCCCAATTCCTGCAACAAAGCCGAAAGGACTCAGTCTTGGTCTAAACTTGGGTGGACTTAGTCTTTCCACTCTTGCCAAAGATGGTGGCAAAACTTAAGAAGAGCTCGACGACATGGCAGCCCTTAAAGAGTCAAAGATGAAGAAACAAGTCTCGTTAAGCTCAAGCAGCGACAACCAAGAAGAACACGCTTCTTCAGACTCTGACGAAGGCCTACCTCCACCTATCCCTTAATCAAAGCCCAAAGGATTCAACTTCAATCTCTCAATCGGAGGTCTTGGCATGTCCACAGTTGCCAAGGATGGTGGCAAGACTGCTGAGGAGATGGCTGATCAAGACACCTATTTAAAGTCAAAGCAGCAAAATTTGAACAAACCAAAGGATAGTAGCAGCAGCTCAGGTGAGAACGATGATTACTCTGATAGCGATGAAGGCCTGCCACCACCAATTCCTGCAGTGAAACCAAAAGGTCTTTCTCTTGGCTTAAACTTAGGAGGCCTTGGGATGTCTACTCTTGCAAAAGATGGAGGAAAAACTCAGGAAGAGCTCGATGATATGGCTGCCCTAAAAGAGTCCAAGATGAAGAAGTAGCAAAACTTAAGCAGTAGTTCGGATGCTGAAGAGTCCAAGCACTCTGGTGGGTCCTCGAGTGATGGCCTTCCTCCAGCTCTTCCTCCACCCAAACCTAAGGGTGGTCTTTCTCTTGGTCTCAATCTTGGTGGACTAGGAATGTCTACTTTAGCCAAAGATGGAGGCAAAACCTAGGAAGAGCTCGATGACATGGCTGCCCTGGTCGCATCTAAGGCTCAAAAGGCAGCAGTTGCATCTCCTTCAAAGGACAGCGACGACGAAGATCTCAGCAGCGATGAGGAGTACTACAGAGAACTTGAGCGCATCAAGGGAGGCGCCGCTTCCAACTCCGAAAGCCAATTCGAGGGTGGCAGCCCCAGCAACTCTGGTCGTGAAGTAGACAAAGAGCAAAAGTCTCAGTCGACTCCAGCAGCTGTGTCGGCAAAGGCTTCTGGAAACGCACCAGTCTACAAGCTCAATATCAAAAGTATCAACAAAGGCTCTCTTAAAATCAAACCAAGCAGCGATTTATCTAACAGACTTACAGCTGATAGAAATAAAAACCATAATCAAAAGTAACTGGAAATGCCAGATAATGAAATTACACCAAAAAAGTCGGCTTCAAAGAAACAATAGCGAATTGTTGTCAACAATCCTGTAGCGGCAATCAAGACCAAATCTGTAAAAATTGAGAACGCGAAGATTTCAGGATAAACTAAGATAACAAATTCGCAAATAAAGTCATAAGTAGGTCCGAACTTTATACAGCAGATAAAAATGCAAAAGAGAAACGAAGCTCGACCTTCATTTGCCACCTAAGACAACGTCAAAGAACCTGATTTTCCAATGACTCCACCTCATTTGAAGCATAGAGACGATGCGACAACCAATACGCATGTGGGCCAAGATAGTATTGCATTCTAGTTGTAGAGCTAGGCAAGTAATATCTTGAGCACAAATAATCCTTTGTTGTTTCGAGGTGACTCCACCAAGAACAACTCAAATACAAATGCATTGAGATTTGCCTCCAATTAAAACACAATTCCTGAAGCAGAAGAGCCAATGGTATTCACAAATCAATTAAAAGATAATAGGCCTTAAAACATTTAAGTATAGCGGACCAAATCTATGAAGCAAAAGAAAAAGAAGGCTCTTAAGATTTCAAAGGAAGACTTTTACAGTTAAGAACGGGAAAGTAGGCCAATTTACTAAGATCAAGAGCTTCATACCTAGATGCTGAGCCTGCTCTTATGCTTGTTGTTATAGCCATAGAGAGGCACTCTTGACGACCTTTATTGTCATTAGTATCCTATTGATAATGGGAAGCAAAACATTCTCTATATGCTTCACTAACATCTGAGCCATAACTCTAACTAATACATAATTTAAGATCTCCTCGAAGAAATGTGCCAGATCAATCCACCTCTAGCAGGATAAAGATTGCTCAAGTTGATGTGTCCATAACTATTTGATCTGGGCTTGTACAACAATGGTAAAGATTGGAAGAAGCTTGCAGTTGGTGCCTATGGAGTTGTCTACGAGGCAAAGACAAACATTGAACAACCAAAGACAGTGGCCATCAAGAGGATGGAGCTGCCTAATGACATTTATGATAGGTGTGTGCTGCATGATATATTTACGGAGATAACATGTCTTGAAGAATTCCGCTTAGAGAAATGCGTTACAGACCTCTACGACTTCGGGGTTGACAACACCTCTTATTACATCGTAATGAAGAAGTACGCCCTCAGCTTAGGCGAATGGAGAAGATAGTAAGGTGATAGTATACAAGTGTTCCAGCAGAATTTGAGCTTGTACGTGTCAATTTATAACTAAGTTCTCAAAAGCCTGCGCACCATTCATTCCCATGGCGTGACTCACTACGACATCAAGTGTGACAACGTTCTTATCGACTTCATTGGCGATTCTGAGTCTACAGATTTGAGGTACATGACTGAAGACGATTACCAAATCACTATAGGTGACTTTGGAGAATGCAAAATCTTCTCAAACGACAAGGATGAGTTCTGCACACGCAACCGAGGAACTGACTCAATCAAAAGTCCAGAAATGCTACAGCTAACGATTCATACAAGAAAAGATCATGACAAATATGATAGAAGAAAACAAGTGGGAACCAATCGTCTAAGTGATATCTGGTCTGTTGGGTGCCTTTTCTATGAGCTGTTGACTGGCGAGTTCTTGCTTTACGATCCTGATTTCGCGTACTTCTTTGTGCGGGTCGTTTCAAATACCTAGGAGCTCTTCCAAGAAGAAAAGTTACAAAAGATAGACCATAACACTTATATTAAGGACTTCCTCAAGTTTATTCTTATCCGAGACCAGCGCTTACGTCCAACCATTGACAAGGTTCTCAAGAGATTTGAGCACATCCATGCGATTCTTGTAGGTTAGACAAGTAATAACGCAAGAGCTCTTCCAGCTGCAATTCAGAGTCGAGACCTAATCAAGGGTAACAATGAGCTCAATGCATGCTTGAAAGCAGCAGCTGCCATCACCGAGTTAGAAGACACATCATCTGACAAAGTGTCTGCTCCGTCTTTTGCTAAGCATTTGAGACCCTACTTCACATAAATTTTAGAATCGGTATTTTTGTGCTCCTCTGATTTCTTGGAGAATCAAGCGCATGTGTCGAGACTTATTGAAGTTGGTGTTACGCATATAACCACTATTGGCGAATTCAATAAATCCTTAAATGACAAGTTCTAGGTACTCTCCTTGCCTAGCAATTCCGATAACAACTGCTTCAAGCTCGCACCTCAAATAATGGACTTTGTGCGCAAGGTCATACTCCTCAGAGGCAGACTTCTTTTCGTCTAGAGCAGCTCCGATAACTCAATGATAGAGGTCCTCCTTATAATTCTCACACACCTGTTCAAGACAAACACTTACGAAACATACAATTTGATTAAGTCTTAGAACTTGTTCTTTCATGTTGATACATCTAGACTTGGTAAAATGAGCATGTGGCACATGAATGCCTAAAAGATAAGGCATTACCTGATGACATTCCCATAGTTTTCATGCCACTGTGGAGCATCATTGATAGTTCTCGAGCGTAACTTTAGTCAATACTAAAACATTTAGCACTTGGTTGCTTGCAACTGCCAGCAGTCTGACAAACACCAAAACAATAATAATAATAATCAGAGTAGCAGCCTCAAGAATTGTCCATGCAACGCTTATACCAGCTGTTAAGAGTACCTAAATTTCTTGTAGTAATATTATACTGCTGGAAGAGCAAGCAGAGGAACACACATCAGCCAGAATCCACTCAATAGTTAGAAGTAACTGCTATGGGGCTACTTTGATCCTTAAGACTTCGTTTTAGGCCCCAACGATGGCGAAACAGTACATGATCAACTGCCACCAATTGACTCGAAGAGAAGTCAGCAGAGTTCAAAGAGGGCCAGTATTCCGAAGATACCTATTGATAAAGCCTTATAGATGAAGACAAACAAAATTTCAAATGGTCTTGGAATTCCAACACTCGGACTGCAGAATCTGAATAAAAGTGGGCATGGATGGCACAATAACTAGCCTTCAATGTCTGACAGAGTTCCAAGCCAACGTACTGCAATTTCTCGTTCAAATCCCTTCGAGCGGCACATTGCCTCCAACATCAGCCAGACAGTTGATGTGAATAGCATTCCCGTCGTCACCAAGTAGAAGCTTTAAGCCCTCCTCACAAGTTCTCCAGCACCTGCTCCTGGAATTGGCCTTAACTCAGCGACAAGTCTGCTTTCTAACACGCCCGAGCCAGTTTCTGGCAGAATACTTAATTCAATCAAGCAGCAGAGACAACAGACGCAACAACCTGCTTCCAACTCCTGGGAGCTAAAGAAATGTTCAGTGTGCCACTGCTGGACCTACGCCTTCAACTCTTTCTTAAACAAGTACGCCCTTCTCCTGAATAATAGAATCAGCGCAAACAAGCTTAATAGCCAGGGATTGCTTATCCCAAGCGAAAACGATAGCAACACAGGTCTCAGCTGGGACAACCTTGAAATTATGAAGCACTAGTTCTCAATGATCGAACAAGAGTTTGCGAGAAGACAACAACTGGCGCAGTCTGCTAATAATGGAGCTGCACCACAAACTTAAAGCATGTTCAACCAATTTACTCAAGGCTAGAACGTCGCCAATGAAGCATTTGGTGACTCATCAAACCACAATCGTGGAAACATGAATGCTTCCTAGGTAAATCCAAGTGCAGATCAAGAAAGAGTCAGAGTTCCCGTACTTAAGAACATATGCATTTAGCTGCCGTTTTGATCAAGATTGAAAATAAAATAACAAACTAAATAATATTTTAGTTTTAAATATTTCAAAAAGCAGGGGTTTTGGGGTTTTGGGG
>Ga0075467_10003604_pt1 | contig 11830 bp, 10 predicted proteins | sample DEB08_DNA_9_FD_75067 | JGI IMG/M metagenome (GOLD analysis project Ga0075467, IMG submission 75067) | Aqueous microbial communities from the Delaware River and Bay under freshwater to marine salinity gradient to study organic matter... | ecosystem: Environmental > Aquatic > Marine > Coastal ...
ATATGGCTGGGTTGGTGCACTACGAATTGCTCACACACGGCGAGATTATCGCCTCACCACATTTACACCAAGACGGCGATGTCTTGCGCGGAACCGACCCCGCAGGCGTCGCAGTTACCCTTCGCGCTGCCAAATAGGAGAGCCCCATGAAAAATACCCCGACATCCTACCGCCCCGCACAGATCATTTTGCACTGGGTCGTTTTCGCCGCCATCTGGGTGCAATGGCTTTTCAACGAGCCGATGAAACGCGCCATTGAAGCGATGCAGAGAGGCGCAACACCCGAAGGCAACGACGCCACAATGGCGTTGGTTCATGTGGGCTTTGGATCGACAATCCTGCTGGCAGTGCTCGCGCGGCTTTATCTGCGCTATCGCTACGGTGCGCCTGGCCATGCCCCTGGAACATCCCCGATGCAGGCCAAGATTGCCACTCTTGTTCACTGGTCGCTTTATGGCACGTTGATTGCCATGGTGATCACCGGCGGAATGACATGGAACGGCGTCGCTGATCTGGGCTATGTGCACTGGCTTTTGAATATTGTGCTGTTTGGCCTGATCACCGCCCACGCGGCTGCGGCCATTTTCAACCAGTTCGTGCGCAAGGACGGCACGCTGGCGCGCATGATCCCCGCTCTCAAAAAGTAAAATATCGCCCGAGCCGCGACGGAAACCAACGGCTCGGGCGTATCACCCCAAAACCCACATGAGTTTGGACCCCGATATGAAACGTTTCTTTGAAGCAACCTCACCTTACTTCACATGGGCAGTGCTGGCTTCCCTCGGGGTCATGATGACGTTCACCGCACTGACATCCGATGATCCGCGGGTTTTCCACCAGCTTGTGCACCCATCCGGCGAAACCTCCGCACGGTTGTTGATCGTGCTGATGATGGCGACGCCTCTGGCAATGCTGCTAAAGGGTTGGCGGGGGCCGCAATGGTTGAAACGTAACCGCCGTTATCTGGGCGTTGCGTCATTTGGCTATGCGTTGCTACACACGATTTTCTACCTGCTGGATAAGGCGTCACTGACAACAGTCGTTGATGAACTGCCACGTCTTTATATCTGGACGGGCTGGATCGCGTTTATCATCTTTGTACCACTGGCTCTGACGTCCATGGATTACTTCGTGCGCAAAATGGGAACATGGTGGAAGTGGTTGCAACGCTGGACCTATGCAGCAGCCGTGCTGACATTGATCCATTGGGCGGCACTGCATAACTGGAACGGCGCCGCCCCCGCCCTGATCCACTTTGGTCCCCTGATCGTGCTTGAGGCCTACCGTGTTTGGTATTGGTACCTTCGGCCACGGCCCGCAGTGGCATAGCGACTGCCTCGACACCTTGAACCAATGCATCATGTAGAGCGAAGGGGAAAATCCACAAACGATGCCTTGCATCAGCTGTCGCCAAAGAAGATGTAGCAAGGAGAGTTATGAACCAAGCGCTGGCAACGCATGTGTGCTGCTGAACGCCGTTCTATTAGACATGGTTGGTTCCAGAGTTTTGAAAGCCAATCATTTGCCTGTCCAAGGTAACATATGGCATTATAGATGCGGCGTTGGCACAAATTATGGATGCGGAGGTAGCGCAAGTTTTGCGTGGGGGTTTTCAACAGGGGATTACACTTCGGCACTTGCGTGCTCTTGTTGCGTTGTCGGATCTGAAACTCGTCGCGCGGGTTTCCGAAGCGCTTGGGGTGACCCAGCCCGCCGTGTCAAAACAAATTGCCGAGTTGGAAAAGATCGTTGGCGTGCCCGTCGTGACCCGGGATCGCAACAGGCTTTACCTGACGCCAATTGGCACGAGGCTTGCTGAACATGCGCGTCAAGCGCTTGGGCAACTTGATCGCGCCGCCTTTGATATCGAAGCGATGACAAGCGGTGTGTCAGGTTCTGTTGGGGTTGGTGTCGTCAGTTCGGTTGCGCCGACACTCTTGCCCAGCACGATTTCCTTGTTCAAGCGCAGCACACCACAGGCAAGCGTTTCAGTGTCCGAAGGACATTTCGTCGAACTATTGCCGCAACTCGAAGCTGGCGCCCTGGATCTGTTGATAGCACGGGTTTGGCAGCCTCAGGAGCTGGCTGGTATTAACCAAATGGCCTTGTTCTCCGAGCCTGTCGTCGTTGTCGCAGGGCATAATCACCCGCTAGCACAAGAGACGGCCGTCAAGTGGGCGGATGTTGCAAATTTCCCTTGGATACTCCCGAAACCAAACTCGGTAGCCCGACAGGCCGTGGACGCGCTTTTTGCCGCCAATGGGCTATCACCACCCACGAATACAATTTCATCCCTGTCGCTGGCGCTGAATGTCGAGCTATTGCGGGTCATGCCTGCCCTTGGGTTGCTGCCACAGCGGCTGGCGCAGACACAGGCGAGGCGAGGCGAGCTCGTCACGCTGCCGCTGGATACACATGACTTGCTATCAGAGGCGCGGTGCTTTTGGCGCAAGGAGCATTTCGCACAGAATGCGGCGCTTGTCTTGTTCCTGAAGTGTCTGGAGCAAGCAACGCAAGACATCAAAACCATTCCATTTGGTTAAGGTTTCCGGCGAATTTTTCATTTTTAATTGCCGGGATCCTCTCTTACCTTAACCAAACACACGGTTTGGGAGGGCTATTGTGTCTATTCGTTTCACCTCAATGCATCGTGCGTGCTCGTGAGCGGCTCTAGGCTTTGCGCGCTCTCCGCGTGTGAGGTTCTAGCTGCTTTTGCGGCCAAAACCCTGACCCCGAGTGAATACCTGACAGCTTGTCTAGAGCAGATAACGCAGTTCAATCCCAAAATTAATGCCTTGGCGGCGATGGACGTCGAAGGCGCTGTTGTCAGCGCCGAAGAGGCTACACAGCGCTGGCAGTCTGACACGCCCATGGGGCCGCTGGATGGTCTGCCAATTGGTGTCAAGGATTTGCAGGACACGAAGGGATTGCTGACCACGCATGGCAGCATCCGCGCAAGGGGTCATGTGCCTAACGATGATATGCCAATGGTCGCACGCCTGCGCGCGGCGGGCGCCATTATTCTTGCCAAGACAAACGTTCCCGAGGTGGGGGCCGGAGGAAACAGTTGCAATCCCGTCTGGGGTGCGACGGGTAACCCGTTTGATGCCAATTTGGTTGCGGGTGGATCGTCGGGTGGCTCGGCAGCGGCGCTGGCGGCCAACCTGCTGCCGCTGTGCACCGGCTCTGATACGGGTGGCTCGCTCCGGATGCCCGCGGCCCTTTGCGGCATCGTTGGCTATCGCCCGTCAGTTGGTGTAATCGCCCACCCTACGCGCCCCTTGGGGTGGTCTGGAATTTCGGTGCTGGGCCCAATGGCACGTACGATTGATGACTTGGCATTGATGTTAGAGGTGTGCCGCGGGCACGACCTTGATGATCCTTTGTCGGTTCCAGTGCAGGCTCGCTTTGACGACTTGCCCGAAGTGCCTTTGCAGGGCTTGCGTGTCGGGTATAGCGAAGACTTTGGCGGTGCCCCTGTCGATCCGGCCATCCGCGAGATTTTTAGAGCCCGTGTTGAAACCCTGCGCCCGCACGTCAAAGAGTGCCGCCCCGTGGATCTTAATCTTGGGGACATGGATCGCTGTTTTGACATCCTGCGCGCTGAAAGCTTTGGTGTCGCCTTTGGTGCGGGTGTCCAAGAAGACCCCGACAGCTTCGGCCCGCATATCAAAGAGAATGTTGCGCTCGGTCAGACCATGTCCTTGGCGGATCGCGGTTGGGCGCACAATGAGCAGACCCGCATTCTGCGCCGTTTCAACGCGCTGATGCGCGAGGTTGATGTGATTGTGCTGCCGACTTCGCCGGTGTCTCCCTTTGCGTGGACTCAATCACACCCTACCCGTATCGACGGGCGGGGCTTGGACATCTACTATCGCTGGCTGGCGCTGTGCTATCGCGGCTCGCTTAGCGGCGGCCCCGCGATTACGTTGCCTTGCGGACGCGATGCGTATGGGATGCCCTTTGGGCTTCAGATGCTGGGAGCGGTGCGAGGCGACGCACAGCTTCTCGGCGCAGCCAAGGCGGCCGAAGGTCTGTTTGCTGCCAAGACAGAAACGGCCCGCCCCTTGGCCGATATGGAGACCCTTGCCCCCTCGGAAATCGATTTGCGCTCGATCGTGACCCATCCATCGGATCTGACAAAACCCAACGATCCCAATTCACACGATTTGCGCACGGCGGTTTGATATGTGGCTGATACCAATAATCTTTATTCTTCTACTTATCAGCGGCACGGCCTTTGCCTATCTGATGGGGGCGGTGTCAGTTCTGACCTTCGTCGCCGTTGATAAAACCCAGTTTCTGTCGATCCTGCCCCAACGCATCTTTGCGCAGCTTGACGTTTTTGCTTTCATGGCAATGCCGCTGTTTATCCTGACGGCCGAGATCATGAGCCGCGCAGGCGTCACGCGCAGCCTTATTGATTTTGCGATGTCCATCGTAGGCCGTTTCCGTGGGGGGCTGGGGCATGTGAACATTCTGACCAGCGTCTTTTTTGCTGGTATTTCCGGTTCTGCAATCGCGGACAGTGCCGCATTGTCGCGTACCTTCGTGCCCGAGATGAAGGCGCGCGGGTATGATCCCTATTATGCCGGGGCGATCACAGCAGCCTCTTCTATGATCGGGCCGATCATTCCACCCTCGATCATCATGATCATCTACGGCGGGTTGACGGGCTCTTCCGTCGCGGCCCTGTTCATCGCTGGGGTTGTACCGGGACTGTTGCTCGCTACCGCGCTCATGGGGTTGAACGCGATCATTGCGCGGTTCAAAGGCCATCCCGGCGGGCGGTCAGATGACCTCCCGCGGTTCGTGCCAAGCCTGCTAAATGCCGCGCCCGCCTTGTGCCTGCCGATTGTGATCCTTGGCTCTCTGGTCTTCGGTTTGGCTACACCTACCGAAGGGTCGGCCATCGCCGTGTTTTTCGCGCTCGTGGCGGGGCAATTCTACAAGGGCCTCAGCTGGCGCATGATCGTTGATGCGATCGAGGCCACGGCAAAAATGACCGGAACGATCTTTATTATTCTCGCTGCGATTTCGGTGCTGGGCTACCTGGCGGGACAGCTTGGCTGGTCTCAGGCGCTGGCAAATTGGGTGGAGTCCTTCGGGCTGACAGGTACGAAATACCTGTTTTTCCTTGTGATCATCTTCCTGATCGCGGGCATGTTCATGGACACGCCCGTCGCCCTCACTCTGTTGATCCCGCTTTTCGCTCCACAGGCGATGGAGCAAGGCATCAGCTCGATCCAGCTTGGTATCGTGCTGTGCTTCAATCTGTGCATCGGTCTGATCACGCCGCCTTTGGGCAAATGCCTCGTGGTCGTCTCGGCGCTGACAAATCTTAACTACTGGCGGCTGGCCTACGCTGTGCTGCCCTTCATTCTCGTTCAGGTGCTGCTCTTGCTAGCGCTGGTTTATTGGCCAGCACTTAGCCTGACGCTGCCGCAGCTGTTCGGATTTTCCGTGAACTAACCAATCCAAAGGGAGTACTACCAATGAAACTTAAGGCACTTACATTTGCAGCACTACTCGCGATGAGCACGTCCGCTTCAGCAGAAGTGAAAATTGCGCTCGATAGCGCGCCAGCACTGGACACGTCGGGCTCGTACAATTGGGCATTCGCTTTCGGCCAAGCCCTGACCGAGGCGGGCATGGACGTGCGCGAGCTACCTCGCGGCTCCGTTGGTAATGAGGCCGAGAAATTTGATCAAGTCTCGACAGGTTTGTTAGAAATTTCCCTGTCAGACGTGCGCGCCGTCGCGCAAGTGGACCCGTTCATATATGGCATCCGCCTGCCATATATCTTTACTGATATCGCGCACATGGATCGCACTTTGGCAGCTGGTGACTTCTACGCACGTATCAACGAAAGTCTTGCTGAGCAGGACGCCATTTTACTTGCTTTGGCACCGCTTGGGCCAGCATCTGGTGTGATCACGACAACTCAGGCCGTGCGTTCCCCATCTGACATGGCTGACCTGCGTATGCGCGCTTTGGACGATGCACAAATCGCTATGTACGAGGCATGGGGCTCTAGCGGCACGATTGTGCCTTGGGGCGAAGTACCTGCTGGTCTCCAAACAGGCGTGATCGACGGTTACCTGAATTCACCGTTCATACCTGTGATGTTCGGTCAAACAGATTTCGTGAAGAACTTCGCAACCGCGGATGTGATCTGGCCTTTGCGTGCCGTACTGGCGTCAAAGGATTGGTATGATGGTTTGTCAGACGAAGAACGCGCGACTGTTGACGCCGCCGTTGTGACAGCAGACGCCGCTGCACGTGCATGGCTCGAAGAAGCGTCAATAAATGGACTAACATCGCTTGAAGAGAACGGCGTGACTGTACAGCGCTTGACAGATGAAGAGCGTGCGGTGTTCCGCGAGGCTTCTTTGGCTGTATACCAGTCGGACCTGATGCCGGCCGAAGATACGGCTCTGTGGCAGACACTCTCTAACGAGAACCGCTAAACCGATATGGGCGAGCCGCGTGACGTGGCTCGCCCATTGCATAACCGGAGAAGACAGATGCAACATTTCATCATCAGCACCAGCGACCGCCTGCACTTGATCATGCGCCGCGTGGCTGTGTTTGCGGTAAGTGTGATGTTCCTGACGGTCGTCGTGCAGATTATCGCGCGCTATGTCTTCTCTTCTCCCCCTGTCTGGACCGAAGATGTCGCACGCTATGCAATGGTCTGGACCGGATTGTTGGGCGCGACCTTGTCGTTCAAGACTAAATCGGATGCCGTCCTTATGGACAGCGTGTTTCCCAACGCCCCGCATGTGCTGGCACTGTTCGCAAAGGGTGTCCAAAGCGCCGCGGTGCTGACCTTTATCCTGCCGGTCATCTACTTTTGCTTCATCGGCCTGCGTGGCGGGTTTGCCAAAGGATACCTTGCCCGTCAGTCAGGTTTAACCGCTGACACGCTCGGGATTCCAATGGTTTGGATCTCGGTGGCGGTGCCCTTGTCTATGATCATCATCCTTATCCATCTTTTCGCCCGCTGGGCCGGGGATGACGGTGTGGAGAAAACAGGTGCTCAGCTCGATTGAATGCTTTGATTATTCAAGCACAAGAACATGTTGGAGCGATCGTCGGGGGCCGTTTTGACCCTTGATCCGAACCTGACCCATTCAGAGGACTGATTTCGATGGCGCAGCAGAGCTTTCTAAGCGAAATCCTTGCAAGAATTGCTGGTGCCGGTCGCAGCCGGCCACAGGCCGCAGAAGATACCGCAAACAGCCTAGTGTCGCTGTGTCATTCGCTGCTTCGCGACGTAAGCGAGGCTGAGGGGCTGAAGATATCGCGTCAGATCCTCGACATTTACGCGGCGGCAGACGTCGCAGAAAAGGCGGCGTTCTTTTCCGCTGTCAGCCAGGAATTCGGGCCCGATGATGCAGCGATGAGCGCAGCCGTCGCCGATTGGACCCCCGGAGACATCGACGCTGCACGCGCACTGCATTTCGTGGCTGAGCCGCAAACCCAAGAGTTGATCCGCACCATCAACCGCGTCCCCGGGGCAACTGCTGAATTGGTCGCGATGCGGGCTGACTTGCTCGCGCATGCGAAACAGAACCCACAGCTGCGCGGGCTGGATTCGGACTTTCAGCACCTCTTTGCGTCTTGGTTCAACCGCGGCTTTCTGGAGATGCGGCAGATCAATTGGTCAACCTCGGCGCAAATTCTGGAAAAGGTCATCACTTACGAGGCGGTTCACGAAATCGCTGACTGGGATGATTTGCGCCAGCGCGTTGGTGATCCTGACCGGATGCTCTTTGCCTTTTTCCACCCCGCGATGCCGGACGATCCACTGATCTTTGTTGAAGTCGCTTTGCTGAGCGAGGTTCCGGATGCAATCGGGCCGATCCTTGCGGCTGATCGCAAGCGGACCGATCTCGACACCGCCACGGTCGCAACTTTTTATTCGATTTCCAATTGCCACGCGGGCTTGCGCGGGGTCTCGTTCGGGAACTTCCTGATTAAACAGGTTGTGGCGGAACTGCAAAAACTGCGCCCGAACCTCAAGACATTCGTGACGCTGTCGCCTGTGCCGGGCTTTAGGAAGTGGGTCGCGCAATCCCTGCAGAACGGTGACGCCTTGCTAAGCGATACCGACAAGGCGACGCTAAGCGAGCTTGGCGAACACGACCTGCCGCAAGATGACTTCATCACCCAGCTTGCAGCGCGTTTTCTGACGCAAGCCAAAAGGGCGTCGGGCACGGTAGCCGACCCGGTGGCCCATTTTCACCTCGGCAACGGGGCCACCCTGTTGCGCATTCACCCGGGCGCGGACCTAAGCCTGCGCGGCATCGACAATTCGTGGGGTGTGATGGTCAACTATCTCTATGACGGTGAGACGATCGAACAAAACCATCAGGCCTACGCAAGCAATAACGATGTTTCGGCATCACCCAGTGTCACCGCACTGAGCAAAGGGTAAAAGGACAACCTATGTATCACGGAAACCACTTGGCCGAGAAATTGCGTGCAGCAAGCCTTGGCGCGGAAAACAGCCTGTTCCTGCGCAATCATCAGACCGGCGAAGAGGTCACGTACCAGGCGTTTTTCGCCAACGCCGAACGCATGGCGCAGGCCCTTGTGGCAGCAGGCGTAAAGCCCGGCGACCGTGTGGCCGTGCAGGCCCCAAAGACGCAGGCAATGTTAGAGCTTTACGTGGCAACAGTTCTTGCAGGAGCCGTGTTTTTACCCCTCAACACGGCCTATACTGCTTCCGAGATCACCTATTTCCTGACTGATGCGGAACCGCGGATTTTTGTCTGCGATCCAAATTGCGAGGATGAGCTGTCAGCCGTCGCAAAAGACGCTGGTGTGGCCGAAGTGCTGACCATCGGCGCGGATGAAGGTGGGTCGCTGCCAGAGCGACGCGATGCAGCAGCTCCCGGGTTCACCCCAGTCCCTCGCGGACCCGACGATTTGGCCGCGATCCTCTATACCTCGGGTACGACGGGGCGGTCTAAAGGGGCCATGCTGACGCATCAGGCGCTGGCGTCGAATGCGCAGACACTCAAAGACAGCTGGCGCTTCAGCGCAGATGACGTCTTGATCCACGCTTTGCCGATCTTTCACACACATGGCTTGTTCGTCGCCACAAATATCACGCTGATTGCCGGGTCGTCCTGCATTTTCATGTCAAAATTCGACGCCGATGAAATCCTTGATTACATGCCAGAAGCCACGGTTCTGATGGGCGTGCCGACCTTCTATGTGCGCCTTCTTGAAACCGAAGGGCTGCGCAAGGCGTCGGCCAACATGCGCCTGTTCGTATCCGGCTCGGCTCCATTGCTGGCCGAAACACATGATCGCTGGCGCGATGTGACCGGACACGCGATTCTGGAGCGCTATGGGATGACCGAAACCAACATGAACACCTCAAACCCATATGACGGCGATAGACGCGCCGGAACGGTGGGGTTCCCCTTGCCAGGGGTTGAGGTGATCGTCACCGATCCGGCAACTGGCGCGCCCTTGCCGCAGGGTGAAATCGGCGTGCTGGAAGTGCGCGGGCCCAACGTATTTGCAGGCTATTGGAAGATGCCTGATAAAACTGCGGAAGAGTTGCGCGACAATGGGTTTTTCATCACTGGTGATCTTGGGCGCATCGACGCAGACGGTTATGTTCACATCGTTGGACGCGGAAAAGACCTGATCATCTCGGGCGGCTACAACATTTATCCCAAAGAGATCGAACTGGTGATCGACGATCTGCCGGGCGTCGTTGAAAGCGCGGTCATTGGTGTCCCGCACAAGGATTTTGGCGAAGCCGTCGTGGCGGTCATTGTCGCCCAGGATGGTGTCGAGATTTCGGCGAAAGACGTCTCCAACATGATCAAAGATAATCTGGCCCGCTTCAAACAACCCAAGCGCATCGAGTTTGTCCAAGCCCTGCCACGCAACGCCATGGGCAAAGTGCAGAAAAACGTTCTGCGCGAGGCTTATGACGGGGTTTTCCAGTAAAGCGCGCCGACAAAGCTGATCGAACATTAAAATGAGAAATAGGGAGTTGGTATGACACAGCACAATACGGCTTTGGCTATTGTCGCCTTGAAAGACCTGCTAGGAGATCGTCTGTCCACCGGCGAGTCCATCCGGGAAATCCACGGCAGGGATGAGGCCTATTCCGAACCCGCTTTGCCGGACGCAGTCGCGTTTCCGGAAAGCACCCAAGAGGTTTCGGCGATCGTGAAGATTTGCGCGCAACATAGGGTGCCGGTTGTGCCGTTCGGTATCGGCACATCACTGGAGGGTCACGTCATCCCGACCCATGGCGGGATCAGTGTTGATACCAGCCGGATGAACAAGATTCTTGAAATCCATGAAAGCGATCTCGACGCGGTTGTGCAGCCTGGGGTTTCACGCACACAGCTAAACCAGGAACTGCGCGCCACCGGTTTGATGTTCACCGTCGACCCTGGCGCCGATGCGACGCTTGGCGGGATGGCTGCCACACGCGCATCAGGCACGAACACGGTTCGCTACGGCACGATGCGCGAGAATGTCTTGGCGCTAGAAGTTGTTTTGCCCGACGGCACGATAATCGAAACTGGATCGCGGGCGCGAAAATCCTCGGCCGGCTATGATCTTACGCATCTCTTTGTCGGCTCAGAAGGCACGCTTGGGATCATTACACGGCTCACAGTGCGCCTGTTCGGCCAACCAGAGACGATACTTGCCGCCACCTGCGGATTTGAAACGGTCGACGCCGCCGTTAATAGCGTCATCATGGCCATCCAGATGGGTATTCCAATGGCCAGGATCGAATTGCTGGATGAGGTCCAGATGAAAGGGATGAACATCTTCAATCCGGATCTGAATCTGCCAGAAAAACCCCATCTTTTTCTGGAATTTCATGGTTCAGACGCCAGCGTGAAAGAGCAGGTTGAGCTTTTCGAAGGTGTCGGTGAGGAATTCGGCGCTTCGGACTTCGCGTGGGCCACAAAGGCCGAGGATCGCGCTCGCCTGTGGGCGGCGCGGCATAACGCCTATTACGCGGGGAAGTCCCTTCGCAAAGGCTGCGAGAGCGTTGTCACTGATTGCTGTGTCCCCATCTCGGAACTGGCGGACTGCATCGCTCGCACCAAGGAGATTATCGACGAGGCTGGTTTGATCGCCCCAATCGTTGGGCATGTGGGGGACGGCAATTTTCACCTGTTGATCCTGTTTGACCCCAACGATCCCGAAGAACTGACAAAAGCCAAGCAGCTTGCATCTGATGTAAACCGAGTCGCATTGTCTTTTGGCGGGACCGTAACCGGCGAGCATGGCGTCGGTACGGGCAAGAAGAAATACATGGTCGAAGAACACGGCGCAGCTTATGCGCTAATGGCGACGTTGAAGCGTGCGGTGGATCCGGAGAATATCATGAACCCGGGAAAAACCGTCGACATCAACTGACACATCATAGGGAAAGTGGTTGATCTCGCCGGGTGTCTTTGTTGTCTTTCTCATCGTCCACTCCTCGGTGGTTACGATGAGCAACAAACCCTCTCTTAGCAAATAACACCATTTGGTCCCATAGGCGCTGACGTCAGACACTAACGATCGTTTCCCTCACCGCAATTTGCACGGCGGTGGGCAATAATCCCATGACTGAAGTGCATTGCCACGAATGGTCCTTTTGAACACTGGGGCGACCCAACCAGAACCATCGAAAATTCTTGTACCATGACCCCTTGGTAATACCTCGTTAGACGTTGGCACGTTTTTGTCCCCCAAGACCGGACATTCGCCATCCTGCGGCAACTAGGTAGGTTTGGGCTCAGACCTTCCATTCGCTGCAAGCTGTCCAAACGTCTGCTTTTGGTTTCTG
>Ga0075467_10003605_pt1 | contig 11830 bp, 6 predicted proteins | sample DEB08_DNA_9_FD_75067 | JGI IMG/M metagenome (GOLD analysis project Ga0075467, IMG submission 75067) | Aqueous microbial communities from the Delaware River and Bay under freshwater to marine salinity gradient to study organic matter... | ecosystem: Environmental > Aquatic > Marine > Coastal ...
ACAACCGTTATTTGTGTAAATATTTAAAGAAGTTCAAACTCATTAATTTTATGTACAGATAGTGAGCTTAGCGCTTAAAAAAGGTTTTTCAAGTTTACTTAGCTATTCTCTATTTACTCGATGATAACTTCTTAAACAACTGCCAAACCCAGGAAGCAGGACCAGAAGCAGAATATGTCAACGCCAAGACAAATAAGACGACGGGCGGGTTAGCTAACATTGCGGTAAACACCAACACCGTTATAAACATAGACACAAAGGGTACGCGCCTATTTTGATCAACGCCCTTAAAACTTAGATACCTTAAATTAGTCACCATCAACAAACCGACAAACGCCAACAATCCAGCCGCAACAATAGAAATACCCGTTGTTAACTCGAGACTACTGCCCAACCACACGCCTGAAGCGACAAGCGTAGCAGCTGGAGGACTGGCCAATCCGGTAAAATAACGATTATCCGCCTCCCCCACATGAGTATTGAACCGAGCGAGACGCATTGCAGCGCAGGCCGTAAATACGAATGCGGCAGCTAAACCAAACTTTCCTAATGGCTGTAAAGCCCAACTGTATACCAGTATTGCTGGAGCCAAACCAAATGAGACCATATCGGAAAGACTGTCATACTGAACACCGAAAGCGCTTTCAGTATGCGTCATACGCGCAACTCGACCGTCAAGACCATCAAGAATTTGTGCAGCAAAGATAGCCCAGGCGGCATGATCAAAATGCCCCGACATAGCGGCAACAATGGCGTAAAAGCCACCAAATAAAGCGCCGGTAGTAAATAGGTTCGGCAAAAGGTAAACCCCTTTATGCCTGACCTTTTGACCATTTTCGGACACTTCCTCGACATGTTCATCGACAGGAATCAAGCCTTCAGCTTGAGAACGGCTTTGCTCACCTTGGCTGTCGGAACCAGAAACAGATTTAATATGGTTTGGTTTGTTTGGCATAATAAATAGAGGCTCTTAATTTCCACAAAACGGATAAGCATCATACGCTTAACAATCTCAGTAAACAAAACGAAAAAAAAGAAGCGGTAAGAATGAGACGCAAGAAAATAAAAACGCGGCTACTAGCCAATTAGCCAACGCCGCGCTATTCGTATTAAACACTTCACCAATAACAATCAAAAAAAAGCATCTACATTTAACTACCACCCCAATTACAAGCGATTGATGCGGGGCTATGCGTGCAAAAGAAACGCCTATAAAACCCAACTGTTAGAGCCTTATAGAATTCGATTATTTAACTTTTATTGTTGATAGATTAAATCGCCACTAAAGACGCCTCCGGAATTAATAGGGGCATCATTCACACCGTTACTTGTACGGGTAATATCAATTCTATCAAGAACAATACTAAAACCTCTAGTAACAGGAGGAGGTGTTCCACCACCACCGCCTGTATCACCTCCGCCGCCGGTATCACCTCCTCCATCACCGGAGCCGCCTGACCCTCCACCTCCACCGCCGCTACAAGCAGCTAAGACAAGAGATAAAAGCAGAATCAAAAACACATTGAACCTATTCATCTTATTCACTCTAAACCATTAAAATGTGTAATAAATTAAAAAACGAGATGTTCCTATTGGCAATGGTAACGCTTCAGAAGGAGTAAAGGTTAAAGTGTTCGCACTGGCATTAAACACACCTGTGACATTCAGTTCTGGCGTACCATCATCATTAAAATCTGCACGTAAGCTAGCGCCGCTGATATCTGTCGTGACATCCATAGCCCCACCCGTACTGAAAGTGAAACCATCAATTTCTGCATCGCCGGCATTGTTAGTGACATCAAAGCTCATCACTAACTGCTCGCCGCTATCTGCAACAAAAGGTTCTTCTGAGCCCCTCGCTACGCCATCTGCGGTCATACTCACCTCAACCGCAACACCACTGGGATCTTTAATAACACCATTAGCAAGGCCATCGGCATCGTTGGGGCCACCATCTGCAATATGCAATCGCACGCAATCGTGCCCTGCTGTGAGACCTAAGACATAGGCAGAATCATTTGCCGCTGGACATACACCACCCGAAGAAGGCGCAGATGCTACTGTATCTGATATAGAAATATCGAAGTCCTGCCAACCGCGAAGTGATGTATATTTACGATAAGAAGCTCCCTCAGGAATAGCCGCAGTTTGAGGAATAACAATATCGGCCGAACTTCCTACGGGAACATTGATCACTTCGAAATCGGCGATATCCCTTATGTAATTGTAGATTCCATCGGCGCTATCATCCCAATCTGTAACACTTGCTCCAGCATCACCATAAGATGAAATGTCCATCAAAGACACGGTCGCATTAGGGCTACCCGCAGCGAAAGCGACTTCACCTAAAATTAATTGTGTGCCTGGAGATGAGGTCATCACAGCGCTGTCGCTGACCGGAAGCTCTGTGGGCTCTGTATTGTTGTCAATAGCGTCAGGAATTCGGTCACCATCAGTATCAACAACCTCACCAACGGCAGAATCTTCATCGGCGGTGATACGCACTATTCCGGTTTGAACCTCGGCTTCATTACCTACTGAATCCACAGCACTAAACGTCACCGTCGTAATCCCTTCAGGAAAACTAGCAGGGGCATCATTGCTCACGGTTATAGAGCCTTCAACATCATCTGACGCTGTGACTGATGATAAGAAGCTGGCGATCTCAGTTTGTGAAACCGGTACAACTGCACCTGATGGGGAGTTGAAGGTAATATCATCAACGGCTGAAATAAGCGGAGCCCCTCTATCAACAACCGTAATAGAAGCAACAGCCTGCCCAACATTGGTATCGTCATCGGTAACCGAAAAAGTAACTTGATTATTAGCACCTACGGGGATACCACCTGGAAATACACTGGCGGCATTATTACTGATAGAACCCGTAAGCACACCATCCTCTACATCTGTGGCGGTAATGGTAGCGAAGAAAGCCAATAGCCTAGAATCCGTTAGCGCTAAAGTTGTACCGGACAATAGATCAAGCGTTATACCACCTTCTGGGATAGAGATAACAGGCGCCTCACCCGTTACTATAACTGTTACTGTCGCGGTAGCCGTCTCAGTATTGTTAAACGAATCTGTCGCTGTAAATGTAACCGTCGTCGCCGGTCCTACCGGGAAGTTATCAGGCGCGTCATTTGTTATCGTTGGTGTACCAGAGGCATCTGTTGCAATAAGTGATGTTAAAAAGCTGGCTATTGCCTCAAGTGTTGCTGGGGCTGAAGACCCACTGACGATTCTGACGGTAAGGTTATCCGGTACAAAGGTAAATACGGGAGGATTTGCTTCAAAGATTGGATCAGCCACAACGGTAGCGGAACGGCTAAACGTAGCCCCCGTTTTACTGTCTGGTATTTGTGCACTAACGGTATAAGTTTCGACGCTATCGGGGGTAAAGGTAAAACTACTAACACCACCGGAAACCGATATTGATGGTGAGACACCCGAGGTGACGTCCGCGTTAGATGCATCAAAAACAGCCCATGTAATAGCCGCTGACGACTCAGCCCCACTAGCATCATTTGCTCTCGCATTTAAAGTCGCCGACGAATTGACCGTGACATTTTGATTCAAAACGTCGATATTCAAATATTGCTGCTGTCGATATTTACCCCAACCTTGAACCAAGTCAGTCGTATCGATATTCAGCGGTGCACCTTCATCAGTTGCTGTAGCTAAAATAGCTTGCACATCATAGAAGAAAGGTTCTTGCCCAAAATTACCACGTTGAATTGCTGCGCCCGCTCTACTCGCGAGCTCCACTTCACCCGCGTTACCGTAGACCATTGGAAAAATGGGGTCTGCACTTGGATAGTCACTTAAGGTTACGGTAGCCTGTAACCCACCACTACCAATGACATAGACTATGGGATCATCTGTTGTGTAATCGACCGCAAAACCAAGATATTCGTCATTGTTGGCAAATGTACCCACATTGACCAAATTCCTCCATATACTGTTGTTATTAAACATATTGACAGACATGGATGGACCAGCGGCCTCCGGATCAGAAAAGTCTGGCGCGCTTGTCACACAACAATAATCATCAATTTTTTCATCGGGGTTAATCAAACCAAAGCCCATATCCGCATCGAAAAAGGCTTGCCCCTCCCAGTAGCGAAACTCACCTTTCATACCTTGATTTGCCTTAATAGCGGCCTTACCGCCTTGGGGTAAATAGCCAACACTTAAGCCATCATCAGAAGTGGTGACAATATTATAAGTATTAACAGCGGAAGCATCGCCACCAAAATCAAACTTAAAGAAGATATTTTCTTGGTGGGGCTCAATAGAAATTGGGCCGTTACTAACGATAGGATCACTACCATTAGCAAGCTCGTAGCCATCAGAAAGACCATCTGAGTCTGTATCAAATTTTCCGGGATCGGTACCTGCCGTTATTTCTTGAGCATATGTTAAGCCATCCATATCTTGATCGAGATTATCACCACCAACAGTAGGGTGAACATAAAAACCAACAGAACTTGAGCTGCTCAAGCCAATACTGTCCGTCACCGTTGCCGTTAACTGATTAATGCCGCCCGTAGCGGTCGACGGTGAAATAGTCGCCCCAGTTCCTATAAGCGTACCGTTAAGAGACCAATTAATAGAAGCCGATATATCGGCCGCGGAAGAGTCTGTAGCCGTTGCGCTATAAGAAAAAGATGAGGCCTGCGAAACGAGCTGGCTACCTTCAACAATATTGAGAACGGGTTTAGTTTGCGAAACAGGCCAACCATACTCTAAAACCGAATCAAGGTTATAAAGAGTACTTCCCAGTACCTCCACTGGATTCCAGTCAAAAGCAGCGCCATTGTCACCCCCAAAATTTAATCGGAAGTTTGCCCCACTGCTGGCCAAAACATAGATGTAGACAGGCTCAGTGACTGCGGTCATATCGACTGCTGGTGCTCGGCTGGCAACCGCGTCTGGGGTTTGGTCAAATACATCATTACCAATAAAGTAAACTGTAGGATGGCCTCCACGGTAATCAACGGCAACACCAACAATGCCGACAAAGACGTCGGACGAAACACCTGCGTTAGGGTTGGCGGTAAAAAAGGTTTCTAAATCACCTGCTGTCGTTAACGGCACATCTGCAGGTGCGACACCTATTGCATAAGAAGCCCCAACCAACTGCTCCAACTCAAAATAAAAGAATCCGTCCCCCGGATTAATGGCGACATTAGAGCGGACACCAAAATAACCAGCACCTGCCGAACCGGAAACAATTGCATCCAGCCCATTACTCTCCAATGTCACATTACTATTTTTATCCGTAGCGCTCCAAGCAACCACACCATCTGCCGGTGCGGAATGCACAATAAAAGAAGGCAGCGTAAGGAGAGAAAGAACAATAAAAGAAGGTAAGGTGAGCTTAGAAAGAACTCTATTTAAAACGGATAACATACTGCAAAATTCCAATACGGGGTAAAATTTTGCTAAGTGTATCACAAAAATAAAAGACCAGATTATATTTTGACCGACTCTATATTTGTTCAGAACTGAGAAATAACGCATTAATAGATCGACACATGACTAAATAACTCGACGATGCTGATCATCATACAGAATTCGGGTACACACACAAATAATGGACGACACTAAGTAACAAGCGGGTATCTCGTAGATAGCCTGCTTGTAACGTATAGAAAATTAATATTAGTAAAGGTTAACCTAAAGCACCTAAAAAAAACCCAGTTACTTAATAGTAACTGGGTTTTGATTAACTTATGAACTTTGATACTAAAGCTATATAACGAGCATTTTCATCGGGCACCAAGCTCGCTGCTATAGCTTTAGAACCTTATCTCCACGGCTAATACCTGAGACGCCGGTGCGTACAACTTCCAGAATCACCGCTTCGCCAACCGCTTCTATAAAAGCACTCAACTTATGGGAATCGCCAGCCAATTGAACGGTATAGGTACTTGGCGTTACATCAATAATTTGGCCACGAAAGATATCAACACTGCGCTTGATTTCTTCACGGGCACTACCGGTTGCTCTCACCTTAATCATCATCAATTCGCGCTCGATATGCGAACCTTCTGACAAATCAACTAACTTAACCACATCAATTAACTTATTAAGGTTTTTTGTGATTTGCTCAATGGCACGGTCGTCACCAACCGATGTTAAGGTTAAGCGCGATAATGATGGGTCTTCAGTCGGGGCAACATTCAACGTTTCAATGTTGTAACCTCGCTGAGAAAACAGACCCACAACACGAGACAATCCACCGGCTTCGTTTTCCATCAAAACTGAAATAATTCGTCGTTTCATTGTACTCATGACGTGCGCTCCGTTTTGCTGAGAAGCATATCCCCAACCGATTGCAAAGGTATTTGCATGGGATAAACATGCTCCCCTGGGTCGACATAGATATCCATAAACACTACTCGGTCTTTCATCGCAAAGCATTCTTCTAACTTCTGCTCTAGTTCTTCGCGCTTTGTAACCTTGATGCCAACATGACCATAAGCTTCTGCTAATTTAACAAAATCAGGCAGCGAGTCTTCGTACAAGATCTCCGAATACCGGCCCTCATAATTCATATCCTGCCACTGCTTGACCATACCCAAGGCTTGATTATTAATATTAATAATTTTGATCGGTAGCTTATATTGAGTACAGGTCGATAGCTCTTGAATACACATTTGCACACTACCTTCACCGGTAATGCAGACAACCGTGGCTTCGGGATCGGCAAATTGGGCGCCAATAGCCGCAGGAATACCGAAGCCCATCGTCCCCAAGCCACCTGAGGTTATCCATTTTCGCGGCTTATCAAAAAGATAGTACTGCGCGGCAAACATTTGGTGCTGACCCACATCGGTGGTTACAATCGCATCACCTTTGGTTACCTTATAAACAGCCTGCACTACCTCTTGAGGTTTCAGCATTTCAGTCGAGGTATCAAAACGATTTTTGGTATAGATACCATGCTTCTCCCGCCACTCATTAATATCACTCCACCACGCTGCCAGTGACGTTTTATCGATAGAATCTGTAGCAGGCTTAACTAACTTAATGACTTCGCTTAATACCGACTCCGCAGGCCCGACAATAGGGATATCAGCATTAATGGTTTTAGAAATCGACGCGGGGTCAATATCAATATGAACAATCGTGGCATTAGGGCAAAACTTGTCCAAGGCGTTAGTCACACGGTCATCAAAGCGAGCGCCAACACAAAATATCAAGTCACTGCGATGCATCGCCGTATTGGCTTCGAAGGTGCCATGCATACCCAGCATGCCAAGAAATTGCTTATCGGTACTTGGGTAGGCACCTAAACCCATTAGAGTACTCGTTGCCGGATAGTTAAGCAGTTTAACCAATTCGGTGATCAATTCAGGTGAACGGCCATGAATAGCACCACCACCGATATAGATCATTGGCTGTTTGGCGGCCAAAAGAGCTTTTACCGCCTTTTTTATCTGTCCACTATGGCCTTTTTGAACCGGGTTATAAGAGCGCATACTAACCGTTTTAGGGTACTCATAAGGGAACTTTGCATCGGGTGCAGTAAAGTCCTTAGGAACATCGATAACAACAGGCCCGGGCCGACCCGAACGTGCAATATAATAGGCTTTTTTAACAATATTCGGAATATCAGCCGGGTTAGTCACCATAAAACTGTGCTTAACGATAGGACGTGAAACGCCGATCATATCGGTTTCCTGAAATGCATCTTCACCAATTTTACTACTGGGAACTTGCCCTGAGATAACCACCATAGGAATAGAATCCATAAAAGCAGTTGCAATTCCTGTAATCGCGTTAGTCGCGCCAGGACCAGAAGTAACTAGAACCGAGCCCACCTCACCTGTTGCGCGAGCGTAGGCGTCAGCTGCATGAGTCGCCGCTTGCTCATGGCGAACCAGTATGTGTTTAACTTTGTCTTGTCGAAATATTGCATCGTAAATATGTAATGCCGCGCCACCAGGGTAGCCAAACAAGGTTTCAACACCTTCGTCGGCCAGTGCGCGAATCAACATATCTCCACCAGAGAGCATTTCCACGTATCTATCCTCATTTTACTGTCATGTTTAGTAGATTTAAAAGCACAATAAAAACAAAAAAAACACCGATAAGCAGCATTACCAGAAAAATCTGGACTATCAAGCTGAGCCATAGGGCAGTCAATTTTATGTTGTCGTACTTTTACTATCTGGCAACGACTCAATCAATAAATCGAGCGTACCTGCGGAAAGGGCCGTGAACTAACCGGTAAGTTAGTGGTTCTGGAGGAGCTTCAAAGCAGCGATAACTGACTTAAAACAACCCATGAACCTTAGCTGGAGTGATAGTTTACGCCTCACACCGCGTGACTTGTTAGAGTAAATATTACCCGCAAGCCATTGATGAGAAGTATAACGATTATTTAATTGGGTGCAAGCGCTTATAGTTAGCTAGAGAACTATTTAGCGAAATGAAAATGCTCCAAATCATCAATGCTGACATGTATATTATCACCAGCAATAAAATAGCCTGCCAATAACTTTTGTGACAAGGGGTTTTCTAGCAACTGTTGTATAGCTCGCTTAAGAGGACGCGCACCGTAGATAGGATCAAAACCCGCTTCGGATAATTTATCCATAACGTTATCATCCAAACTAATGGTGAGCTCGCGCTCAGCTAAACGTTGGCGCAGTAAATTCAACTGTATGTCGGCAATGCCGCGTATTTGCTCCTGCGAAAGCGGCTCAAACACAACCACCTCATCGATACGGTTAATAAACTCTGGCCTAAAGTGACGACCAACAACAGAAAGCACTTCGTCGTACACTTCTTTTTGCGGTTTATTAGCCGCAGTCATTTCTTGAATATGATCGGAACCTAAGTTGGAGGTCATAACAATCACTGTATTTCTAAAATCAACAGTGCGACCTTGGCTATCGGTTAAACGACCGTCTTCAAGCACTTGCAATAAAATATTAAAGACATCGGGGTGCGCTTTTTCGATTTCATCTAACAGCAATACCGAATACGGCCGACGCCTTACCGCCTCGGTAAGATACCCGCCCTCTTCATAACCCACATAGCCAGGAGGGGCGCCAATTAAACGAGCAACAGAGTGCTTTTCCATAAACTCGGACATATCTAAACGCACCATGGCATCTGAACTATCAAATAAAAATTCCGCAAGTGCCTTACATAATTCTGTTTTGCCTACACCTGTTGGGCCTAAAAATAGAAAAGAACCATTGGGCCGATTAGGGTCAGACAAGCCCGCCCGGGAACGCCTTACTGCATTAGCAACCGCTTTAACAGCAGTGCTTTGCCCTATCACCCTAGCGTGTAATTCAGCCTCCATACGCAATAATTTATCGCGCTCGCCTTCTAGCATTTTGGATACAGGAATACCTGTCCATTTTGAAACGACTTCAGCAATTTCTTCATCGGTCACTTTGTTACGTAATAAGGTCATCTCCATCATTTCAACTTGGCTTGCCATATCCAATTGTTTTTCTAGCTCAGGAACAACGCCGTATTGTAATTGCGAAATACGTTCGAGGTCGCCGGCGCGACGTGCAGCCTCCATATCTATTCTTGCTTGCTCTAAATTACTTTTAACTTCTAAAGTACCGGAGAGCGCCGCTTTTTCTGCGCGCCATACTTCGTCTAGATCTTGAAAGTCGGACTCAACTTGTGCGATCGTTTTATTAATATCACCCAAACGTTTTTTGGATGCCTCATCTTCATCTTTTTTGACGGCTTCCCGCTCGATTTTTAACTGAATCAAGCGCCGCTCTAATCGATCTAAGGCTTCCGGCTTAGAATCAATTTCCATACGAATTCGGCTTGCCGCTTCATCGATAAGATCAATTGCTTTGTCGGGTAATTGACGGTCAGTAATATAGCGTTGGGATAATTTTGCGGCTGCAATAATCGCGGAGTCTGTTATATCGACACCATGGTGCACTTCGTAGCGTTCTTTTAATCCACGCAAAATAGCAATAGTGTCGATCTCAGAAGGCTCTTCTACTAATACCTTTTGAAAACGCCTTTCTAAAGCAGCATCTTTTTCAATAAACTTACGGTACTCATCTAGAGTAGTGGCGCCAACGCAATGTAAATCACCACGGGCCAATGCAGGCTTTAACATGTTACCCGCATCCATCGAGCCCTCCGCTTTACCTGCCCCGACCATAGTATGAATTTCATCAATAAAAATAATGATGCGGCCTTCTTGCTTGGACAGCTCATTCAACACTGCTTTTAAACGTTCTTCAAAATCACCACGAAATTTTGCGCCTGCTAACAAAGAGCCCAAATCTAAGGAGAGCACACGTTTATTCTTCAAGCCTTCTGGTACTTCTCCATTAATAATACGCTGAGCTAAGCCTTCGATAATCGCCGTCTTGCCCACTCCTGGCTCACCGATTAGCACAGGATTGTTTTTAGTACGGCGTTGCAACACTTGTATTGTGCGACGAATTTCATCATCCCTGCCAATCACTGGATCGAGCTTCCCTGACTCCGCTTGTGCGGTTAAATCGATCGTATACTTTTCCAGTGCTTGGCGATTTTCTTCTGCATCGGCATTGTCTACCGTTTCACCACCGCGAACAGTGTCGATAGCTTTTTCTAGTCGCTGCTTATCTCCAAACTGTTTTAATAACTTACCGATGGAAATTGAACCGTCTTCTATTGTTGCCAATAAAACACTTTCGCTAGAAATAAATTTATCGCCATTTTTTTGTGCTTTTTTATCAGATAAATTTAATACTCTGCCCATTTCTGGAGAAAGCTGAACATCGCCTGTGGCATGCTGCATACGCGGCAAGTCATTTAATTTTTTGCCTAACTCATTACGTAAACCAGGTACATCAAAGCCTGCCTGAGCCAATAAAGGCCGTACGCTACCCCCCTGCTGATCCAACATGGCGGATAACAAATGCAACGGCTCTAGATGACCGTGATCGCGACCTACTGCGAGTGATTGAGCATCGGACAAAGCTTGTTGTAATTGATTCGTTAAGCGATCAATGCGCATAAATAGTTGTCTCTAAATAATAAGGTGGCTAGCTAGTAATATAGGGGAAGGCAGGGGGAATTCAAGTGCCATTAAGAGCAGTTATTAAAACTAGCTTCTTTTATGTTGATATAGATCAAGTTAACGCTGCCTGAGAAGTAGATAGGGTAAAAAACCATTCATCGACCTTAACGATCTCTAATCGGTACTTATCACCCGAGCTTATATTTACTCTTTATCCAACCAAATTAAATTAGCCATTCGGCCAGTCTTAGCCTCTCGCCTAAAAGAAAAGAACGATTTCTCTTCCGTAAACGTACAGCGATTACCGCCGTAAATATTCTGCACGCCCAAATCTTTAAGCAACGCTTTCGCAATACCATACAGATCGCCCATCCACTTATCGGATGAGATTTTATTACTCTGACTTACCTTATCTAAACTTGCATTATCTAAGCGCCGCTTAATAAAATGCTTTTCCATGCTCAGATGTGGGTACTGCTCAATAAAGGCGGTGCGGACTTCCTCCCCTACCTCGAAAGCCGCTTGGCTAATGGCTGGCCCCAGGTAAGCTATTAAGGTCTGAGTTTCTGAAAAGGTGTTGGCCGTATTTTGTAAAACACCGCCGCACAGACCTCGCCAACCAGCATGAGCAACAGCAACCTGTTGACCCGCTCGATCACAGAAAAAAACAGGCAGGCAGTCTGCCGTCATGACACAACAGACTTGGCCTGTTTGTGAAGAAAAACTAGCGTCTGCGTTAATTTTGTAAGGCTGTCCAATATCAGGCTGTCCAATATCGACGACACGGGTTGAATGCACTTGGTCTAACCAATGAATATG
>Ga0075467_10003606_pt1 | contig 11822 bp, 2 predicted proteins | sample DEB08_DNA_9_FD_75067 | JGI IMG/M metagenome (GOLD analysis project Ga0075467, IMG submission 75067) | Aqueous microbial communities from the Delaware River and Bay under freshwater to marine salinity gradient to study organic matter... | ecosystem: Environmental > Aquatic > Marine > Coastal ...
AACCGATTATAAACATATAAGCTTTGAAAACTTCATAAGTTTGTCCCTCCTAATTCCCTGAAGTCAGATAGAAAGTTAAAGTATTATGCCCTGAAGCCTCGGGATTCTAATTATGATGCTTTTTGTGATTCAAAAAAAGTTTATACACATCCTATTTTTTATAGGAAAGCTATTTAAACCTAAGAATGATTTTCTGTTTCATTAACTTCATTCAATAAAAAAATTGATCGTTTTGATAAGTTATTTTCTGTTATCGAATAGTTATAATTTATATAAATTGCGGATGGTTAAAATTCCTTGTATTTTATCTTGCTTCAATTGAAGGAATGATATTTTTTGTTGAAAGGTCGGGCTAACAAGAATGGTGCAATTTATGAAAAACAAACAACCTGTTTAGCTGATGTGTAGTCTTTCCAAATTGCACCGACTCTCAGTTATAAGATAATAGTTTTCAAAATTTGATGTGATTTCTAAAAGTCATTGGGTTTAGAAATCAGATGTTTTTATTAGCCAAAACTTAAGATTAATCGGAATTATTAAATAAGACGCCCCAAAGATAGGTGCAAAATAAATATCTGTCAACCGATAATATGCGAAATACCGAATTTTGATGATGAACTGGCGATATGAATGAGGGAAGTCTTTATTTTCGGAAGTCAAGCAAATAAGATTTGTGTCAAATTTGATTTCAAATTCAATTAAAATCTGATAAGAAATAAGTTTTATAGTACAAAAAAAACGAAAAATACGTTCAACTATTTGATTATCAAGTATTCATGTATTTATCATTATTTACCAATAGGTACATTTTTTATAAACTGACTTTTGTAAGCTAAATATTAATAACCATCTTTGTAACGTTAAAACACAGAATTATAAAAACTTTCGGCAACTTCACTTCACAACTACAATATATATATTCAAAATATACTTTGGATATAAATTATTCTTTTGTTAAAAAATTGGTTGATTGTACTATCGCTGATAATCGTATAATAACCATATAACTTCCTATTAAAATGAAAAAAACCTTTACGAAAAACATCTTTAAAGTAGGTTTTGGAATACTGATATTTCTACTAACTAATCACTTGAAGGCACAGAATATTCAAGTTACAAATACGGCTAATATCAGTTCTGCTTACGATCCTATTACTTTGATTAGTAATGTATTTATCGGTCAAGGGATGGATATTGATACCATTATTTATGAAGGAGATCCACAGCAGGTTGGTTATTTTCAAAATGGTGGTGCAGCAGTTGGTATTGCTGATGGTATTTTAATTACAAATGGTAATGCCGAAGATGCTCAAAACCCGAATACAGCAGGTGGAACAACGACCAACTACGGGACGACAAATACGACGTCACCTTTGAGTACCGTGGTCGCAGGTGCTGGAAATGATATTGCACAATATACGATTGTTTTTACGCCGACTTCGAGTACGTTAACTTTCAATTACGTCTTTGGTTCAGAAGAGTATCCAGAATGGGTTGGTTCTGCTTTCAATGATGTTTTTGGATTCTTTATTAGTGGGCCGAATAATACAGGACCATTTTCTAATATTGCATTATTACCAGGTTCAACGACGCCAGTATCCATTAACAGTGTGAATGCTGGTTCAAATGCGTCTTATTATGTTACAAATAATGGTACGCTTCACGAATATGATGCCACAACAACAGTGTTGACAGCAACGGCAAACGTTACTCCTTGTCAGCAATACACGATTATTTTAGCGATTAGTGATGTAGGAGATTGGTCTCTTGATTCAGGTGTATTTTTGGAAGGTGGAAGTTTTGAGGTAGATGGAATCGTAGCAACGCCAGTCACGCCAAGTCCCGATACGGTTTTAGTTGAGGGTTGTGCTGCGGGTGTAATGGAGTTTAGTTTAAATGCCGTAGCTTCTTCTTCTACGCCAATTACATATTCTGTTGGTGGAACAGCAACAATGGGAATTGATTACGATAGTATTCCGATTTCAGGCGTTATTTCTCCAGGTCAATCTACATTTACGATTCCAATTATTCCATTAAATGATGGTGTCGCAGATGGTCAAGAATATATTGAGTTTATATTTAATACCAATCCTTGTACGGTTGATACCGTTAGAATTTATATAAAAGATAATGATCTTGTTACGAATATAAACGATGCGTTTATATGTGCGGGAGATTCTGTCACTTTAGATGCAACCGCACCGGTGACGATTCCGCCACCCTATACTTTTATGCAGTCAGACACTTTAACAACAATAGAGTTTGCTCAAGTACAATCAAATTTGAATGTTTCTGGATTTCCATTCCCACAAGTGACCGCCGGAATGATAGAATCGGTTTGCTTAGATATTACACATATTAGTCCTGCCGATTTAGATATTTTCTTATTAGCACCCGATGGAAGTTTCTTAGAATTAACGACAGATAACGGACAGATTGGGAATAATTTTGGGCAGGCGTGTTTTACTGCAAATCCTACTGACCCCAATATTAATGGGTCAAATAGTCCATTTTCGGGAACCTATCAGCCAGAGGGTTTTTGGCAATTTTTGTATGGTGCACCCGTCAATGGAACTTGGCAGCTTTTGGTCACCGATGATGCGGCTTTTTTAGATGGAACAATCAACAGCTGGTCCATCAACTTTGCTCCAATTTATGATTTACAATATTCATGGACACCAACGACAAATATCAATTATGTTGACTCGCCAGTCGTTGTCGTCAGTCCGCCTGTAACAACGGATTACATTGTTGATATAACAGATACGTATGGTTGTGTCGTTTCGGATACTGCAACAATTACGGTGGATAATCAAATACCTGCACCGATTATTTCGTGTGGGAATATTAATAATTCGTCACTTGAATTTGTTTGGCAACCAATTACAAACGTAACTGCTTACGAAGTAAATGTAAACGGAACTGGTTGGGTTCCTGCTAATGGTACACTTTCGCATTTGGTGACAGGTTTACCTTCTTTAACGACGGTAACAATCGAAGTACGTGCGATTGCTCCACTTAATTCAATTTGTACTTTACCGCCATTAATCGGTACGCATAGTTGTACCACGACTTCTTGTGCTTTGACGACAAATATCCTTTCACAGACAGACGTCACTTGTTTTGGTGGAACAGATGGCTCCGTCACCATTGATATACCAGCAGGCGTGCCGCCTTATTCTCATACGATGAATGGAGGAACACCACAAACGAGTACCACTTTCAGTAACTTAGCAGTAGGCAGTTATACAATTGTTTCAACTGATTCCATTAATTGTCAAACCACATTAAATGTACTTATCAGCGAACCGACCGAAGTTACGGGAACAATAGCTACAACAGACGTAAGTTGTAACGGTGGAAATGATGGAACAGCAACAATAACACCTTCTGGTGGAGCAAATACAACTTATACTTACAGTTGGAGTACAACGCCAATGCAGACAACACAAACAGCTACAGGTTTATCCGCAGGAACATATTTTGTAACCATATCAGATGCTAATAGCTGTACCGGAATTGTCGATACAACGATTATCGAACCGACACTTTTGACAGTTTCTATGGATTCGATAGCAGCATTATGTAATGGTGGAAACGATGGTCAAGCCATCGCAACACCAGCCGGCGGAATAGCTCCTTACACTTATACTTGGTCACATGATGCAACTCTAAACAGCGATACAGCAAGTGCATTAAGCACCGGAACTTATACCGTAACGGTAACAGATGCCAATATGTGTACAACGACAGGAACCGTTATTATTAACGAGCCAACGGCAATTACTTTGTCAACAACATCAACCGATGCCACTTGTAACAGTTCGGGCGACGGAACTGCAACCGTAACAGCAACCGGTGGAACACCTGGTTATACGTACCTTTGGGACGCAAACGCAGCGAATCAAATAACGTCAACCGCAAATGGCTTAAATCAAGGAACATTTATCGTCAACGTAACAGACGGCAATGGCTGTATTGAAACAGCAACAGCAACGGTCAACGTACCTTCGCCAATTGTTTTATCCATGGCAAGTACGGATTTATCTTGTTTTGGTGCGTCCGATGGAACGGCAACCGTAACAGCAACTGGCGGAGCAGGAAACTATACTTACGCCTGGAATACAACTCCAACTCAAACCACTCAAACGGCTACTGGCTTATCAGCCGGAACAACGATTGTCACCGTAACAGATGCCAACGGTTGTTTTGATACGGCTCAAGCACAAATCACTGGTCAAGTAGTGATGACAATTGGATTTACCACAACTGATGTCAGTTGTAATAATGGAAATGACGGAACAGCAACGGTTAATATTACTAATGGTAATTCACCGTTTAATTATACCTGGAATACGAACACACCACAAACGACTCAAACGGCTACAACTTTAACAACAGGAACTTACACCGTAACGATTGTTGATAACATCGGTTGTATCGGAATAGATAGCACAACGGTAAATGAGCCAACAGCTTTGACTTCCACTACCAGCTCTACCATCTTAGATTGTTCTGGAGACGGAACAGGAACTGCAACGGTGACCGTTGGAGGTGGAACTTCAGGATATACTTATAATTGGAGTACAACGCCAGCTCAAACGACTCAAACCGCTACTGGTTTGCAAGCCGGAACTTACTTTGTGACTTCAACAGATGCGAACATGTGTACCATTATTGACACTGTAACAGTTACAGAACCGACACCGATTATCTTAACGATGTCTAACTCAAACGTAAGTTGTAATGGTGCGAACGACGGAACAGTAAGTGTTACAGCAATCGGTGGAACTGGGGTTTATACTTACAACTGGAATACAATACCGGCTCAAACGACTCAAACCGCCAACAGTTTAAGCGGTGGCTTATATGAAGTGACCGTTACAGATGCAAATTTATGTACGGCTACTGATACGGTTTCAATTTACGAACCACCTTTGATCACCTACACAACTGCTTCTACAAATGTGAGTTGTTTTGGTGGAAATGATGGAACAATCACAATTACGAATACGACCGTTCCGTCAACTGTCGGAATACAATATTCAATCGATGGCGGAACAACATTTCAAGCAACGAATACATTCACAGGTCTGACGGCAGGAACGTACACACCAGTCTGTAGTTTCTCAAATGGAAATTGTCCAATTACAGAAACAGACATTATTATTACTCAACCAGATTCTATCACCTTAACAACCACATCAACAGATATTACTTGTAACGGTGTAAATGATGGAACGGCAACAGCAACAGCTTCTGGTGGAACTGGCGTACTAACTTACGCTTGGAGTACAACACCTGTACAGACAACAGCAAATATTACTAACTTAGCAGCAGGAACTTATTTTGTAACGGTGACCGATAATAATCTGTGTTCAACGGTCGATTCTGTAACAATTGCAGAACCTTTAGCAATAACTTATGCAACAACACCAACGAATTTATCCTGTAATAATGATAATTCAGGAAGCATCGTTTTGACTGCTTCTGGTGGAACAGGAACATTGACTTACAACTGGTCAAATAATGAAACAACTGCTACCATTTCCAACTTAGCAGCAGGAACGTATATTTTTACAATAACCGATGCATCTAACTGTTTTGTAATCGATAGTACAACTATTACAGAACCGACTGTTTTAACGTCTTCGACAACTTCGACTGATATTTCATGCTTTAGTGCGAATGATGGAACGGGAACTGTAACTCCAGCAGGTGGCACAACACCTTACACCTATCTTTGGTCAAACGGAATGAGCGGAGCGACGGCAACAGGTTTAGGTGTAGGAACAGCTTATGTTACGGTTACCGATGCGAACTTATGTACAACAATTGATTCGGTAATTATCATAGAGCCAACACAAATTATTACAAACGTCACGGGAACAGATGCAACTTGCAACGGCTTAACAGACGGAACAGCAATTATCATCGCAACTGGTGGCGTTACAAACTATACCTACACTTGGGATGGAGTTTTGGCAACAGACACGGTTACCAACCTAGGAGCTGGTTGGCATTATGTTTTAGTGACAGATGCAACAGGTTGTACGACTTTAGATAGTATTTTAATAAATGAACCAGCACCGATTATTTTATCAACTTCTATGACTTCAGTGTCTTGTAGTGGTGGAAATGACGGAACAGCAATCGTCACTGCAACTGGTGGAGCTGGTGGATTTTCTTATCAATGGAATACGTCGCCAGCACAATTCACGGCAACAGCGACCAACTTAACAACAGGAACATTTATCGTTACAGTAACGGATGCTAATGGTTGTTTTAATGTAGATAGCATTGTCGTCACAACGCCGAATCCATTAGTAAATGTACTATCTGAAACGAATGTAGATTGTTTTGGAGCGTCAACGGGTTCAATTTCAACTGCAACAACAGGAGGTGTTTCGCCTTACACTTACGCTTGGAGCAATGGAGCGACGACACCAAATCTGATTAATATTCCTGCCGGAATTTATACCGTGACCATTACAGATGCAAATGGCTGTAATATCGACCAGACAATTGATATAATTCAACCAGCAGCTCCTATTATGATTACTTTAGACAAAATAGATGTCAAATGTAATGGAGTAGCAGACGGAATTGCAACGGCTAACGTCACCGGTGGAACAGCACCTTATCAATACAGTTGGAACACGACACCACAACAAGTTACATCTGTCGCAGCAGGTTTGCCTGCCGGAACTTACACCTTGACCGTAACCGATGCTAACGGTTGTCAGCAGGTCGCTTCGATTGCTATTTTACAACCAACAAACATTACAGCAACAATTTCAGAACAAGGAGCAAGTTGTTTTGGTGGAACAGATGGAACAGCGACCGTTGTTGCAAATGGCGGAACGCCTGGTTATAACTATGTTTGGAATACTGTTCCGCAGCAAGTCGGAACAACAGCAACAAATCTAACCGGTGGACAATCTTACACGGTAACCGTTACTGATTCCTCAGGTTGTTCAATTACGCAAAACATCACGATTACACAACCAGCTGAAATCACTTTAACAACGACACAAACCGATATTACATGTAACGGATTTACAGATGGAACGGCTACTGTTTTGCCGACAGGCGGAACACCAAACTATACCTACTTATGGGACGCTAACGCCAATAATCAAACAACCGATATGGCGACTAACTTAGGTTTAGGCGGTTACAGCGTAACAGTAACTGACGCTAACGGTTGTACAGCGACAACTACCGTGACGATTGTCGAGCCGAATCCGTTATTCATGAATTTGAATAAAACAGATGTTTTATGTAAAGGTGAAGCAACTGGTACTGCATTGGCGACTTTCTCAGGAGGAAGCGAGCCGTATTCGCCAATTTGGAGTTATAATAACACCGCAGCAAATAACATCAATAATTTACCAGCAGGAACGTATTATTTAACTTTAACCGATGGAAATAGCTGTCAATTAACAGATTCCATAACAGTAGAAGAACCAACCGATAGTTTAGCCTTATCGACTGAAACGGTAGATAATTTATGTTTTGGTGATAGAGATGGCGAAATTCGTATCAACGGTACGGGCGGAACATATCCGTATCAATTCAGTTTAGATGGTCAGAGTTATTCTAATAGTAATCGCTTTGTTGGTTTAGAAGCTGATAATTATACGATTTTCGTTCGTGATGCTAATGGCTGTTTATACAATGAAGATATAACAATTACGCAGCCTGATGAATTTACGATTGAAGCAATTAACGACTTAGATATTGAATTTGGCGATGCCGCAGTCTTAGATGTGACAGCGAGCAACGGAGCAAACCCAATCATGTACGTTTGGACACCAGCCGCATTTTTGAGTTGTAGTGATTGTCAATCACCAGTAGCGGATAGCTTATCTGTCGATACTTACTTTGAGGTATTTGCAACTGATAACAACGGTTGTACTGCTGAGTCTGGCATGTACGTACGAGTAAATACCCCTCGTTATGTCTTTATTGCGAATGGTTTTACACCAAATGATGATGGCAATAATGACGTACTTTATGTGCAAGGCGGACGAGGAACCGTAGAAGTCTTATCTTTCCAAGTCTTCGACCGTTGGGGCGAGTTGGTTTATCAAACAATGAACTCACCTTTAAATGATGAAAACTTCGGTTGGGACGGAACATACAAAGGACAAGATATGAACGGCGGCGTTTTCGTTTGGGCAGTAGAAGTTTTATTTGAAGATGGAAAAACGGTAACTTATAAAGGCAGTACCGTTTTAATTAGATAGACGCATTAAATAAACAAATCAGATAGAAGGCATTTTAAAAATGTCTTCTATCTTTACTTAAAGATTATTAATAAATTACAAAAATCCGCACCCAAAGATGAGTGTGGATTTTTGTATATTCTCCAGTATTTTCCCTTTAATTCTATCTTGACAATGTTATCTCTTAAAAAGTCGTCACTGCATTTTGATACAAAAAAATGCAAAAAACTTTTTCGATATCAAGTATTAAAACGAAAAATGGTAAAGATTGGCTCGTCAATCAATCATTTTTCCTCTTCGGAATTACCACAAACACGGAATGAATACAGAATAATGTTATAAAATATGTGATTTCGGTGCTGTTATCGCTTGATTCCTTAACAAACTGTTGTTAATTATCAAGAAAGTCAAATACTATGTAATCACTAAGTTTTTTTAGTATATTCGCTGTCTTATAAATCAAAATCATGAAGACGACCGTTACGATAATTACCAGTATATTTTTGATGTTCTTATCTATTATTGAGATAGCCGCTCAAAGTAATATTGGTTTGCCTATCATTAAAAATTATCTAAAAGAAACGTATCAAGGTGGTTTACAAACATGGGACATTCAGCAAGATAAGACGGGCCGACTGTACTTTGCAAATAATGACGGTTTATTAATATTTGATGGGACAAATTGGCAAAAAATAAAAGTTAGAAATAACACAATTGTTCGTTCATTGCTTATTGATAATGAACGAATCTATGCTGGTTCGCAAGGTGATTTTGGTTATTTCTCACCAGATAAAACGGGAACGTTACAGTATTTTTCATTAAAAAAATTGTTAACATCAGAAGAACAAAACTTTGCGGATGTTTGGGATATTGTAAAATATCGGAAAGAGATTTATATAAGAACGACGAATAAAATACTAAAATACTCGCCTCAAAAAGAAACGATTCAAGTTATTCAACACAAAAAAACTTTTGAATATTTAACGCAAATAAAAAATGCCGTTTATTTTCATAACAATCAAGATGGAATCACTAAAATCGTTAAATCAACATCAACATCACTCCCTAATACAAGCTCCCTAAAAAGTTCTATTATTACGACAATTACGGCATTGAACGACAGTACTTTATTAATTTCAACGCTAAAAAATGGATTGTATAAATACTCGAATAATACGTTAACAAAATGGGAAATTAATCCAATTATTGAGCAGAATCGTATTAATTCGGTGGTAAAAATCAATGATGCAGAAATTGCTATCGGTACATTAAGTGGCGGTTTGTTTATCTTGGATTTGTCGGGTCGAATTATGCGTCAAATCGACGTCGGACACGGCTTGCAGAGTAACGATATTTTAGATATTTATAAAGATGGTAACGGTAATTTGTGGTTAGCATTAAGCAATGGAATTGATTATGTCGAAATCAATTCACCTTTCTCCATTATCGAACCTGACGGCAACTCGAGAGGTACGGGCTACGATATCAAAATTCATAATAAACATATTTATTTTGGTACATCAAATGGCTTGTACACAACTGAATGGAAAACGTATTATAACCCTTTTCAGAATAAACAATTCGAGTTAATTCCAAATACCAAAGGTCAGGTCTGGAGTCTGGATATTCACAAAGGAGAATTACTTTTAGGGCATCATGAAGGCACATTTCGGATAGACGCTAAACAGGCCACAAAACTTTCCTCCTTACCCGGAACATGGACTTCTATTCCGCTACAAAACACTGATAATCAACTATTAGAAGGAAACTATAACGGTCTTAATTTATATCAATTTGAAAATAATCACTGGCAATTTAAGCAAAAAATTGATGACATGATTGACGAATCCTGTCGGATTATGGCTCAAGATGCTGATGGAAATATCTGGATTGGACATCCTTATCGAGGCGTTTATAAAGTACGGTTAGATGCTAAGCGAAAGCGAGTAAAAGATATAAAATTGTATAACTCAAAAGATGGTTTTCCCTCTGATTATATTCTTGTTTTTAAGATTGGTGATGCCGTTATTTTTACCTCAGACTCGGGGGTTTATGAGTACAATAAGCAGCAAGATAAGTTTGGATTATCTACAAAATGGACAGAATTTATCGACTCGACAAGTCAAGTTCAGTTATTAATCGAAGATAAAAACGAGAATATTTGGTTTGTGATTAATGATAAAGTAGGTGTTTTTTGGTCAACGGATTTGGGAGTAGAAAAGAAATTAAAAAAACAACTCTTTCCTCAATTAAGTAATCGTTTGGTCGGTGGATTTGAGTTGATTTATCCTTATGATAACGAGAATGTTTTTTTTCCGTTAGAACGAGGTTTTATGCACTTCAACCCAAAAAAATATGATCAAAAAGATGGTCATTTCAATGTGCATCTAAAAAGTGTGACGTTAGATGATTCTAAAATAGTTTTTGGAGGTTGGCAAACAGTCAAATGGACAATACCCGAATTCAAAGTCTATCAAAATTCTTTTACTTTCACTTATGGCGCTTCGGATTTTAGTAATTTACAACATACAACCTACCAGTACTATCTGGAAGGTTTAGAAGAAAATTGGTCGCATTGGACGACCAAAACAATCAAAGAATATACAAACCTTAACCCTGGAACCTATACGTTCAAAATCAAGGCTAAGAATGCGAATGGTCAAGAAACAACAATTAGAACATTTCAATTCATCATTTCTCCACCATGGTATAACTCCTTCGTTGCCAAGTCTTTATATTTAATTATTGGGCTTAGTATTTTGATCGGCTTGATTTTTATCCCTCGCCGACAATTTGAAAAAGAAAAGTCTATCCTTAAAGAAGAACAGGAAAAAACGCTACAAGAAAAAACAGCCGAGCATCAAAAAATATTAGAACAAACGGAGGCGGAAATTTCCAAATTACAACGAGATAAATTAGAGTCTGAAATTCGATTTAAGAATCAAGAGTTGGCCATTACAACCATGAACTTGGTACAAAAAGGAGAGTTTTTGCTCAAACTAAAAGAAGAACTTAATAAAATTTTAAACGATACGAACGAACCCAAAACTAAAAAGGCAATTCGAAAAACCATTAAATTGCTCAATCAAAACGCAGAACTCGACAAAGATTGGGAACAATTCGCTCAACACTTTGACCAAGTTCATGAGGATTTTCTCAAGCGACTTCGAGATACTTATCCGCAGCTTACGCCAAAAGATCAGCGTTTGTGTACCTATTTGAAAATGAATCTTTCAACGAAAGAAATCGCTCCGTTGATGAATATTTCGGTACGTGGCGTGGAAATTAGTCGCTATCGTTTGCGTAAGAAAATAGAATTGCCAACGGAAACGAATTTGAACGAATTCATGATGAATTTTTAAATAAAATCTGATTGCAAATTACTAAAAATCGGTAAATTTCAGTGTACGTCTTGAGGCGGTCACAATACTGCGATACCAACACTTTCAACTTTAGAAAGGGAGTCATATAAAGTTGTACCTTTGAAAACTTGATGAAAATAAAAAATAACCTTACCTTTAAACTTATATTAAGGAAAATAGGATAGTAAAAAATTGATCAATTATACGATGACTGCCTCACAATCATCGC
>Ga0075467_10003607_pt1 | contig 11819 bp, 9 predicted proteins | sample DEB08_DNA_9_FD_75067 | JGI IMG/M metagenome (GOLD analysis project Ga0075467, IMG submission 75067) | Aqueous microbial communities from the Delaware River and Bay under freshwater to marine salinity gradient to study organic matter... | ecosystem: Environmental > Aquatic > Marine > Coastal ...
AAAGATCGACAAGGCGTCCTGCACCGGGACATCTGCCGCGCGCATCACGACGACAAATCGCGCCATGTTCGGCTCGGCGGTGAAGGCGACAATCTGGTCGCTGTTCAGGCCGGATTTCCGGGCCAGCCGGGCGACAAACAGCGACAGGCCGTCCCGCATCGGATGGGGAATGGAATCCCGTTCATCCTTGGCCTGGTCGAGCAGTTGGGCAAGACGTTCAGCCTTGCGCGCCACGCCGGCGCTCTCGTCATGCGCGGCAAGCAGCCGTTCCGTCGCCTGCTGCAGCGGCAATCCGGAGAAGCCGGAAATCCGGGCAAGCGCGGCGGTCACCGGCCAGGCAAAGGCATAGGCAATCTCGGGCGGCAAGTCGGCCAGACTGGCGGCGATCTGACCGGCGGCGCCGGTCGTCTTGGACTGCGCGACCAGCAGTCCCATGGCGGCCCTGGCGACCTCGGGATTTTCATGATCCAGATGTCGGGTCAGCGTGGATTCCAGGTCTTCCTGCGAGATCTTCTGCAGCAATCTTGCCGCCAGTTCGCTTTGCTGTGTTTTCACAAACAGATGCTGGACGATTTCGTCCGTGTTCAGCAAGCCGCTATGCTCGAGCAGCGCAAAGCTCTGGCCGTCCTCGCCCTGTGCGATGGTCGCCAGCATGCCGTGGGTGACGCCCATATCCTGGGTCGCAATCTGGCAGATGCGCTGTTCGATCTGGCCGATGACGCTGCACAGATATTGCCACGCATTGGATCGCATGCGGTCATTGAAAAGGACCTCGGTCCTGGGAAACAGGACCTGGGCAAAATCATCGGCCACAAACGGAGCCTTGCCGGCCAACGCAGTCGCGTGCCGGATAATATCATTATGCTTCGTTCGGTCCATCGGAGAAACTCGCTCTGCCATGCATAGGCCGTACCCTAATGTGGTTAACAAGCCGCTAAGTCGAATGCGGCGCTATTCCCCCTGAATGCCCGACTTTTTCGACGATTTCCTGGTCAAGAAGCGATCGAGAAGCAGGGACAGGCCAGAATATAGCGCCGCGGCATAGACGCCATAGGTAATTGGCCCGAGAATGCTTGCCGCCAGCAGAATCAGCAGCAGCATCCGCATATCCGGTTTTGTCAGCGCCAGGCGGATATTGTCCGAACCGGCCCGCAAAAGCAGGAGATGCGCGAACAGCAATATCAGGATCACCAGATTGGGCACCAATGTCATCACGTCCGAAGCCTGCAACAGGAGAATCGCGACGCCGGCTGCAACCAGCAGATCCAGCGCCGGGCCGGTCCAGTCCCGGCCTTTGTCGGCACTGTCAAATTGCACCATCATGGTCCGGGCAAAATGGCCGACGCTGCCAAGGAAAAGCAGGCCCATGGCCGCAACAGCATAGCCGTAAACCGCCAATCCCGTGCCGATCAGTCCCGCAAACAAGGCAAAAATCTGCAGATATTGCGGCGCCGCCTTCCTGGTCCAGAGTCTCGGAAGACTGCGCTTGATCAGCGGGCGCAGCAGGAAGCGGTTGAGGAAATTGTCTCTGGCGGCGGGTATTTCCTTCAGCTTGCGTCGGGTAAATTGCGCCGCGCTGATTTCGCTCTGGATATGCGCAATCGCGCCCGCGCCCATTCTGCGATCGGAGATGATCGCGCGCGGACAATCGGCCTGGACCGCCGTTCTGAGCAAGGCCGAACCAATCTCCCATTCATCGGGAATATCGATCATCGCAACCAATCGCGCGGCGTTGAGCGAGACGATCCCGAGCCAGCGCTGGTTGAGGTCAATGCGTTCGAATTCCTGATATTCCTCGGCATGCAGCACCGTGAACAGCAATTCCTGCGGCGGCCCGCTCAACTGTTCGACAATCTCGTCATTGGGGAGAATGCCGTCGGCAAGATAGATGACATGGTCAGAATCGCTCGCATATTGCACCAGGTCGCTGGGGCTGCGGACATATTCTGCATCAAAGCCCTGCTGTTTCAGCGCGTCGATCTTCTGCAGCAGCGCCCCATGGGTTGCCGGGCACAGGAAGACGAATTTCTCGCAGCCGAAGCGTTGCGCAGCGCTGATCTGCAAATCGAGCAGCGTGCCGGCGAACAGCGGCAGCAGGGCAATTGGCCCATGTCCTTCGAGATCGTCTTTCGCCAGAGAAATCAGTGCCAGTTTCACGAATATGGGGGTCCCGAACGATGAAGAGGAAGCATGTTCCGTTCATAGATGGTGGCGTCCGGTCATGCCAAGCGATATTCTGGTGATATAACGGTTTGAATTTCCGCTTTTGGTTGGGAAGCAGTCATTTCATATCATTGGAAAATTCCGGTAAAAAGATAATGGGCTACAATAAAATACCGAACTCTCGCTTGGGTTATCCCATTTGTGATGGCTGACTTGCCGTGCATGATCGGAATGCTAGTAATCTGAAACCGGCCAACATCTCCAGGCAGCTTTCCTCGTGTAACGCGAGAAGTGAGATGCAGCCGCCGCCGAGCTTACCCAGTCATGCTGGCTGGGGATTTTTGCGCAGCGGCACGTTCCAGTCGTTCAAAGTTGCCGCACGCCAAGTCCATTCCAGCGGTCCATAGCGGTATCGTGCATACCACCAATGCGCGAACAGGATTTGCAATCCAAAGAAGGCGATTGCGAGCAAAACCCTCTGTTGCGTGTCCCACACCTCGGCCATTCCCAAACCGAATTGATACAAGATGGGAACGGCAACCAATGAATGTGCGACATAAAGCGTAAGGGTCATCCGTCCGGGACCCCTGAACAGGCCAACGAGCCGTTGCGCCGGCGAATTCCACAAGAGCGCCAGAAGCCCGATTTGCGCTGCTATTCCGCTGATTCCTATCCACTGGAACAAAATCGCGCGCTCGGTAAAGGGTCCGATCGCAAACTCTGCGCCTGATGGTGATCCGGGGACCATCGGCTTCATGAGGAATTCGAGGATCGCGAAGATGGTGCCGGCGATGAGAGCCAGTGCCAATGCAATCCCGCGATCTTTCGCAATGCGGGCGAAGAAGCCGGTCCGCTGGATGACAACACCAACGGCGAACAGTCCTGCAATCTCGCTTACCCTGCCAAACGACCAGTTTATCGACCACTTGACGAGGTTGCCCTCGATCATATTCGCCCTGATCAGTTCTCCCAAGCTGCCGGTCCTGAAGATATCCCAAAGGCCTGACTGGGAAAAATAGGGTTGCGACGCGGCAAAGACATTGCCCCAATGAGCCAGCAGCCACTGGATAAGCAGCGGTATCTGAAGGAAAAACAGGCCCGCAATTGCCAACAGCATGTAATTGCTGCGAACTCTGTCCAACGGGATGAGCAGTAGGCCCAGAAACGCGAGCAACCGGAGTATCTCCGGGGAATACAGCAGCGAGTGGACAAATCCGATGACCATGAGGAGCAACAGCCGCCAGGCGAAACGGCCAGTGAAATCCACGCCGCGTGCCCGCTGGTTGGCCATGATTGTCGCGAAACTGAATCCGAAAAGCAGCGCGAATATCGCGAAGGCCTTGCTTCCGAAGAGGAAAAAAACGGCTTGCCCCCAAGGATCGTCGGTCGATCGCGATAGTCCGACGCCATATGCTTCAGCCGCATGCACCATGAGCAAGCCGAACAAGGCGAAACCGCGAAGCGCGTCGACAAATTCAATTCGTTCAGGCCGAACCTGTGCGTTGCTTGCGCCGTTCATCTAATATCCCCCACCCTTTGGATTTCCGGCGCGACCCGCACAGGGCTATTCGCTGAATGGTTCTTTTTGTCAATGCCACGACTATGACAAACCGATATCGATTTCATTCATCGTTGCATTGATGGTGCCGCGACCAACATTGATATGTTGCTTGCTCAACCGCCATTGCGCTGCACGATACCCAATCACATGGCAAACGTCCGCAATTGGGGCGGTCGCGGAATTTCAAACCGGCACATTATCCAATATTCTGGTGATGCCGACGAACTCGACACGCCGGAACCGGCATATCAGTCCCGATGCGCCTCGACTGCGGAGACAGCGCGTTCCAGTTTGCGCAAGATTACCGGATCACCCGGTGCGGAATGCGCGGCTTCATCAGCCAGTTGCAGAATCTTGGTCGCCGAGAAACTCGCGGCCAGCCCTTTCAGGCGCCAGGCGGCATATTCCCAATTGGCATCGCAGCGGGCTCTGCCCAGCAGGTCAACCTGCCGTTTCGCGCTTTCCAGAAAGGCCGCACGCAATTCCGCGATAAGGGACTGGTCGTCCCCCACTGCGGCCGTCAGAGCGGCATCCAGGGCTCCATAATCAAATGACATTCCTGCTGTTTACACATGATATGGTTAACTTATGGTTTCTATGATCTGAGATTGTGGTAAATAGCCCTATGGCAGGTGAATCCAAGATAATCGGGATGTGGCGCGACCGGGATGAAAATTCCGGCGAAGACCAGCAAGAATCAACCGCAAGCGCCGCGAGCGCAGCGCCCACAGAGGCGACCGAGCAGCGGGATTTTCCCGATGAAAATCAGCAAAATAGCGATGGATATCCGGACGACGACTGGAACCATTATGCGGACGAGATAGCCTCCGGCCCTTCCCGCTCCCGCTTGCTTCCGTTGCTGCTGCTTGCCCTTGCCGGTGCCGGCTGGACCGGATTTTTCCTCTGGGCCAACCGCGACATTTTTACAACAATGGTGACGCCCAAGGCCGGGATCGACCTGCTGACCCAATGGTGTCTGCCGATCATCACGCTCGGTATCGGCTATCTGCTTTACATGCGCACCAGCACCCGCGAGGCCGGCCGCTTTGCCGATGTCGCCCTGTCGCTGCGCACCGAATCCGATCTGCTCGAAACCCGCCTCAAAACGGTCAATAATGAACTAAGCGTCGCGCGCGAATTTCTGAGCCAGGAGAGCCGCGAACTCGAATTTCTGGGCGACCAGTCGTCGACCAAGCTCACGACCGCGGCCGGCCTGATCCGCAAGTCGCTGGACGATGGCCTGGGCAAGATGCAGAAGCTGGATGATGTCGGCGGCGCCGCCTACAAGAATCTCGAGCAGCTGCGCGAACATCTGCCGGTGGTGATCAACACCGCCAAGGACGTGACCAACCAGATCGGCAATGCCGGCCGGACCGCCCAGACGGAAATGACGGCGATGGTCTCGACGCTCAGAAAGATCGGCGAAGTCGGCACCGCGGCCAAGCAGAGTCTCACGGAACTGGGCGGAAAATCCGCGCTGTCGCTGGAAGCGCTGGCGACCGAGGCAGAGCAGATCAAGGCAAGCCTCGCGGAACAGCTGGACGAAGCCGAAGCCGGATCGCACAAGCTGGCGAACCTGTTGCGCAAGACCACGTCGGAAACCGTCGACGCCATCCACAAGACCCGGGCCCAGCTGGCCGCGGAAGCGTCGGAATCGGCGCAGGCAATGCGGGCGGACCTGGATATGCTGGAAGCCGCGCTGGCCAGCGCCGGGGAAATTGCCGATGCGGAGGAAGTCCGCCTGCAAGCGCTGGCGGAAACGCTCAACCGGAACATTTCCGACATCGCCGAGAATGTCAAAAATCTGGACAATGAAAGCGGCGAAAAGACCGCCAAGCTGGCCTTTGCGATGACCGCGATGGAACAGAATAGCGCCGCCCTGCAGCAATCGCTCGAACATGGCTATGGCGTCGCCGACGGCATGATCGAGCGGATGGAGACATTGCTGGTGGCGCTCGACAGCGGCGCCCGGGAAATGGATGAAACCCTGCCCGCCGCCTTCGAACGGGTATCCGAGCAATCGCAGGAAAGCCTGGCGCTCTATGGCAAGATCGCCAGCGAGGCCCGCAAGGCGCAGGAAGACGCCGGCAGAGTGGCGCAGCAGATTGCGCAAACCGACCATTCGATCAGCCAGCAGCAGCAGCGGCTGCGCAAGCTGCGCGACGAGGGCGACGATGCAAGCAAGTCCATTGTCCAGCAGATTGCCGATATTTCGGTAGCGATTGAGGCGGTGCGCGAACAGAATGAGGCGCTTGCCGAAAGCGCCGGCGAAAAGATGATCAGCGCGCTGTTGCAGGTGAAGGAAACGGCAAAACAGGCGTCCGAACATTCGCGCAAGGCGCTCGAAAATTCGATCGCCGGTTCGACCGAATCCTTTGAAAAGATGAGCGAAGAAGCGCTGACCCGGATCATCGACGACAAGATCGCCTCGATTGCCCCGAAACTGGAGCAGGCGGTATCAAGCGCGGTGGCGACCTCGCAATCCACCGCGGCCCATCTCACCGATCAGCTGGCCGCCATCGAGGACATGACCATCAAGCTGGAACAGCGCATCCTGTTTGCCAAGGAAAAGGCCGAGCAAAGCAGCGACGAGAATTTCACCCGGCGGGTGGCGCAGCTGACCGAATCGCTCAATTCCATTGCTATCGATGTCGGGAAAATCCTGTCCAACGATGTCACCGATACCGAATGGGCCGCCTATCTGAAGGGCGACCGCGGCATTTTCACCCGGCGGGCGGTTCGCCTGCTCGACAGCCGGGAGGTGCGCGAAATCCTGACTCAATATTCCGCCAATGACGAATTCCGCGAGCATGTGAACCGTTATATCCATGATTTCGAGGCGATGCTGCGCGGCGTCCTCGCGACCCGCGATGGCAGCGCCGTCAGCGTGACCCTGCTGTCCTCGGACGTCGGCAAGCTTTACGTGGCCCTGGCCCAGGCGATTGAGCGCTTGCGCAGCTAGGATCAGACGTCTTTCATCCGCTCCCGGCTGTTGAAGAAATCAATCGAGTTCATGTCGAACCAGCCATAGACATAGTTGAGATAGAAAAGACCGAAGGCGGCTGTGGCCAGCGCCGTGGTCAGCAACAGGATCCGCCACGGCCGGAAATTGGCCGGCGCCCCTTCATCCTGCCCGTCGATCATCTTCGCCCCCGTTTCATGGTGGCTGCGGATACCGATCGGCAGGATGATGAACGCCGCCGTCACCCAGAACAGGATATAGATGGCGAATATGGAGAAGGGCTGCATGACCGCTAAGCCTCTATGGTGAGCACCGAGACAATCGGCTTCTTGCCGGTCCACTCGGTGGCGCTGCGCCGGACCAGCAGGCGGATCGCCTCGTTGAACTTGTCGATATTGCCGACCGGCTTGGCATAGTTCCTGACGATCTTGTCGACCACTTCATCGAGAAAATCTTCCTCATCCTCTTCCAGCGGCACGCCGTGCATTTTCAGCACCGGCTGACCGAAGATCTTGCCCTTCTGGTCGAGGCCGATCGCCACCGAAATCATCCCGTTATGCGCCGTCTTGCGCCGGTCGTTCAGCGTCTTCCCGTCAGCCGGGATGATCACGTCGCCATCCACCACCAGGCGGCCGGTGCGCTCCTGCCGCAATATTTTCGGTCCGTTCGGCGCCAGCCGCACGACATCGCCATTCTGCTGGAAGATCGCCTTCGGAATACCCTGCTCCAGGCCAAAGCGGACCTGGGTCTTCATATGGCGGATTTCGCCATGGACCGGCACCAGGATTTCGGGTCTGATCCATTCGTACATTTGCGCCAGTTCCGGTTGTCCGGGGTGACCGGAGACATGGATATGCTCCTGCCGTTCGGTGATCATCACCACCCCCTTGGCCGCCAGCTGGTTCTGGATCCGGCCAATGGCGATTTCATTGCCGGGAATCTGCTTGGACGAAAACAGCACATGGTCGCCTTCGGACAATTTGATCTGGTGGCTGTCGCCGGCAATCCGGCCGAGCGCCGCCCTCGCCTCGCCCTGGCCGCCCGTGGCGATGATCATCACCTCGCCGCGCGGCAGGCTCATCGCTTCCTGGAAATCCACCGTCGGCGGAAAGTCCTTGAGATAGCCGTTTTCCTTGCAATTCTCGATGATCCGGTCGAGCGAGCGGCCGGCGACGCACAGCTTGCGGCCGGCGTTGATGGCAACTTCGCCGAGCGTCTGCAGCCGGGCGGCGTTGGAGGCAAAGGTCGTGACCACGATCCGCGTGTCGATCTCGTCGACCACCCGCATCAGGTTGCGCCTTACCTCGCCTTCCGATCCGGATGCCTTGTCGTTGAAGACATTGGTCGAATCGCAGACCATCGCGAGAATGCCATCGTCGCCGATTTTCTGCAGCTCTTCCGGTGTCGATGGCACGCCGAGCACGGGCTCGTCATCGAGCTTCCAGTCGCCGGTGTGGAAAATCCGGCCATAAGGCGTGTCGATCAGCATCGCATTGCCCTCGGCAATGGAGTGGGCGATCGGCAGATAGCGGAAGCCGAATGGTCCGAGATCGAAGCTGCCTTCATTGGGAATGATGTTCAGCGTGACGTCCCGCTCGAGACCGACCTCTTCCAGCTTGCGGCGGATCAGGCCGGCGGTGAACGGCGTCGCGAACAACGGCACATCCAGGTCGGCGGCAAAATAGGGAACCGCGCCGATATGATCCTCATGACCATGGGTCAGCACGATGCCGAGCAGGTCCTTGCGGTTCTTCTCGATAAATTCGAGATCGGGCAGGATCAGGTCGATACCCGGATAGCTGGGATCGGCAAAGGTCATGCCGAGATCGACCATCACCCACTTGCCGTCGCAACCGTACAGGTTGACATTCATGCCGATTTCGCCCGAGCCGCCAAGTGCCAGGAACAGAAGTTCTTTTTTTGATTTTGTCATGAAGCGTGTGTTGCTCGCTGATAGAGGAGATGCAGGCCCTGGAGAGTCAGGTCCGATTCCAGATGGTCAAATACATCTGTATGTTCGTCAAAAAGTACGGCCAGTCCGCCGGTAGCAATGATTTTCGTGGGTCGGCCGATTTGCGCTTTCGTGCGCTCCACTAGCCCTTCGATCATCGCAACATAACCCCAAAAAATGCCGATCAGCATCTGGCTTTCGGTGGTTGTCCCGATGACATTGTCATCTTCGGGCGATTCCAGAGCGATACGCGGCAATTGGGCGGTCTTGCCGACCAGCGCATCGAGCGAAAGATTGATGCCGGGCGCGATCACCCCGCCCTTATAGGCCCCTTCATAGTCGGCAACATCAAAGGTCGTGGCCGTCCCGAAATCGATAATCACGATATCCTGCTTGTACTTGTGATGCGCCGCGATCACGTTCAGCACCCGGTCGGCGCCGACGCTGTCGGGCTGCTCGACGTCGAGGGCTATGCCCCATCCCGCTGCGCCGCGACCGGCGATCATCGGGGTCACGCCAAAATATTTCTCGGACAATACCGTCAGATTGTGGAGCGCCCGCGGCACAACGGTGCCGATGATCACGGCATCGACCGCGCCCAGTTCCAGGCCTTCCAGCTCAAGCAGCTGCCTCAGCCAGACGACATATTCGTCAGCCGTGCGGCGCGCATCGGTGGCGATCCGCCAGCGCGCACGAATGTCATCGCCTTCGAACAGGGCAAAAACAACATTGGTGTTACCAGCGTCTATGGCTAGCAGCATGACTTCGGCCTTTCATTCATCGGGCATCTCGCCGGTCCATTTCGACGTCACCGGCATGGACCACGATAAGCGTTCCATCGGCCTTTCTCAAGCGCAGCGCGCCATCATCATCAAGGCCCTGATATTCTCCCCAAATTTTGTCGCCTTCATGGCCGGAGACCAGCAGGCTGGTGCCCGGCTTATGCGCTGCCCGTTGCCAGTCCTGCAAGATCGACGCGACACCATATGTCCGCCATTGCTGCAATCGCTTTTCAAATTGGGGAATCAGGTCGTTCAGCACCTGCGATGCATCATTTTCATTCAGGTCATTGGCTGCATGCAGGCAAGTCGTCTTGCGATCGGGCAGGTCCGGCGCGCTGACAATATTGATGCCAATACCAACCACAACCATGTCCGCGGCCCGCTCCAGCAATATTCCGCAGATTTTGGCATCATTGACCAATATGTCATTGGGCCATTTCAGCAGGACCGGCGTATTGATCGACAATTGTGCCTTGAGCATATCATGAACCGCCAGAGCGGTGACAAAGGACAGACTCGATGGCGCCGGATCGCCCGGCCTGATGTCGACGACCGTGCTGCAATAGAGATTGCCCGCCGGGCTTTCCCATCGGCGACCCATTCGCCCCACGCCACCGACCTGTTTCTCGGCGCGCAGCCACAGACCCTCCGCGGCCTTGTCCTGCTCGGCCAGCACCTTCATGTCCGCATTGGTCGATGCGGTCTGGTCGACGGTTTCTATCCGGATAGTCAGAAAAGCGACGCCGCAGCCGCGGCGGTAATTGGGGCCATGAACGGTATCGCCAGATAACCGAGCGGCGATACGAACAGCGCCAGAATCGCAATCAACATATTTTCGGCCTTGTGTCCGGTAGCCACAATCTCGTCAGCCGGATCGTCGAAATATATGATCTTGACGACCTTGATATAATAGAAGGCACCGATCACCGAAGCGGCGATACCGATCACGGCCAGCGGCAGCATGCCCGCAGCGACCGCGGCATCAAAGACCAGGAACTTGCCCCAGAAGCCGAACAAGGGCGGAATGCCGGCCAGCGAGAACATGAACACGGCGAAAGCCGCAGCGAGGCCCGGACGCGTTTGCGACAGGCCGGCGAGGCTCGACAGGCTTTCCAGCGGCTTGCCATCCTTGTCGCGCATCTCGAGCACACAGATGAAGCTGCCCAGCGTCATTGCGACATAGATGGCGAGATAGAACATCATCGCCGAAATGCCGGCAGCGGTCCCGGTGGCGAGACCGATCAGCAGGAAGCCGACATTGTTGATCGAACTATAGGCCAGCAGGCGCTTGATATTCTGCTGCTCAATGGCGCGGCCCCCACCGAGAATGATGGACGCCAGAGCGACAAAGACGATGATCTGCTGCCAGGCCGCAGTCTGGCCGCCAAAGGCATCGATGATCACCCGTGCGGTCAGCGCCAGGGCGGCAACCTTGGGTGCACTGGCGAAGAAGGCCGTCACCGGTGTTGGCGCGCCTTCGTAGACGTCGGGCGTCCACATGTGGAAGGGAACCGCGCTTATCTTGAACGCCAGACCGGAAAGCACCAGCACCAGCCCGATCAGTGGACCGGTCGACAGGTCGCCGGTCAGCGCTTCCCCGATCACCGCAAAGCTGGTCGAACCGGCAAAGCCGTAAACCAGCGAAATACCGAACAGCAGCATCCCGCTGGCCAGCGCGCCGAGCACGAAATATTTGAGGCCCGCTTCCGACGAGCGGATGTCGGTACGGATGAAGCTGGCCAGCACATAGGCGGACAGGCTGTTCAGCTCGAGACCGATATAGAGGGTCATCATGTCGGTCGCAGAGACCATCATTCCCATGCCGATGGTGGCAAAGAGGATCAGCACCGGATATTCCGACCGATATTTTCCGCCGTCCCGGAAGAAGCGCGGGGCGACGATCAGCGAAATGATCGCGGCCAGATAGATCAGGAATTTCGCCGAACTGCCAAACTCATCCATGCGATAGAGGCCATCGAACGCGTCTGCGCCACCCTTGAAATCAGGATTATGCGCCAGCACCATCAGCAATGTCGAGGCGCCGAACAGCGCCGCGACCGCCAAAATGGTGACCAGACGCGCGGCCTTTTCCTGACTCCATGCGGCAACCAGCAACAGGATCAGGCTTGAAACCGACAGAAAGACTTCCGGCGATACCAGCCAGAGAGACGATGCAAGGTTCATTAGTGCGCCTCCCCATGGGCTTCATCTTTGATTGCCGGTTTCGCCTCACCCATTTTGAGATGCGCGTCGCCTTCCGGAGCCGCCCGATCGATGCGTGCGACCAGCGCCCCGACATCGCCGCGGATCGGCGCCATGAAGCTTTCCGGATAGACACCCATCCACATCACCGCGGCGGCGATCGGCGCCAGCAGCGCCATTTCGCGCGCCGACAGGTCG
>Ga0075467_10003608_pt1 | contig 11819 bp, 12 predicted proteins | sample DEB08_DNA_9_FD_75067 | JGI IMG/M metagenome (GOLD analysis project Ga0075467, IMG submission 75067) | Aqueous microbial communities from the Delaware River and Bay under freshwater to marine salinity gradient to study organic matter... | ecosystem: Environmental > Aquatic > Marine > Coastal ...
GCCATGGCAATTACATAAAGCAATGCCATAATTAAACCAGCAGTTCCATCTTGATAGGTTTTGATAACAACGGCAGCAAGGTCTTTGTTTCCGTTTGCATCCATACCAATTTCACCCCAGTGCATGGTGTACCAAAATTGGCTCATGTGTAAAATGATAAAGGCTAAGATAATTGTACCTAAAAGGCCCATATTGCGCGATGCCCAAATAGAGTTACGATTGGGCTTGTAACTTGCATAGCGCTCGGGACGGGCCTTGCGGTTTTGAATGGCGAGGTATATTCCATCTACTGCATGAAACACAATACTAGCATACAAGAAGTAGCTCGTGATTTTAATTAGCGGAAAACTAGTCATGAATTTAGCGTAGATATTAAACTGTTCTTGCCCTTCTGCGCTGAGGTCGAGAAGCTGCAAATTGCCCAGTAGGTGCACGATTAAGAAGGATATTAAGAATAATCCTGTAAGCGACATCCAATACTTTTTAGCGATGGATGAGCCTAAAAGCCCTGAGTTTGCCATAGTTTGTTGCTGTGTTCTGTGTTTGCGCAAATTTAACAAGTACTAGGGACATGCCAACGCCTAAATTTATTTAGAATGATTACAAGAACTCCTGCTGCTTAGGAATTGCGAGAGCAGCCTATCTTCTTACCTTTGCGATACATCAAATATTTAGCATGAGATACGACACAATTGATTCTAAGCTGTTTATAGAAAACCGTAAACGTTTGGCTACGCATCTGCCCGCCGGAGCGATGGCTATTTTTAATGCCAACGATATAATGCCTACTAACGCCGATGGTACCTTGCCATTCGTGCAAAATCGCGATTTATTTTACTTATCTGGCGTAGACCAAGAAGAGAGTATTTTGGTGGTTTTCCCAGATGCTTTTAATCCCAATCATAAAGAAATCTTATTCCTAGTGGAAACCAACGATCAAATTGCTCGTTGGGAAGGGGAAAAACTTAGCAAAAAGCAGGCTACTGAGGTAAGTGGAGTGCAAACTATTTATTGGCTAAGCGAATTCGACAAGGTTTTAAGAGAAGTGATCTGTCAGGCGAAGTCGGTTTATTTAAACTCGAACGAGCATTTACGTGCCGCTTCTCCCGTGGAAACGCGCGACGATCGCTTTCGGAAGATGCTTATGGAAAAGTACCCCTTGCAAGAGTATGAACGTGCCGCGCCAATTATGCACAGCTTACGTGCTATAAAGTCGCCCATTGAAATAGATTTGATGACGAAGGCTTCTGCCATTAATACTAAGGCTTTTTTAAGAGTAATGAAGTTCTTAAAGCCAGGTGTGATGGAATACGAACTGGAAGCGGAGTTTATTCACGAATACAAACGAAACGGCGCCACGGATTTCAGTTATACGCCCATTATTGCCAGTGGTGCCAGCGCTTGCGTTTTGCATTATATTGAGAACAATAGAGAATGTAAGGACGGCGATTTAGTACTTTTCGATTGCGGTAATTGGTACGCTAATTATGCCAGCGATGTAACCCGTTGTTTTCCGGTAAATGGCAAATTTACCAAGCGTCAAGCGGAAGTGTATAATGCCGTTTTACGCGTGCAAAAAACATCCCTCGATTTATTACGTCCTGGAAATCAGTTGCACGAATACCACAAAGAAGTGGGTGATTTAATGACTGCCGAATTAATTCAACTAGGATTAATAGACAAGACGGATGTGAAGAATCAAGATCCCGCTTGGCCGGCTTACAAAAAGTATTTCATGCATGGTACCTCTCATTATATTGGTTTAGATGTGCATGATGTGGGTCACTGGGACGTGAAAATGGAAGTGGGCAATGCTTTTACTTGCGAGCCCGGAATTTATATTCCCGAAGAAGGTATCGGTATTCGTATTGAAGATGATATCGTAATCGGCGAAAAAGCCAACCTCAATATGACCAGTGGTATTCCCAAAGAAGTAGCTGAAATAGAAGATTTTATGAATAGCTAGTCTATTTTTATACCGTATCAGAGCCGCCTTAGTCGAAAGATTAAGGCGGTTTTTCTCTTTGGAATTACTAGAAAATCTATTTAAAATCTCAGTTCGATGTGAAATTAGACCTCAGACCTTTCATAAATAGTGGGTTTAAAGCGGTCTCCGTAAATTTGTCAAAATTTTTCATTTGCAGCATTTCAACTTTAGCTATAAAAATACCCAATTTAAAGCTTCCGATTCCGAGCAGGGAACAGCGGTAGTTTTTTTGCATGGTTTTTTAGAAAACCGTTTTATGTGGAGTAATATTATAGAAGCTTTACCTAAAAAGTACCGTTGCATTACACTCGATTTGCCAGGTCATGGGGAAAGTGAAAACCTCGCTTACGTGCACAGTATGGAAGAAATGGCGGAAGTGGTGAAGGCCATGCTCGATCACCTGAAAATTCGTCGTGCAATAGTGGTGGGACATTCCATGGGTGGTTACGTGGCTTTGGCTTTAGCCGATCGTTATCCCGATATGTTGAAAGGGATGGTTTTAATGAATTCTACCGCAAGGGCCGATAGTGAAGAGCGCCAGCATAACCGCGATAGAGCGATAAGCTTGGTGAAGCGCAACCCGAAATCATACGTCCGTAACTCTATACCCCTTTTATTTAGATCGGTTAATCGTCAGAAATACCAAGCAGCAGTAAAATGGGCCAAAGAAGAAGCGCTCAAAACTTCCGCGCAGGGTATTGTAGCCGCTTTGGAAGGGATGAAAATTCGCATTGATCGCGAAGTGATTTTAAATTTTGCGCCTTACCCTATTTTATTTGTGGCCTCGCAAAAGGATCCTGTGCTGGCTTGGGAGCAATTAGAAGAACAGTTTTTTCATGAAGCGGTTGAGCCGCTTATTCTTAGTGAAGGCCACATGAGCCATATTGAGAATTTTGAAGAACTAATGTTAGGTTTAAAGCAGTTTTTAGCCAAAACATAAAAAACCGCTTCCATAAACTATGAGATTTTGGAAACGGTTTTAATCAGGCGGGTTCAGATTAGATTAAGGTTCAACCCTTTGTGTATGCTTGGTTAAGGCTTAAAGCTTTCGCAAATATAGGGGGAGCCTAAAAATAGGGCAATACGTAAAATGCCTTATTTCTTGTAAGTTTTGACAATTTATGACAGATAACAAGAGTTTTGGTACCCTGCTGTTGCAAAATGTGAAATAGCAAAAGCTATGCCCTCAAAGGGACAGCGATTTATTAGCGAATAAACTAGACTCTAATTTTTAGTTTTAACTATTCGAACGAATTCCATCCTTGAGCACTAAGCGGAATGTATTTTCCATCTCGGGTAACCAGGTTTTTTTCCTTGCTATCGCTTAACATGTGGCCTATCACACTAAGGTGTGGATTGCCTTTTATTTTGTCGTGGTCTTCTAACGGAATAGTAAAAAGTAGTTCGTAATCTTCGCCACCATTTAGGGCAACTGTTGTTGCATTAAGCTTAAACTCTTCTGCTAATTTATAAACCGTAGGGTCGATGGGAATTTTCTCTTCGTATAATTGGATACCGAGTTTTGAGCTTTCGCAAAGATGCAAGGCTTCCGAGCTTAGTCCGTCGGAAATGTCAATCATAGCGGTGGGTTTAACCCCCAATTTGCGCAGTAATTCGGGAATATCTTTGCGCGCTTCGGGTTTAAGCTGACGTTCTAAAACGTATTCGTTTCCGTCTAACTCTGGCTGAATATCGGGGTTCTCTTTAAAGATTCGTTTTTCCCGCTCTAAAATTTGTAGACCCATATAAGCACCGCCTAAATCGCCACTAACCACCACCAAATCTTTTTCTTTGGCGCCGGAGCGCAAAACTTCTTGACCTTCTTCTACTTCGCCAATAGCAGTTATGCTGATGGTTAAACCAGAATAAGAAGAAGTGGTATCGCCGCCAACCAAATCAACTTCATACACCTCGCAGGCCTTGCGAATTCCCTCATAAATTTTATCGAGGTACTCAATGCCAAAACGGTTGCTAATGGCAAGGTTTACAGTAATTTGGGTAGGACGGCCGTTCATGGCATAAATGTCCGAAAGGTTTACCACCACTGCTTTATAGCCAAGGTGTTGTGGCGGCATATAGCTTAGGTCGAAATGTACGCCTTCCACCAACATATCAGTACTTACTAATACGCGGCCGCTTAAAAATTCCAAGATAGCGGCATCATCGCCAATACCTTTTATACTGGAGGATTGGTTAAGGGGAAAATTTTGCGTTAATCTTTTAATTAAGCCAAACTCGCCAATTTTATCTAAACTGGTAAACTCTTCTTCTCTTTCTTCTGCCATTTTGCAAAAGTAGCCAAATAAGCCTGTTTTTATTCGGCATAAAGAAAGGATTTGCAATCAAGTTTAGACTAAGATTTTACTAGAGCTGAGCTTCTGGGTGCGCTCTTTTCTGTGTTTTTACATTGGGTAAAGACTTCTGCCTTCAAGTGAGTGGAAGACTAATCAGTCAGATGGGTTTTGCTAGTGGCGGGCTTTTAGATTCTAAAACTGCGTGCAAGAAGCTAGAAATGTTAGCCACCCTAACGGAAATCAATTCTTAAGATATCGCTAAACTATCAGAATAATGCCGCTGCCTATTTTATAAAGAATAGCGATTGCTTACCTTTGCATTAATTTTGACTAAATCTAAATAGCGTATGATACAGGTTTCAGAAACCGCGAAAGCGCGCTTGGAGAGCCTTCTTAGCGAAAGCGGAAAAGTGCTAGAAAATACATACATAAGGGTAGGAGTGGATAGCGGCGGTTGCAGCGGCTTGTCTTATAAACTAGATTTTGATTCGGAAATAAAGGAAAGTGATAAACTTTTTGAAGATCAAGATGTAAAGATAGTGGTAGACAAGAAGAGCTTTTTATATCTAATTGGCACCACCCTCGAATATAGCGGCGGATTAAATGGCAAAGGATTCTCCTTTAACAATCCCAATGCTTCACGCACATGTGGCTGCGGCGAAAGCTTCGCGGTTTAATTTTTAAATCTCATTATGAAAACAGAAGAGAGTTACCTAGATGAAGTTACCGCTTCGGAATATAAATATGGTTTTTATACCGACATAGAGTCTGATAAAGTTCCTCCTGGTTTAAACGAAGATGTTATTCGCATTATTTCGGCTAAAAAAGGCGAGCCACAATGGATGACCGATTGGAGATTAGATGCTTATAAGCAGTTTTTGAAAATGACCGAACCCGAATGGGCGAACGTTCATTATACTAAGCCCGACTTACAAGCAATATCATTTTATTCGGCACCAAAGCGTAAAAAAGAATTGGAAAGCCTCGATGAGGTGGATCCAGAATTACTGAAAACCTTCGCTAAATTAGGCATTTCCCTAGATGAGCAAAAACGTCTTTCGGGCGTAGCTATGGATGTGGTAGTAGATTCCATCTCGGTGAAAACCACCTTCCGCGAAAAGCTGGGAGAAATGGGCATTATCTTTTGCTCTATTTCAGATGCCATTAAGGATTATCCCGAATTGGTAAAAAAATATCTCGGTACGGTCGTGCCAAGAAGCGATAATTTCTATGCGGCGCTAAACTCGGCTGTTTTTACCGATGGGAGTTTCTGCTATATCCCGAAAGGAGTGCGCTGTCCGATGGAACTGAGTACTTACTTCCGAATTAACGAAGCGGGAACAGGGCAGTTCGAACGTACTTTATTAATTGCCGATGAAGGTAGTTATGTGTCTTATTTAGAGGGTTGTACTGCACCCATGCGCGATGAGAATCAACTGCATGCAGCCGTAGTAGAATTAGTGGCTCTAGACGATGCCGAAATAAAATACTCTACTGTGCAAAACTGGTACCCCGGCGATAAAAATGGCAAGGGTGGTGTTTTCAATTTTGTAACGAAAAGAGGCATCTGCGAGCGTAATGCTAAAATCTCGTGGACTCAGGTAGAAACGGGTTCTGCAGTAACTTGGAAATATCCTTCTTGTATCTTAAAGGGAGAGAATTCCGTAGGGGAATTTTACTCGGTGGCAGTAACGAATAATTATCAGCAAGCCGATACGGGTACCAAAATGATTCACTTGGGTAAAAACACCAAGAGTACCATTATCAGTAAAGGTATATGTGCCGGAAAAAGTAATGGAAGCTATCGCGGATTAGTGAAAATTGGTCCCCGTGCTGAAAATGCGCGTAACTTCTCGCAGTGTGATTCGCTTTTAATGGGCAGCAGCTGTGGTTCCCACACTTTCCCCTATATCGAAACACAAAACAAGAGCGCGAAAGTAGAGCATGAAGCAACTACCTCGAAAATTGGTGAAGACCAAATATTTTACTGTAAGCAAAGAGGTATTGGCGAGGAAGAAGCCATTGCCCTTATTGTAAACGGTTATTGTAAAGATGTATTAAATCAGTTGCCCATGGAATTTGCGGTAGAAGCACAAAAGCTTCTCGCCATTAGTTTAGAGGGTTCAGTAGGTTAAGAATTGTAGAAATAAAGCTATGTTAAAAATTACTAATCTCCACGCTAATATTGGAGATAAAGAGATTTTAAAAGGAATAAATTTAGAGGTTAAACCCGGTGAGATTCACGCAATTATGGGCCCAAATGGCTCGGGTAAAAGTACCTTATCATCGGTAATTGCTGGTCGTGAAGACTACGAAATTACCGCTGGTCATATCGATTTTGAAGGCGAAGATTTAAGTGACCTTGATGCCGATGAAAGAGCACATAAGGGTATCTTTTTGTCCTTCCAATATCCGGTGGAAATTCCGGGAGTAACGGTTACCAATTTCATTAAAACTGCCATTAACGAAATACGTAAAGCACGCGGCCAAGAACCGATGCCCGCCAATATTATGCTCAAGCAGATGCGCGAGAAAATGGGTCTCTTGGAAATTGATAGCGCCTTTTTGAGTCGTTCTTTAAACACCGGTTTTTCTGGCGGTGAAAAGAAACGTAACGAGATTTTCCAAATGGCGATGCTAGATCCCAAATTGGCGATCCTCGATGAAACAGATTCTGGTTTGGATATCGATGCGCTGCGCATTGTTTCCAATGGTGTAAATAAACTGAAGAGTGAGAAAAATGCGATTATCGTAATTACCCACTATCAGCGCCTTTTAGACTATATCGTACCCGATTTTGTACACGTTTTACACCAAGGGAGAATAGTGAAAAGTGGCGATAAAAGTCTCGCACACGAATTAGAGTCTAAAGGATACGATTGGTTGAAGGAAGAAGCAGCCCTTTAAGTCGAATTGCTAAAAATTGATTTAAAATGGAGGCATTAAAAGATAAATTAGAATCGTCTTTCCTCGTTCTTGAAAACGAGTTAAACGGTGAGGCACAGAGTACCGTGCACGCATTACGTCGTGAGGCATTTCAGCGCTTTTTGCAGATGGGTTTCCCTACTAAACGTCACGAAGAATGGCGCTACACTAACCTGAAACCGATCTTGAAACCCGATTACCGCATCTTCCCAAAGGAAGACACTTCGGTAGAGTTTAAGGATATCAAACGCTTTTTTTTAAGCGATCAGGATACTTATAAATTGGTTTTTGTAGACGGAGTTTACAGCTCTTGGTTAAGCGAAACCACCCACCAGGGTTTTGACGTTTGCACCTTTAGCAATATGCTAAATAAATACAAAGATGTAAGCGATGAGTATTTCGCTAAAGCTCTGCCGAAAGATGAGGCTCTGGCTGCTGTGAATACGGCCTTTGCCAAAGAAGGCGCCTTTATTCGCATCAAAAAGAATATTACAGCCGACAAGCCAGTAGAGCTTCTTTTTGTTAGCACCGATCATGGTCATGAAATAATGACCCAGCCTCGTAACTTAGTGGTAGTGGAGGAAAATGCGGAGGTAACGATTATAGAGCGTCACCAGAGTTTAAGTGAAAGCGCGGTTTTAACCAATACGGCTACCGAAATTTTCGCTTTACGCTCCTCGCGTCTCAATTATTATAAAATTCAAAACGATAATGATACCGCTTCATTAATCGACAGTACTAGCATTAAGCAGTACCGCAATTCTAGTGTTAATGTGGGTACTTTCTCTTTTGGAAATAAATTCGTTCGCAACAATCTCAACTTCTTTTTAGAGGAAGAGCATACCGAAAGTACCTTAGATGGTATTACCATCATTAGCGATGGGCAAACGGTAGATCACCACACTTTGGTAGATCATAAAGTACCTAATTGCTTCAGCGATGAGATGTACAAGGGTATTTACGATGGCAATGCGAAAGGCATTTTTAATGGTAAAGTTATGGTGCATCCTCATGCGCAAAAAACCAACGCTTTCCAACAAAATAACAATGTATTGCTAACTGATAAAGCGTCGATTGACACCAAGCCTCAGTTGGAAATTTATGCCGACGATGTTAAGTGTTCACACGGCTGCACCATTGGTCAGCTAGACGATGATGCCTTGTTTTACATGATGACGAGAGGTATCCCTGAAAAAGAAGGGAAGGCCTTGTTGTTATACGCTTTTGCTAATAATGCTTTGCGGAATGTAAAAATACCCGCTCTGCGTAAGCGCCTAAATAAGCAAATTGCCAATAAGCTAAATGTTAACCTCGATTTTGAATTATAATTTTTAAGAATTAACTATTCTTTCAGCTCTGTAGCCCCATAAATTTATGCTTGATATTCAGTCTATTCGTGCGCATTTTCCCATTTTAGATCAAGAGGTAAACGGAAAGCCTTTGGTTTATTTCGATAATGCCGCAACTACGCAAAAACCACTTAAGGTTATTGAAGGAGTAGATACTTATTACCGAACCATAAATAGTAATGTGCATCGTGGCGTTCACCACCTTAGTGGTTTGGCTACCGATGCCATGGAGGGAGCACGCGCTAAAATGCAAAGGCATATAAATGCGGCGAAATTGCAGGAAATCATTTTCACCAAAGGGACTACCGATGGCATAAATCTGCTTACCAGTTCTTTAGCAAAGGGTTCAATTAAAGAGGGCGACGAGATAATTATTTCGCACCTCGAGCATCATAGCAATATTGTTCCTTGGCAAATGTTATGCGAGCAAACTGGAGCCCTATTAAAGGTAATCCCCATTAATGGTAAAGGCGAGCTTTCGCTAGATGCCTTCCAAAAGCTATTGACGGCTAAAACGAAATGGTTAGCGGTAAATCATATTTCTAATGCTTTAGGAACCATCAATCCTGTGAAGGAAATGATTGCTATGGCCCATGCAGTGGGAGCCAAGGTACTTATTGATGGAGCCCAAGCGGCACCGCATTTGCAAATTGATGTGCAGGACTTAGATGCCGATATCTACGTCTTAAGTGGTCACAAACTTTTCGGTCCTACCGGAATCGGAATTTTGTACGGCAAAGAAGACTTACTGAATGAATTACCTCCTTATCAGGGGGGCGGCGAAATGATTGCTGAGGTAAGTTTCGAGAAAACTACCTATGCTGCTCTGCCCCATAAATTTGAAGCGGGTACGCCTAATATTGCTGGAGCCATTGGTTTGGGATTGGCGGTTGATTATGTAAACGAAATTGGTTTAGCAAACATATCTGCCTACGAGCAAGAGCTTTTAGAATATGCTACCCAAGAGTTGAAGGCTAATTTCCCCAATCTTCGCATTTTTGGGGAAGCGGAATACAAAACGAGTGTGGTGTCTTTTTTAATTGGCGATATTCATCCTTACGATTTAGGCGTGATCCTCGATAAGTTAGGCGTGGCGGTGCGTACCGGGCATCATTGCACCCAGCCAATTATGCAGTACTTTAATATTCCCGGTACCTTAAGAGCAAGTTTTGCCTTTTATAATACCAAATCTGAAATAGACCAAATGATTGCGGCTCTGCAAAAAGGAGTAGCGATGTTAAGTTAGAAGGCATGAAAAAATGGGTGCTTAAGGCAATTATTCAAAAGTTGATTTCGTGGTTACCCAATAGCCATAAGGTGAACTTCTGGTTTCAAAAAAATATTACCAAGGGCGTGCGCTTAAGCGACGATTATTTTGGTGATAAACTGGTGCATGCCGAAGACCACCTTAAGCATTTTAGAACGCATCTGCCGCAAGGCCAGTTTTGCAGCCTCGAATTAGGAACAGGTTGGTACCCAGTGGTTCCGATAGCTATGTATTTGGCGGGCGCGAAAAATTGTACTAGTATCGACCTCAATCCTTTAATGACTAAAGAGTCTTTTGGGGAAACTATTGAGAAATATCAGGAATGGTTTAAGGCGGGGAAACTCGAACATTTAAAAAAGTACTTCTTGCCGGAGCGGATCAGTCAACTTTTAAAAATTAAGGTAGCCGAAGCTTCCTACCAAACCTTATTGGTAATTTTTAATTTCGAATACTGGGTGGGCGATGCGCAAGGTCTTAAGGATGAGGATGGAACCTACGATTTGGTCCATAGTAATAATGTGTTTGAACACGTACATGCGGGGGTATTACGCAATATCCTAGTAGAATTTAAAAGGGTGCTTAAACAAAATGGACTGATGAGTCATTTTATTGATATGTCGGATCATTTTGCCCATCTCGATAATTCGATTACCATCTATAACTTCCTGCGCTTTAGCCCTGAGGCTTGGCAGCGAATAGATAATGATGTGCAACCGCAAAACCGTTGGCGCTTAAGTGATTATGAGGAGTTGTATAAGCAGTTAGAGCTGCACATCTCTGCTAAGGATTTCCGCCCGGGAAGCATTGCCGACTTAGAAAAAATTGAACTCGCTGATTGTTTCAGCGCCAAAACCAAGAAGGATTTGGCCGTAAGCCATGTTCACCTTGTAAATACGATTTAAGATGTTAAGCATTAAGGAAGTACAAACAGAGATTATCGACGAATTTGCGATGTTCGATGATTGGATGCAGCGCTACGAATACCTAATTGACTTGGGTAAGTCGCTTCCAATTATCGACGAGCAATACAAAACGGAGGATAATATTATTAAGGGATGTCAGAGCCAGGTGTGGTTGCACGCCGAGGGTAATGCCGATGCTATTGGTTATACTGCCGATGCGGATGCTATTTTAACCAAAGGGTTGATAGCCTTATTGGTGCGAGTTTTTGATGGACAAAAAGCGGAAGATATTGCTGCTGCAGATGTGTCTTTTATAGACCAAATTGGTTTGAAAGAGCATCTAAGTCCCACGCGAGCCAACGGCTTGTTAAGTATGATTAAACAAATGAAATTTTATGCGCTAGCTATGCAAGGCGCTAAAGCTTAAAATTGCCAAGGATGACAGATGCGGAAATGCAAAAGGTAGGAGATGATATTGTAGATGTGCTACGTTCAATCTACGATCCTGAAATACCAGTAAATATATACGAGTTAGGCTTAATTTACGATGTGCAGGTAAGTACAGAGGGAGATGTAAAAATCTTAATGACCCTTACCTCACCGAATTGCCCGGTGGCCGAAAGTCTTCCCGAAGAGGTGAAACAAAAAGCGGGCACCGTAACGGAGGTAAAAGAGGTGGAAGTAGAAATTACTTTCGAGCCTACTTGGACCAAAGACATGATGAGCGAGGAAGCGATGCTTGAACTAGGCTTTTTGTAGCATGGAAGAGATTAAGAACAAAGTAGCCGAAAGTGGATTAATAACCCTTTCACTAGAAGATTACTATCCACGTGGACCCCGGCTTTCGGTCGATATTAGTCCTTGGCTTTACGAAGGCTTAATCTTACGCGAAAAAGACTTCCGAGCTTATTTAAAAGAGCACGATTGGGAGCAATACGCTGGCGCTTATGTGGCCCTATATTGTAGCGCCGATGCCATAGTGCCGCAGTGGGCTTATATGTTGCTCGCATCTCATTTGCAGTCTATCGCTAAAAAGGTAGTGTACGGCAGCCCCGAGCAATTGGAGGCCATGCTAATGGAAGAGTCTCTAAAGGA
>Ga0075467_10003611_pt1 | contig 11810 bp, 6 predicted proteins | sample DEB08_DNA_9_FD_75067 | JGI IMG/M metagenome (GOLD analysis project Ga0075467, IMG submission 75067) | Aqueous microbial communities from the Delaware River and Bay under freshwater to marine salinity gradient to study organic matter... | ecosystem: Environmental > Aquatic > Marine > Coastal ...
ATTTTCTGCATTACGCAAAACAGGAACAACCAAGCCCTTTGGTGTCGATACTGCTACACCCACATCTTGATAACCATGATATACAACGTCATCACCATCTATAGACGCATTGATTGCAGGAAATTTTTTCAGTGCTTCAACGGCCGCTTTTACAAAGAAGCCCATAAAACCTAAACGAGTTCCGTTATGCGTTTTTTCAAATTGATCTTTATATTTTTTACGTAACTCCATCACCGGACCCATATTAACTTCGTTAAACGTAGTCAACATGGCAGTTGTTTGGGTTGCTTCCAATAAACGCTCCGCAATACGCTTACGCAATCGCGTCATAGGAACGCGTTTTTCAACACGATCACCAGTTTCAGTCATCGGCATAACGGCAGGAGAACTCGACTTTGGAGCACTTGCAATGGAGGCGCTGGCTACAGGAGCCTTAACAGGGGCAGAGCTGGTATTTAAAACATCATCTTTAGTAATTAAACCCCCTTTACCTGATCCTTTCACTGTTCCAAGGTCGAGCCCTTTTTCGGCTGCTAACTTGCGTGCCGATGGGCTGGCAACAGCGTCTAGGTTAGATTCTACCAGCGTTGCTGACGCCGAAGCAGCTGACGCGCCGGCAACACCTTCAATCACACTGGCAATAACTTCTCCGCTTTGAACCGTATCACCTTCATTCTTTAAAATTTCACCCATCGCGCCATCGGCTGGTGCAACGACTTCAAGTACCACTTTATCGGTTTCGATTTCGACAATTAGTTCATCTCGAGAAACACTCTCACCGGCCGCTTTGTGCCACGTTGCGATAGTGCCGTCTTGTACTGACTCTGGAAAGGTCGGGGTTTTAATCTCAACAATGTTACCAGCAGCAGCGCCGGATGCAGCAGGTGCTGATACTGGAGCCGCAGTTGACGCTTCTCCATCAACAACGGTAGCTAACACTTCATTACTCATGACAGTATCGCCTTCTTGCTTGGTTACATCTGCCAGCACACCATCCGCAGGTGCTACAACTTCGAGCACAACCTTGTCGGTTTCAATTTCCACGATAAGCTCATCTCGACTGACCGATTCGCCCGGCTTCTTGTGCCAAGTGGCGACAGTGCCATCTTGTACCGACTCGGGAAATGTAGGTGCTTTAATTTCAGTTGCCATTATTTCTTTCCTGTTGCTTAGCTCTTATGTTAAATAATTTATAATTCGTGTTTTGGGCCCTAACAATATTACTAGATACTTATCAGGCAATGGGCCGCTTCGTTTACTCTCAATTCACATCCTATTTTACTGATAACGCTTCAGTAACAAATTGTTTTTGCTCTTCCAAATGGACGGACATGTAACCACATGCTGGAGCAGCTGATGAAATACGTCCTACATACTCAACTTCAACTTTAGGATGAGTTTCTTTTAATGCATCAGACAAACGATGTTTGATTTGGCGGAAGGCACCTTGATTGCGTGGCTCCTCTTGACACCAAACGACCTCTTTAGCGCCACTAAAAGGTTTAATCACTTCGATAAATTCATCTTTAGGGAAGGGATACAGTTGCTCTAAGCGAATAAGCGCAACATCCTCTTGGCCCGATTCCATCCGCGCCTCGAGAAGGTGGTAATACACTTTACCGCTACAAACGACTATTTTCTTAACCTTCTTCGGCGTCACTTGATCATCTGTTAATACATTATGGAACTGGCCATCAGCCAACTCTTCTAAAGTGGAAGTCGCTAATTTATGGCGTAAAATCCACTTAGGGCTCATCACAATCAATGGTCGTCGCATCGGGCGAATGACTTGTCGACGCAACATATGGAATATCTGTGCCGGTGTTGTTGGGATACACACCTGGATATTATGTTCAGCGCATAGTTGTAAAAAACGCTCAAGCCGAGCCGATGAATGCTCAGGCCCCTGCCCTTCATAACCATGAGGTAAAAGCATCGTTAGGCCACATAATCGACCCCATTTGTGCTCACCACTAGTAATAAACTGATCTATAACCACTTGCGCACCATTAGCGAAGTCGCCAAATTGCGCTTCCCAAATGACGAGGGTATCAGGTTTGGTCGTGGCATAGCCGTATTCAAATGCTAACACCGCTTCTTCTGATAACAATGAATCAAAAATCTTAAAGCTACGCTGACCTTCGTGTAAATTATTAAGCGGAACGTAACTCTCACCGTTTCTTTGATTATGGATAACCACATGACGATGAGAAAAAGTACCACGACCTACATCTTGACCAGTCAATCTTACGCCAGACCCCTGCTCGATAAGCGTTGCATACGCTAAGTTTTCGGCCATGCCCCAGTTTATAGGCAGTGAACCACTTGCCATTTTTTTACGATCTTCGTAAATCTTCTGAACTTGGCGTTGAACCTGTATACCATCGGGGATCATGCACATCTTATGCGCGACATTTTGAAGCTTCTTCAAATCGTAACCTGTATCGGCTAGCTTGTCCCAGTCGTGGCCCAAATAAGGCGTCCAATCAACAAATAATGATTCGTCTGGCTCGCTCACTAAACCGTCGGCAACGTGTTCGCCACGGTCGAGAGCCGCTCGGTAGCCTTTTGCCATTGTATCGGCTTCTTCTTGACTGATAACGCCTTCTGCAACCAATTGTGCCGAATACAGTGTACGAGTGGTTGGATGCTTTTTAATGGCTTGATACATTAAAGGCTGAGTAGATGAAGGTTCATCAGTTTCATTATGGCCACGTCGGCGATAACAGACTAAATCAATCACAACATCTTTCTTATACTCATAGCGATAGTCCATCGCTAACTGAGTCACAAACATGACGGCTTCTACATCATCACCATTCACATGGAATACAGGAGCACCAAGAAATTTTGCGACATCGGTACAATACTGGGTTGAACGAGCATCTTCTGAATTACTTGTTGTAAAACCCACTTGGTTATTAATAACAACATGGATTGAACCACCCGCCTTGTAAGCGCGAGTTTGAGACATTTGAAGTAGTTCGAATACAACGCCCTGCCCTGAAAATGCCGCATCACCATGGATATTAATAGGCACTACCAGGTCACCGGTTTTATCTTGGCGGCGATCTTGACGCGCTCTAACCGAACCCACGACTACAGGAGAGACAATTTCTAAATGCGATGGGTTAAACGCCATCGCCATATGTAATTCTCCGCCTGGGGTCATCACATTGGTCGAAAAACCTTGATGATATTTCACGTCACCAGAGGTATCGACTAATTTTTTACCCTCAAACTCATCAAAAAGATCTGCAGGGTTTTTACCAAAAATATTGACCAGCGTATTCAAGCGGCCGCGATGCGCCATACCTAATACAATTTCTTTTGCGCCATAGGTTCCGGCTCTTTTGATCAGGCCATCGAGCATGGGGATAAAGCTCTCACCGCCTTCAAGTCCAAAACGTTTGGTACCTGGATATTTACTATCTAGGTGTTTCTCCAAACCTTCAGCCGCAGTTAAGCGTTCAAGAATACGTAATTTTACCTCTTTCGAATAAGCGGGCTTAGCACGGGCACTTTCCAAGCGTTGTTGCAACCAGCGGACTTCATCGACTTCGGTGATATGAGTCACTTCAGAACCCACGCTGCCGCAGTAGGTTTCTTCAAGATCAGCAATAAGTTCTTTCAATAAAGCGGTTTCATTACCAAAAAATAAATTGCCAGAATGAAATGACGAGTCTAATTCACCGGCGGTGAGGCCGTGATAATGTAGCTCTAAGAATTCAGGAAATAGATTTTTTGATAGCCCTAGAGGATCGACTTTCGCTTTTGTATGGCCTCGAGATCGATAAGCCTGAATTAACTGTAGAACATTAACTTGTTTTTGATCGTGAGCGGCTACCGAAGCTTGACTCGGCGTAACCGTTGCACCACTACCCGGACGGTATTTAGCAAGCAATCTAAATTGCTCTCGAATAACGGAGTGAGGTGTGTCATGCGCGGTCGTATTATTGATACGGGGCAGTTGATCAAAGTACTCTCTCCACTCTTCGGGAATCGCCTTCGGATCATGTAAATAAGTATCGTATAACTCTTCAACGTAGGCTGCATTGCCGCCGGAAATATGAGCGGTATTCCACAGTTGTTCCATACTATCTGGCACGGAAGTCTCTCTCTATTATCTATAATAAGGTTGATAAGTGTCTAAACACTCAATTAATGTACACAATCAAAACACAGACACAACAACACACAAAGACTGGCGGGATTAACCGTCACTCGTTGTGTGTGTTGCTAAATATTACTGACTACTTGTGCTTTAACACAACTTATTGCCTAACACTCATAGCAGCCTAGCTTAATTGAAAAGCCTATTATTAGTCCTCACTAGAAACCTCTAATCTAGGCTAATTAACTTAGCAATAAATAAATACTTACTTAATGTGATAGCAGCATAGAACGAATATGTCCAATCGCCTTGGTCGGGTTGAGACCTTTAGGACAGACTGACACACAGTTCTGGATGCCATGACAGCGAAAAACGCTGAACGGATCACTTAGGTTTTCGAGCCTTTCGGCAGTTTTAGTATCTCGACTATCTGCCAAGAAGCGGTAAGACTGCAATAAACCCGCTGGACCAACAAATTTATCAGGGTTCCACCAGAAGGACGGACAGCTAGTAGAACAGCATGCACACAAAATACACTCATACAGACCATCCAGCTTTTCACGTTCTTCAGGCGACTGCTTACGCTCAATACCTTCTTGTTCAGTATCGGTTTGTAGATATGGCTCAATTTTGTGATATTGATCATAGAATTGCGCCATATCAATAACTAGGTCACGAATAACCGGTAAACCCGGTAATGGCCTTAACACCAAAGTGTCATTCTTAACCGACTCAGATAAGGGTGTAATACACGCCAAACCATTTTTACCGTTAATGTTCATGCCATCTGAACCACAAACACCTTCACGACATGAACGACGGTAAGACAAGCTGTTATCTTGGGCTTTTAACATTTCCAAGACATCCAACACCATATAATCACGACCCTTAGTATCAAGCTCGTAGGTCTTCATGTAAGGTTCTTTGTCGGTTTCGGGATTATAACGATAGACTTCTACATTCAACATTTCACTTCTCCCGGATTAATAAGTACGAGCTTGTGGCTCAAAAGTATCGACAGTCGTCGGCTTAAAGTTAACGCCACGCTTAGTTACACTCTTATCCTCAGGGAAGTAGAGTGAATGACACAACCAGTTCTCATCATCGCGCTCTTGGAAGTCTTCACGGGCATGGGCACCACGCGACTCTGTGCGGACTTCAGCAGGGATTGCCGTCGCTTCTGCCACTTCAAGTAAGTTTTGAAGTTCAAGCGCTTCGATTCTAGCCGTATTAAATGCATGACTTTTATCTTCGAACGTCACGTTAGCGATACGCTCACGTAAGTCAGCCAGCTTCTTAACCCCGTCTGCCATGTAGTCGCCACGGCGGAAAACACCAAAATGATTCTGCATTACTTGTTGCAGCTCAGCTCTCAATACAGACGCTGATTCACCACCGGCATTGTTATTAATACCGTCAAGGCGCGACATAGCCGCTTCGACATCTGACTCAGAAGCATCGCGATGCTCAATACCTTCTTTCAATGCTTTTTCGATAAACAAGCCCGACGCGCGACCAAACACGACCAAATCCAACAATGAATTACCACCCAAGCGATTGGCACCATGAACAGAAACACAAGCGGCTTCACCACAGGCGTAAAAGCCTTCGATAACCTTATCTTTGCCATTAACCTGTGTTATTGCCTGACCATCAACATTGGTCGGGATACCACCCATCATATAATGACAGGTAGGAATAACGGGAATAGGCTCTTTAACGGGATCAACACCCGCAAAGGTGCGCGACAACTCAAGGATTCCAGGCAAGCGCGCGTTTAGCGTCTCTTCACCGAGGTGATCAAGCTTTAACATAACGTGATCAGCATTTTCACCACAACCTCGTCCTTCAAGAATTTCTAAGATCATTGAACGCGCAACAACGTCACGACCGGCAAGATCTTTGGCGTTAGGTGCATAACGCTCCATAAAACGCTCACCATCTTTATTGACTAAATAACCGCCTTCACCACGACAACCTTCGGTAACGAGCGTGCCCGCACCGTGAATACCGGTCGGGTGGAACTGCCACATTTCCATGTCTTGCATTGGAAAGCCTGCACGGCAAGCCATACCAATACCGTCTCCAGTATTGATGTGCGCATTAGTGGTAGAGGCGTAAATACGGCCCGCTCCACCAGTAGCAAATACAGTTGCTTTTGATTTAATATGAACGACTTCGCCGTCTTCGATATTAATGGCAATAACACCCGTTACAACACCATCTTGGTTTTTGATCATATCGACCGCAAACCACTCATTCATAAAGACAGTATTGTGCTTAATATTATTCTGATACAAGGTGTGCAATAACGCGTGACCGGTTCGATCAGCTGCCGCGCAGGTACGTGCCGCTTGCCCGCCCTTGCCAAAATCTTTAGATTGACCACCAAATGGGCGCTGATAAATGCGGCCTTCTTCAGTACGAGAAAATGGCAAACCCATATGCTCTAGCTCAAATATCGCTTGAGGACCTACGGTACACATATATTCCACTGCATCTTGGTCACCAATATAATCGGAACCTTTGACAGTGTCATACATATGCCAGCGCCAATCATCTTGTGGATCTGAGCTTGCAATAGAACACGTAATACCGCCCTGAGCGGACACAGTATGCGATCGCGTAGGAAACACCTTTGTTATCACTGCAGTCTTGAATCCAGACTGGGCCATTTGTAAAGATGCTCTCATGCCAGCGCCACCGCCACCAACGACAACGCCATCAAAAGAGAGTGTTCTTATAGATGTCATGGTTTACTCCACCAGATAAATTAAATTTGAGCAGGCCAACAGACCAATTAAATTACTTATACGCACCCAAAAAGAATTCGATGAGTACAATAGTTAACTATTGATAACGATTTACAGATAGTGCTTTATTGACCATATGGTCTACTATAAATGGGAATATATTTAAATTGATACTGCTTCTTAAGTGAAGACAACAGTACGAAAAATTGATCATAAACGTAATTAAATCGTCTTCATCGTGCAGATAAATAACGACTTTAACTTTTCTCTCTTTTACCTACTATAGCGCACACTACGTATTAAAAAAGATTATTTCAGAAAAACAACAGAGCTAACTCACAACAATAGTAACTTTTAGAGATGGACAAACACTAACCATCCAGACCACACGAAGCTCGAGCGCGCGAAATTATAGTGATAGCGCCGTTAAAATACAAATGAAACCACTGAAAATCAGTCTATTTTGGTACATTTTTACTAGACTATAGTCGCAGTGGATAAACATGATTGATTTTTGCCCACTTAAAGGGGGAGTTGTCCATATTGATAAATTACTACGTGTTTTTACGCACTAAAAAATAGCATAGATTAGAAGATGAGAGAATTAGAAAATTTTTTCTCATTTTTATAGGCCTCAAAGTCGCATTTCTTGAAAACCTATTGCTATAATAACTGACTGGATTTTATGAACCTTATTGTTCTTACGATCACAATAACGACTAGACTACTCACGCACCATTAGAAAGAAGTCGCTAAATACAAGTAGTTAAATATATACAGTAGTTAACATAGTGTCGAAAAAGTTTCGAATACCCTTTGAAAATATATCGGCTAATAAAGCTGCCAAAATCAGCTAATCCGTTTTCTCCAACCAACCTAATTTAAGGAGTACCCATGACAGACAAAATTGCACGTCTAACAATCGATGGCTCAGATGATGTCGTAGAATTGCCTATACTCTCAGGCACAATTGGCCCCGATGTAATCGATGTTCGCAACTTAGGTTCGAGCGGTTATTTCACATTCGATCCAGGCTTTTTAGCAACCGCCTCTTGTGAATCAAAAATTACGTTTATTGATGGCGGCAAAGGGATACTGTTACACAGAGGCTACCCTATTGAGCAATTGGCCGAACATTCCAATTACTTAGAAACCTGTTATCTGTTATTGAACGGTGAATTACCCGATCAAAAGCAAAAAGAAGCATTTGAAGAAGTCATTACTCAGCATACGATGGTCAATGAAGCCATGGCGAGACTATTTCGAGGCTTTCATCACGACGCACACCCTATGGCAATGATGTGTGGAGCTGTTGGTGCTCTTTCTGCGTTTTATCACGACTCCTTAGACATAACAAACCCAGAGCACCGCGAAATTTCGGCTCTGCGGTTGATTGCAAAAATACCGACTATAGCCGCCATGTGCTACAAACATCACATTGGTCAACCGTTTATGTATCCTCGTAATGAGCTTAGCTATGCGGAGAATTTTTTACACATGATGTTTGGCACGCCCTGCGATGAGCCAAACGTTAATCCAATTATTGCTAAGGCTATGGATAAAATATTTTTACTTCATGCCGACCACGAACAAAACGCCTCGACTTCAACTGTTCGTTTAGCAGGTTCATCTGGCGCTAACCCATTCGCTTGTATCGCCTCGGGCATCACAGCACTCTGGGGACCCGCTCACGGTGGAGCCAACGAAGCTGTGCTTAAAATGCTCGATGAAATTGGTACCGTTGATCGTATCGATGAATATGTATTAAAAGCAAAAGATAAAAATGACAACTTCCGCTTGATGGGTTTTGGTCATCGTGTTTATAAAAACTTTGACCCTCGCGCCAAAGTGATGAAAGAAACCTGTGATGAGGTCTTGGCAGAACTTGGACTGGACAACGATCCTCAACTTGCTATTGCTAAACGTCTTGAGGAAATAGCGCTAGAAGACGATTACTTTATCGATCGTAAGCTCTACCCTAACGTTGACTTTTATTCGGGCATCATCATGAAAGCCATTGGTATTCCAACTAACATGTTTACGGTTATCTTCGCCACCGGACGTACTGTTGGCTGGATTGCCCACTGGAAAGAAATGGTAAGTGAAAGCTATAAAATTGGTCGCCCAAGACAGCTTTATACTGGTCATGCTGCACGCGATTATAATCCAATGAAGAAACGTTAGAATATAACTATAAATTTGACTACAAATTTAAATATAAAAAAAGGCCGCTAGAAATAGCGGCCTTTTTTTATATTTTTGAAACAGAACCTGATTTATATTACTTTCAATTCAATTTCTATTTTATTTCTGCTTCCATTTTACCCTGTAAATTCCCCCAGCTAGGCAAACTCTTTGAAACATCACCCTTAACCGCTCTAGCGCGCGATTTAGCTAACCATAAGCCATCGCCATTAAAACTATAAATCGGTAATAAATCGGGGCGTTTAGATGCGGGTAGAATTGTTTTATTGATGTTGTCTAGGATTAACGGCTCGGACGATGGCGTTGGGTAATAAGCTAACACCATATGGGCCAAATTATATTCCAGCGCTTTAACATAAGTAATTCGCAATTTAGAGGTCGGCATACCGATACTTGTCAGAGAAAAATATTTACCGATTGAATAATCTTCGCAATCACCTCCATTAGTCGACAAGGTTTCAATTGGCGTTGCCCAATAATCTTCTTGGCCCCAGTGGTCAATATCCCACAACCATTCCACTTGATTAAAATAATCATTGGCTTCTCTTATCAACTTCGCATCCTTTGCAGAAACTTGGTCAGCAAGTTCGTTTAACAAGTCTTTCCAGCCACTGACCCTTATCCGCGCGTCAAGACCATGACTTTTTTCGACACGTAACAAAGCGTTATCGGAAATATGACGATAATTCGGCGCTGCATTTAAGCTAAGTGAAAAAAATAGACACGTAACCGCAGAAAATAAGTGAACAATAGACGAACTCAATCGAGAACCCAAGATAGTTAAAGAGCCTTTCAAAGAGTATAGGTAATAAATCTGAGTTAGGCCGAATACTTAGGCTGAATATTGAATTGAACCGATACGATAAAAAAATACGGTGGCACTGAGAAGAATGATCTATTACCGTAGATAACAGGAATAGATCATTGGTTATCTCTATATGACAAGAACGAATTACTAAAAACACTACTGAAAAGTATTGCTGAAAAGCATTACTGAGTTTTTACTTAGACAATGGCCCTTCGACAAAGCTTCCTTCGACAAGCTCAGGATGGGCGATGTGTGGGATCTCAGTTTGTGTTAATTGAAGAAATACTATTGAGTAATACCGCTATTCACAAGCATTCAGCCATCAATTGGATGCCATCTGCAAAATCGGCTTCACTCATACCGGCAAAGCCGATGCGAATATAACAGTCTTGATTATGTTCTTTGACTAAATGGTACTCGCCTTCATGCTGTATATAGATGCCTCGTTGTTGCGCTTGCTGCGCTAGTGCATAGGCACTCACTTTTTGATTTTTTAACCCGTTTTTTTTACTTATTTTTTTTTCATCTTGCTCTTTAATTTTTAACCAAAGGGCCATCCCACCATCAGGAATTTCAAATTCAAAACGATTAACTGCATTAAGCACTGTTATAGCATGATCCCTACGCTGCAGGTTAATACGAGTAGTACGCCTAATATGCCGTTCAAACCCGCCCTCTTTCATCCATCGAGCTAATGCCGACTGCATCAGCACATTACTCTTATGATTAATCAATACGCGATAATCTTTTACCGCTTGAGTCATCGATGGGCTCAAGGCCATAAAGCCGACTCGAGCACCGGGAAACATAATCTTTGAAAACGTAGAAATATAAATAACCAAGTGCTGAGGGTCGTGTGCAGCCATTGGTGCCAGCGGTTGGCATCGGTAATGATATTCGTGGTCGTAATCATCTTCAATGATGGGAATGCCGTGGGTAGCTGCCAATTGATAAATAGCCATTCTACGGCTAACAGTTAATGTCACCGTCGTAGGGTATTGGTGCAGTGGGGTAAGATAGATAAGTCGAATATTACCTAGCAAGATTTTCGCTTCCAGATCATCGGGGATAATACCGTTCTTATCCTGCTGAATACCCACTACAGACGCACCAGCACACCTAAATGCCTCCATGGCAGGAGGGTAACCCAAAGCCTCTACGGCGACTTCATCGCCTATCTGCAATAGTAATTGTGCGACGACATACATTGCTTCCTGCGAGCCATTAGTAATAACAATGTCTTTATCAGTGATCGCTCTTGCTTTGCGTAAGTACTGTTTAACCTCTGCAATGAGTTCCGGTGTACCTGCGCTTTCGCCATACCCTAATTGACTCACATTGGGCCGAGACAAGGCATCCGACATATGGCTCTTAAATTCAGCGAAAGGAAAACGTGTTATGTCAGGCCGCCCACCTGAGAAGTTATAGCGATAATGACTATCAGGGTATTCCGGCACATGGCTAGCACGCCTAACAAAACGATACTGCAATGGCTCTACTGTCTCAGATGACGCTTTACTCAATTTACCATCAGCAGAAAAAAGATAACTGCTCTCTATCGGTAAAGTGCTTACCACGCTATAACCCACACGCTGTTTTGACTCAATCCAACCTTCGGCGATGAGTTCGTTAAACGCTTTCATCACCGTATGTCTATTCAAGCTCAGCTCATCGCTTAAGACACGCACTGAGGGTAAAGAGTCTCCAGCTAATAACTGGCCTTTACGAATGGCATACCTAATCCTATCAACAAGCTGCAAATATTTAGGCTGCCGACTATCAATATCAAAAGTACTGGTTTTACTTAGTTTAAACACAACCTCTGGTCTACCTATTAATTATTTACTGGTTGTTTATAGTAGACCATAATTACGCAACAATATATCTCATAGAGACCTTTGCACGGAAGATGATTTTGCTTTCAGGCAAG
>Ga0075467_10003612_pt1 | contig 11810 bp, 10 predicted proteins | sample DEB08_DNA_9_FD_75067 | JGI IMG/M metagenome (GOLD analysis project Ga0075467, IMG submission 75067) | Aqueous microbial communities from the Delaware River and Bay under freshwater to marine salinity gradient to study organic matter... | ecosystem: Environmental > Aquatic > Marine > Coastal ...
CAGGCGACTGACAACGCCGCTGCACAAGCTTCTCGGTTCGAGATCTATCCTGATGAACCACACGCCTTTCACGCCGACTATCGTGCCACTTATCGCGAGGCGGCCGCCAAAGATGGTTGGGCTAAGTGCTTGCAATGGTTTAAGACCCATGGAGTTTGATGTTCTCAAACATCAACCTGTTCTCGCCGAACAATCGAACCCGCATCAACTGGTATGGATTTAAATGGTCACTTTTGGTTGTCACGGCGTCAAACAACCAAAAGGCCTTTTGACCCGCATGCATCAACACCTGACCAATCCTGGCAGACACTTCGATCGATTGATAAAGAGAACTCCTGAACTGGGCAACAAGGGCAATTACAGCGAGGCTGTTCGTCGCCCTAGGATAGCGCGGACTGTGCGAGCCACCAAAAACTTACTTGACACCAATATGCCAGCGAAAAATACAATAACGCATATGATTAATGCGATTCGTTCAATTCGCGTTTCGTAAGTTTGCGCAAGTGAAAGTGTGAACGCCACCGCCTCTTGCACACCTAGTGCGGCGCCGATGCTAGTGGCCATGACTGTAATAACAAATATTTGAAACACATTTGGAACCACCAGCCACGCCTGCGCCAGTTCACCCTGAGCGCGAAAATTTAAAAAAGTCACGCAAGCGTCTGAACATGCGGAGACCGTATAAGCAAGCAATGCCACTATCACTGCAATTGAAGCACTGAATTCAGCATCATACGCAGTGAATAAGGACATCGTAGAAAAGAGACTGGCCGCAACAAACATAAGAACATAGACAGGAAATGCTCGTAAAAATCCAATCAGAAAGCCGATAAAACGTGCGCTAACCCCACTGGCACGGCACCGAATGACAGCCGTTAATAAACCCAATACCAGCCCGATAAGAAGGGCCACGAAACCCAAGCGAAAATTGACAGTAAACGCAAGAAAAAATCCAAATAAGTTATCTAGCATGAGACACCTTACCAATTGGCAATATCAACCACTGCGCTGCCCGTGCACTAAGCATGATCACCAATTGCACGATGATCAAGTAAAACAGAGCTAACAAAGTAAAGGCAGCCACACGTTCACCTGAGAATGACATGATGTCAGTCAGTGTCGAAAGCAGCTCTGGGGTGCCGATAAAAGCCGCCACTGGGCTAGCCTTGGCCGCGTTTATGACGCAAGCCCTGATTTGGGTCACACACACCCGCGAAGCGTCTAAAAGGCCGCAGCCCGTTGGTAAGGTTTTTTTGGCTTGCACCAAACTATCCCCAGCCGCGGCGCCATTATTTAGACCGATCGCAAAAATCGCTGCGATGACTGACACGGTGGTTGTATAAACAAAAACACTCGACATTATCAGATAAGACAGCATCAGCAAAAGAATGACGGGGGCATTAAAACTAACCGAGCAGATCACATGGCTAAAAAACCGAACGAGCAACCATTTCGATGCCGAGAAACGATAAAATAACAATCCAAAAAGGATCGTTGAAACAATCGAGCCAAAAACCAAGAGAATTGAGACGACAACGCCATTTAAAAAAATGCGTAGCCCTTGATCGCCCGTGAACATGGGCAGCTGACGGTTTAAGTCAATATTCTCTTGAAACCAGTTTTGCAAGCGCACGAAAAAAAGACCAACGATGCTCGGCTTATCGCCAATTGCCTTTGCTTGAATCAGGCATGAGGGTGAAAAATCGCCATCAGTCAAATAACACTCTGGGTTTGACCACACTTCGCGTTGTTCATCTAGAAAAGTAGTTCCAACGCCGTGATCGTCTGCAAGTCTTTTCAGCAGACCTGCCGCATGGGCTTGCGCCGTGATGAGTGAAATAACTCGACCCAAAGTTAAAGCGTCTTCATGTCTGACAGCCATGCCCCAAGGAATCTCATTAAAAGAAAATTTTTCGTCGAAGCGTTCCCGCATCGACAAGGGTGCGTTTTCACCGGTCACTTCGACAAGGATGAGCGACCGGTCATGGGCAACCAAATCGCAAGCACCAAACCGAAGGGCATCGAACATTTTCTGCGGCTGATCGAACATCAAAATACGCGCTTGCGCATTCGTCAGCTCAATATTGGCGTAGCTGCCTAAAGGCACGCATAAGCTCACATTATGTAACTCAGCAGTGCTCGTAATTTTGCGGTTTTTAGGGCCGGCCACTGCCGTTGGTGATGAGTAATAGTGAGGTCGCGTGAAGTGCGCGATGGCCTCACGCGCTGGCGTGTGTGCCATGGTGGCTAATACAAGATCAACTTTGCTGTCCAAAAGGTTTCTAATCCGATCAACAGCAGTGACAGGAAAAAAAACTGCCTTTACGCCGAGTTCAGAGGCAATGTACTTGGCATAGTCAATCTCAAAACCAACCAGTTCATCACCAATTTTTTGGCCAAAGGCCTTGTAGGTGGTACGAACGCCAACTGTTATCTGGCCAGAGCAAAGCACCGACTGCAACGTATTTTGAATATTGTCGCAGCCAATGGCTCGTTCTTTGTTGAGTAAAGTTTGAAGTTCATTAGTTTCTGGGGCCTTCGCCACGGCAAGGGGCGAGACGAAGATGGCTATCAATACCGCAATCCTAGCCAGACAGTTCCAGAAAGCCAAAGTCATGATAATCGGAGTCACCCTCTAAACTGCCTGTGCAAAAACTTTGTGAGTTAACTTAAGCACTCTACTTTCAACGAAGCAATAGGGACCAATATGGTTGATCGTCGGGCAATTGTCGATGAGTGACAATGGATAGACTGATGCCATGCGAGCGGGACTTTCAAACACAGTCCAGCGCTTAATTGCTTCGGCTTGTAACCCGATCTCATCCAATAATTGCTCGGTATGTTTTAAACCAACCAAGTCATGATGCGTAATTAGCGCCACGCCGTCTCGGTTCAAATGCCTTGTCAGACCGCGCAAAAATCGATCCATCAAATCTCGCCCTTGCCCACCTTGCCAACCAACGGGTCTGTCCAAATTAGGCGCTTCTCCAGGAAAATGCGGCAAGTTTGCAATAACAACAGCAAAACATTGATGTTGATCAAAAGCTTGCCATAGGTCGCCTTGTAACAATTCAAGCGCCACATTCGGCGCATACACCTTAAAAAGTTCTCGGGTCGCCATGAGATTTTCAATATTTATATCGGAGCCGTAAAGCTTGTCATACCCAATCTGCGCCAAACGCAGTAAACAAACACCGGAACCAACACCAATCTCACAAACTGCACCATTCGGTAAGTCGATAAGTCCAATCCCTTCAATCAAAGCCGATGTGTAGAGACTGGGATACATCCGACTATCCCACTTTTCAAGTGCGTCAGACATGATTGGCCTTTAAAAATAAGAAATAATTTTTTCGTTGCTGAATTATTCAGCGTCAGAGACCGCTCAAAGATTGATGTTACTCTAATTTTATTCAACTAGACACACTCATAATGCTTTGCTTTTCTCGTTTTCTCCACAACTCAGAAAGACGTCGTTTTGCCCTAGGTACAGCGGCACTGTGTGGATTGCCGTTATTTTCCCGAGCCAGTCAGGCCACAACTGCACTACTGGGTGGTGGCGCTACCTTACCTGCTGCCATGTACAAAGAGTGGGGCGAGCGATTCACGACATCTACCGGTCTACCCTTTCATTACGCTGCCCTGGGTTCTGGACAAAGTTTGCGTCTGATGACCGAAGGAAGCGCCAATTTTGGTGCAACCGAGATCCCCTTAGGTCAGTCGATACTCGAGCGTCACGAACTATTCCAATTCCCAGTTGCGGAAGCTGCCATCGTATTGGTGGCTAACCTACCAGACATCACGTCAAATGAAATACGTTTGTCACCAACGATCGTGAGTCAAATCTATCTGGGAAAAATCCGTCACTGGCGAGACCAAGCGATTCTTGCACTAAACAATCACATCACTATTCCAGACCTCGCCATCACCCCGGTTTCACGATCAGATCGATCGGGCTCTACTTTGGCGCTGAGCCGATTTCTAAATTTCACCGATGTGACATGGCAACAAAATATCGGGCTTAGTGCAGAGGCAAAGTGGAACTATGGCCTACTTGCTAAAGGGACTTCGGGCATCAGCGCCGTGACATCGCGTACACCCGGTTCGATTGGTTATTTGGTGGCCGGTCAACGAATACCAAGATCAATATCCCTGATTGCCTTAGGCTACCCTGAACTTGGTTTTTTTATGGCGCCGTCAACATCAGAAGAAATTATGGATTGGCCATTAAAAGCGATGACGTATGCGATCTTGCGCAGTCATTCCTCAAATCCATTTGATCTCGCTGCCTTTGAATATTTTCGCTCTGGCATTACAGACTGGAGAGACTTAACGAAAAAAACAGGCTTAACCCCTCTATCGAAGTCACAGCAACAATACGTGTCAGCCATTTGGTTAGAACACGGACTAATCAAAGCGCCAACATCATGAATATTAGAACAAAACGCCTAATTTTTTCTGTTGTTTTGGTTCTCGTTTTGGCTGGCTTAATTCGCGAAATCGTCAGTTCCTTACCCTCTGGCAACATCACAATTTACAGCGGGCCAGCAGGTGGAACCTACTACCAGATGGCTTCTGTTTATAAAGCCGAACTGACTGCGTTGGGTTATGACGTCGTCATTCAGCCAACCGATAGCACCGCCAAATTGCTCGAAAATGTTAACGATAGCCATGATCCTAATGTTGTTAGCTTCATGATCGGGCGCAGCGATGAGACGAAATACCCTAATATTCGTTCGCTGGGATTCGTCAATGTGCAACCCCTATTTTTGTTTTACAGCAATGCCTTTGGTAGGCTCATCAGCCTGACCACGCTCAAAGGAAGAACCATTGTTTTGCCGCCTGAAAATAGCGTTACTGCTCAAACAGCACTCAAACTGCTAAGCCTATATAACATCAGCACTGACAATACAACGATCAAATTTTTGCCATTCCGTGAAGCGATCGCATCACTTAAAAACGACGACGCATACGCTCTATTTCTGATGCTCGATGCGGAACACAGTGAGATTGTTGGACTAATGAATGACCCGAAGATAAGCGCTTTTTCATATCGCGATATGGCGGGGATTTTGCTCAAACTCAACGACATGAAACAAGTAACCATCCCCGCGGGCAGTTATGACGTGCTGAGGCAGGTGCCTTCTCAACCCATTGATTTGTTATCAGGCCAAGTGGAGATCATCGCTAACAAAAACTTGGACAAAGCGGCCGCCTATGCTTTGCTCAGCACGTTTTCGTTCCTGCACCATAGCGCAGCCTTAGCCTATCCGATGAATACCTACCCTTCATTTAATGGCTTACTGGCCAAACCCCACGAAGCAACTTCAAGTTACGCAAAAGGAGGAGCACCTTGGTTATACCGATCTCTGCCTCGTTCAGCCGCGGTCTTGATTGACAAATATCTAATCATTGGCTTGGCGATACTCCTACTAACAGAGATTTACCGTTCTTTGCGATACCTTTATGAGTTTTTAGAGCTATCGGCTCAGACTTTGGCGTTAAGGACAATCAAAAAAAACCGTCAACGGCAACAGGCTGGTAAAAAAATTGGCTGGTTGGGTCAGATTGCGAATCGCTGGGCAGAAGATGTCATTACGAGGCAATCCATACAGGAACAAGCGATTGAAATGATAAAAAAATAAATCTCTTCTGGGCTGATAAAAAACAACTGAGCTAAAGCACGAACAACCAACTCGCCATCTTGCAAATTTCAAAAAGAGACAAGCGACACCTCAGCAAGACAAAAAGTCTTCAGCGTTTTCTCAGTTTGAAAATGCCTGTCTGAAAAAACAGCAAAACTCAAAAAAATCTTGAAATGTCCATCAAGACTTGATGCAAACAAATATAAATATCTTCAAAAAGTATTTCCATCCCTTGCGTGTCTAACCGATACTCTACTTTTGACTAGTTGCGGGGACTTCAAAGGCCCAGTTTGCGATTAGGCACCCAAATGTGGATTACACCAGTCCAAGGGTAAATCCTCACTAAAGTCTATTGTCAATGCTGCGCCTTCTTGTAAAAATAAGTTTATTAGCAATAGTAATTAAGTTTTATTGACACGATGGAATACGGAGACAAATGATATGAGACGTGCTTTTGGATTAAGCCGCGCATGGTCACTGAAGCGCCTAGGCGCTGCTGCAGTGCTGGTTGCTGCTGGATTTACCACACCCGCTATTGCTTCAGGTGACAAGGTTGATCCACAGTTTGTCTATAACTCATCGCTGGCTGCGACCTGTGCGAGTTGCCACGGCACAAATGGTGTCAGCGTTGCTGACGCTCGGGTGCCTTGGATCAACACGCTCACGCCAAAAGAGATTGCCAAAGCCATGCTCGAATACAAAAACGGCACGCGCTCAGGCACCATCATGCCTCAACTCGCCAAGGGCTATACCGAAGCGCAAATTGAGATCATTGCTCAAGTGCTCGGCAAAAAATAAGGGGAGAACAACATGAATCGTCGTCTATTTTTAGGACAGAGCGCCGCTCTGATTGGCACAACGGCAGGCATGAACAAGCTTGCTTTGGCCAGCAAAAAAACAAAAGCCCACGTGATCGTGGTTGGTGCCGGCTATGGCGGTGCCACAGCAGCAAAGTACTTGCGTATGCTGTCAAATGAAGGCATTGCCGTCACGCTCATTGAACCCAACGGTGAGTTCATCTCCTGCCCGCTGTCAAACTTGGTTGTCGGAGGCGCAGCGCAAATGGCTGCAATCACAACCCCATACGATGGCTTACCAAGCAAATATGGCATCAAAATGGTCAAAGGCCGTGTCGACAAGGTCGATGCCAGCAAAAAAACCGTCACCATCAACGACGGCACCACCTTGTCTTATGACAAGTTGGTTCTCGCCCCAGGCATTGACATGAATTTCGACGCAATTGAAGGCTTGATCCAAGCCAACCGCGATGGCGTGACTTTACAAGCTTGGAAAGCAGGCCCTGAAACCATTGCCCTGCGAAAGCAACTTGTCGACATGCCCGATGGTGGTGTGTTCGCCTTGGCGATTCCGTTGGCGCCCTACCGTTGCCCACCTGGACCATACGAGCGCACCTGCCAAATTGCCAATTACTTGAAGAAAAATAAGCCCAAGTCAAAGATCATTGTGGTTGACGCCAACCCTGACGTGTCGTCCAAGGGCAAGCTTTTCAAAAAAGCCTGGTCTGATATGTACGATGGTTTTATCGACTACCGCCCAGCGCATCGCGTCACAGCCGTTGATGCCAAGACAAAGACCATCAAGTTTGAGTTCGAAGAAGATCTCAAAGCGGACGTCTTGAATATTTTGCCACCGATGCGTGCCGGCAATATTGTGCGCAGCACTGGCTTAGCCAACATGAACGACCGCTGGGCCGAAGTGACGTTCTTAGACTTCGCTTCGACTCAAGCCAAAGACATCCATGTCTTGGGCGACTCAATCCAAACGGCACCCAAAATGCCAAAGTCCGGTCACATGGCGAACCAACACGCTAAGGTCGCAGCAGCGGCCATTGTGGCAGAGATCAATGACTTCCCAGTCAATCCTCAGCCTGTGGTCACCAACACCTGCTACAGCTTCGTGAACGATAGCGATGTGGTGCACGTGGCCAGCGTCCACCAGTACGTCCCTGACAAAGCCACCTTCATCCCAGTCAAAGGTGCTGGCGGTTTGTCACCAGCGCCAAACCAACTCGAAGGCATTTATGCTTGGGGATGGGCCAAAAACATATGGGCTGATGCCGTTGCCTAAACCTTAAGGTATTTTCACCAAACAAAAAAAGACCCTTAACTGGGTCTTTTTTTGTTTCTATCATCGCGATGAGGCCTCGCGCTACTTCGGTGTTTTGCCGCGATTTTCTACTGCTCGCAGAAAATCAAAATCCACTCCTTTGTCCGCTTGCAACACCGTATCAAGAAATAGCTTGCGGTAACCCCTATCAGCTGTTGGTGTGACAACCGGATTATTGATGGCGCGTTCATTTAACGCTTCTTCTGATACCAACAGCGTTAACGCTCTGTTGGCCACACTGAGCCGAATCCGATCACCACTTTGCACATACGCCAAGGGGCCGCCTACTGCCGACTCAGGCGTGACGTGCAGCACGATGGTGCCGAAGGCTGTACCACTCATACGACCATCAGAGATTCGAATCATGTCTTTGACGCCTGCTCGAGCGAGCTTTTGTGGGATCGGTATGTAGCCCGCCTCTGGCATCCCCGGTGCGCCTTTGGGTCCAATATTTTTTAGCACCAAAATATCATCCGCTGTGACATCCAAATCATCACGATCAATTCGGGTCACGAGGTCTTCAATGTTTTCAAAGACGACCGCCCGACCTTCGTGCTCCATCAACCGCGCATCAGCAGCTGATTGCTTGATGATCGCACCACCCGGCGCCAAATTACCGCGTAAAACCGCAATACCGCCTTGTGGGTAGATCGGCTGCGCGGCCGACTTGACCACGCCTTGCGCAAAGCCGGGACCAGCGGCCTCGATCTCTTCGCCTAAGGTTTTCCCTGAAACAGTCAATGCATCCAAGTGCAGCAAAGGCTTTAACTCACGCAGCAAAGTTGCCATGCCGCCCGCGTGGTGAAAGTCTTCCATATAGTGTTGGCCAGAAGGCTTTAAATCAAGCAACACAGGGGTTTGGCGGCCCATACGATCTAAAGCGTCTAAATCAATATCGAATCCCATGCGCCCCGCAATGGCTGTCAAGTGGATGATGCCGTTTGTTGAGCCACCAATGGCGAGCAATACCCGCATGGCGTTCTCTAATGACTTTTCGGTCAGGATTTTGTCAATCGTCAATCCCTCCTTCGCAATCCTGACCGCTTGGCGTCCCGTTTCTTCAGCAACTCGCATCCGATCGGCTGTCACAGCGGGTGGTGAGGCGCCACCTGGCACTGTCATTCCCAATGCTTCAGCGATACACGCCATGGTGCTGGCCGTGCCCATCACCGAACAGGTGCCAACGCTGGCCACCAATTGGTCATTGACATCCTCGACTTCAACCGCGTCGATCTCATTGGCCCGGTATTTGCCCCAATAGCGACGACAGTCGGTGCAAGCCCCAACACGCTCACCACGATGGCTGCCGGTCAGCATCGATCCCGTGATGAGTTGAATGGCGGGCAATCCAGCCGAGGCAGCACCCATGAGCTGAGCGGGTACGGTTTTGTCGCAACCGCCGATCAAAACCACCGCATCCATGGGTTGGGCTAGCAACAATTCTTCCGTCTCCATTGACATGAGATTGCGCAAAAACATGCTGGTGGGCGCTGAGAAGCTTTCGTGGATTGAAATCGTCGGAAAATCCACTGGTAGTCCGCCGGCTAACATCACACCACGCTTTACAGCCTCCAACAACTGCGGCATATTGCCGTGGCAAGGGTTGTAGCCACTGCCCGTGTTGGTGATCCCAATCACCGGACGCTCAAGCGCCTCATTGGTGTAACCTGCACCCTTGATAAAGGCTTTGCGCAAAAAAAGCGAGAAGCCCTGATCACCATAGCTTGTCAGCCCTTTATTCATGCCCGAGGGTATGTTGCTCATTAGATTGCTCCGTTTTTTTCGTGTTTTGAGCATTATCGCTGACCGCGTACGCTTGGCAATGACATTGCGAGACTGGCTAGAGGCACCCACTTGAAAAAACCTGCTAGATGGATGACTAAAGATGAAAAAACCAGCCGCGCAACACACCAATAACAAAACGAGAACACATGCTGACCAAACCCTTATTAGCCGTGCTGCTGAGCGCCACAACCCTAATTTTTGCAACGATCGCCCATGCACAAAGCAATGCTGCCGTTGATGAAATCGCCGGCTATTTAGACTTCAGTGAATACGGTGGGGGTGTGATCTTTGCAGAGCAAATTCCACGCGAGGAATACAAAAACATCACCATCATTGATGCGAGAGACCCCGTACAATTTGCCCAAGGACACATCCCGGGCGCCATTAATATCGAATGGCGTCAAGTACTTAACGAACGCGACCTGATCCCAAAAGACAAGATGGTGCTGATTTACTGCAACACCGGCTCGCTCTCAGCCCAAGGTGGATTGGCGCTGCGCGTGGCCGGCTGGGATAACGTTCGGATTCTTCAAGGTGGGTTTGAAGAATGGCAAAAAAAAGGCGGCTTTGACGCAAGCACCCGTGCCACAGCACCAGCCAAGCGTTAGAAAGTCATCCCACCCCTTTGTTTAGAGCCTCGCCATGACAGCCCGAGCAACTGCTGCTGTATCGCTGCGCCCGCCGAAGTCATAAGGCAGAACATCACCTTCTTGAAAGGCCTTCTCTAATGCCTGTTCAATCATCCTGGCACCCTTGAGTAGAATAGGGTCTTGATGACGCAAAGACAGCCACTCGAGCATCATGGCAGCCGACAAAAACATGGCACTTGGGTTGGCAATGCCCTGACCGGCGATATCAGGTGCTGTCCCGTGCGAAGGCTGAAATACAGCATACTGGTCACCAATATCTGCTGATGGCGCCATCCCCATGCCGCCAACGAGCGCGGCAATCAAGTCAGACAAAATGTCGCCAAACATATTTTCGGTCACTAACACATCGTACTGCCAGGGTTTCATGACCAGATTTAACGCCATCGCGTCAACGTAGGCGTGCTCAATCGTGATGTCTTTGAAGGCTTCTGCTCGCTCTTCAAAGACTTGGCGCCAAAATGCCATGGAAGCAAAAACGTTCGCCTTATCAACACTGGTGACATGGCCCTTTTTTCCAAGTGATTTTCGGCTGCGGGCTAGTTTGAGAGCAAAGTCACAAATACGCGAAGTACCTGCATGCGTGATTTTCATTTGATCAAACGCAGCCGCCTCACGGCCTGTGCCTTCAACGTATCCCCGCCCACGAGAGTAAAACAAACCCTCAGTGTTTTCACGAACCAACACCATGTCAATCTCTGCAGCACGCGGACTGCTTAACGGAACCGGCAAGCCAGGCCAAGTGCGGATCGGTCTCACACCAGCGTATAGATCAAGTGCAAAACGCAGATCTAACTGGGGAATGATTTCCGTGCCATCGGCACCGCGAACGTGGGGCAAACCCATGGCGCCAAACAAAATCGCGTCCGCTTTTTTACAGGCATCCAAGGTCGACGCCGGCAAGGCATCCCCACTGTCCAGATAGTGTTGTGCACCAGCCGGATGAATAACCGTATTGAAATGTCTGTCTATTTTGGGCCCCAACGTTTTAAGCATATCAAGAGCGACCGCGGTGACTTCAACACCGATGCCATCACCTGGCAAAACTGCAATTTCATAGCTTTTCAATTGAGGCTCCTGTTCTATTTTTATGCTCAGAGATTCGTCTGAGATCCATTTAAAACAACCTTGATCGCAACTGACATGTTGCAACGAAAGTATTATTGACCACTAACTGCTCAATAGTTTAATACGCGAATAATCCAGCGGTTTCTCAAGCCTAGGCTTTATACCTTGGTCACATATTTTTTTGACGAAGGAGTAACAGACCAGACAAAATAGCCATCCCTCCGACCACGCCATAAGGCAATCCATAGTCACCCATACCAGTTACAGCCACCGAAAAGATAGATGGCAACAACAACACACCCGTAAACATCACACCAGAACCCAACCCGGTGGCCTCCGTCCTCTGTGCACCACCCAAACGAGCCCACTCGGCATAGGCCAGCCCGGTAAACCCACTGGCAGAAATGCCAGCCACCGCACACGAAGTGAGCACAATCCACTGCGACCAATCCAAGTCAAACTGCCCCGTGAGAACAGCTGCTGCTCCCATGATGAATCCCTGCCATGCCAACAGCACACGAGCGGCTACCCACTTATC
>Ga0075467_10003614_pt1 | contig 11805 bp, 10 predicted proteins | sample DEB08_DNA_9_FD_75067 | JGI IMG/M metagenome (GOLD analysis project Ga0075467, IMG submission 75067) | Aqueous microbial communities from the Delaware River and Bay under freshwater to marine salinity gradient to study organic matter... | ecosystem: Environmental > Aquatic > Marine > Coastal ...
AACCAACCCGTCTTTGCTAAACAGTTCCTGCGGATCGCGGCCAGCCAAAAGCTGGTCCAGTAATTCTTTCTCAATAGCCATGATGATGTTTCCTTTCTTTTCATCACTATGGCCTCAAACACAAAATTACTGACAGTGCCCAGAAATCAGTTTTTGATCTTGCAACACCCAACCTTCCTTCAGGAACTCTTTAACTTCACTGCGCAAAACATCTGCGGCATGTCCCAATCCTGAAACTTTGCCTGACCGGCTTTCAAAAGGGCGTAGCATGATGTTACCAACTGCAGTCATTGGCATTGGATGATCAAGAGGAAGGATTGGCATGTTTTACTCCAAATGCGTCTAATCCTAAGTAGGCTATCATAGAAATAGAACGGGATGTTATTTCTACAGCTGACAAAATTACAATGAAGCTCTTTGCTTTAATCGGCGATACGCCTTTAAAGGGAAGTCAAACAAGGAATCTCGGATGAGATCACCTATAAATAGAGGTGCGGTCGCTTCAGTTGATCGCGTGAGAAAGGTACAAGACATGAAATGCGCACATTTGACTGCCCACGGCGCGCCGCCCGAAGTAGTGAAAATCCTCGATGTGGTCGAACCGGTCGCAGGACACGGACAGGCGTTGGTAAAGATGATAGCCTGTGGAATTAATCCGGCTGATCTGCTGGGGTTTGAAGGCCGTTATCCTGGGCCCGGCCCGTTCCCTGCACCTTGCGGGATCGAAGGCGCTGGTGTGGTTGAAAGCGTGGGAGCGGGCTCCGTCCTTTCGGTCGGCGATCACGTCATTTCACTGTTGCGCGCGAACTGGGCTGAGAAGGTGCTTGCAGCTGACGAAATGTTTATCCGGATCTCAAAAACTCTGGGCTGGCGCGATGCTGCCCAGTTGAAAATCAATCCGCCTACGGCAAAGAAAATGCTAGCGGACTATGTCGAATTGAAGCCGGGCGACTGGGTGGCGCAGAACGCTGCGAACTCCGCCGTCGGGTTGCATGTGATCCGCTTCGCTAAGGATCTTGGCGTCAAAACTGTTAATTTCGTTCGGCGTACAGAGCTAATTCAGCCTTTGAAGGATCATGGTGCCGATCTGGTGTTGGTGGCGGGCAACGATCAGGCAGCCCAGATGCGAGCGGAAATTGGCGCGGAAGCTCATGTGCCGCTTGGGCTGGACGCCTGCGGCGGGGCGCCGACACGCTGGATGGCAGACGGTCTTTCCGACGGGGGAACCGTGGTGAACTACGGTTATCTGTCCGGCGCGCCGTGCGAAGTTGAAAGTGGCGATTTGATTGTTCATGGCAAGACCTTGACCGGATTCTGGTTGGCGGGATGGATGGGGTCGGCTAGCCGCACCGCGAAAGAAGAACTGTTCGCCGAGATGTCCGCTGCATTCGAGACCGGTAAGTTGGTCAGCCCGGTGGAGGCGACGTATGGCTTTGATCAGTTAGGAGACGCGCTTGCCCACGCATGGCGGGGCGGGCGCTCCGGTAAAATCCTGCTGACCCCGAATGGTACGATTTGAAGATCCTCGCCGTTAACGTTGACAGCTTTTCCACCAAAACTGCGGTCGAGGCGCCGTCAAGCTTATGCGAGTCAGTATCTGCTTTGCAAACATTGCTGTGATCAGTTGCTATAGAGCTGCAACCACTCAACCATTTCAGCAGTTTTATTATTCTTGAAGTATTGTTTGCAACTCAGATGCCGCTGTTTATTGTGGTCATCGCAAAGATTATGGAAGTTTCTTCACCGGTGCTTTATCAGATCGTACGGGAGGGTGATGATTCCAAGGGCCCAATAACAAGTATGATGCGGGAGATAAAAGACTGTAACGGAAATTTTGTTTTGCCGCATTGATGGCAGTGTATTATTATGAAAAAATTGGTGAATAACGCTACGTTGAATACTGCCAATGAGATGGAAACGCGGATCAAATTCTACTGAAAACGAACACGTCGATACCTAAATTTGATCATGCTGCATTGTCATGCTCAATAATGACATTCAGTAATGCTTTCCCATAGCGTTTCAGTTTTGCTTCGCCAATACCGCTGATATCAAGCATGGCTTCCAGCGAGCCGGGTTTATGTTGGGCGAGCTCGGTTAGAGTTTTGTCGTGGAAGATAACATAGGCGGGGACTTTTTGGGCTTTAGCTAGTGCGCTGCGGGCTGCCTTGAGATTTTCATAAAGTGCTTTGTCAGCTCCACTTGTAAGGGGTGAAGCAGGTTTTTGGGCGCTACGTTTAAAACTCTTCGTGGCCGCCGATTTCACATGGTGGCGCATGAAAAGTGAAGATTTATTTTTTATAAACGCGCGGCCCTTGGCAGTTATTTGAAGCCCTCCATGCCCTTTCGCGTCAGGAATGAGCAAATTGCTGGCAACGAGCTGACGGAAGATATTCTGCCACTCAGGCTTACTTAAGTCTTTCCCAATGCCATAAGTAGAAACCTGATTATGACCGAACTTGCTGATACGCTCATTATCCACACCCAGCAAAACATCAGTGAGATAACCAACACCAAAACGCTCGTCAGTGCGATAGGCGCAAGAAATAGCCTTTTGTGCTGGCACAGACGCATCGAAGGTTTCTGGTGGTTGTTCACACGTATCACAATAACCACATGGCTCGCAGGCATCATCAAAGTAGTTGAGTAGCACCTGGCGGCGACAAGTGGCGGTTTCGCACAGGCCTAATAAAGCGCCGAGCTTTTGGTGCTGGATGCGTTTTTGTTCATCTGGTGCATCAGAAGTTTCTATCCACTGACGCTGCATGGCTGCATCTTCCATTCCGTAGACCATAAACGCGTTTGAAGGCAGTCCATCACGGCCAGCACGTCCTGTTTCCTGATAATAAGCTTCGATATTTTTAGGGATATTCATGTGAACCACAAAGCGAACATCTGGTTTATCTATGCCCATGCCAAAGGCAATGGTGGCGACCATTATGATCTGTTCGTCTTGTAAAAACTGGCGCTGATTTTCTGCACGTATCTCAGATGACAAACCTGCGTGATAGGGTCGTGCATTCACTCCCTGTTCGCGTAACCAAGCCGCCATTTCATCGACCTTCTTACGCGAGATGCAATAGATAATGCCGCTATCGCTTGGATGCTTTTCTTGAATGAACTTCCAAACCTGTTGCTTGGGAGAGTTACGAAGCGCGATTGTGTAATGAATATTGGGCCGATCAAATCCGCTAACGAAGGTGCGACCATTATTGAGTGCAAGCCGCTCGACAATATCCTTTCGGGTCGGCGCGTCTGCTGTTGCGGTCAGTGCGATACGCGGCACATCAGGAAAGCGCTCAGCTAGCAAAGATAGTGCTACATAATCAGGGCGGAAGTCATGCCCCCATTGTGAAACACAGTGGGCTTCGTCAATTGCGAAGAGTGCTAGATTACACTGATCGAGCAGGTTCAGAAACTCGGGCATCATAAGTCGCTCTGGCGCGACATATAACATATCCAACTCACCACTCAGGATTTGCTGGGTAGCACTAGAGACCTCTGCTGCACTCATTGAAGAGTTGATTGCAGCGGCCTTGATGTTCATTTGCTCTAGCGCTGTAATCTGGTCTTGCATAAGCGCGATTAATGGCGACACCACAATAGCCACACCATCACGGCACATTGCAGGAATTTGAAAGCAAAGAGACTTCCCGCCGCCAGTAGGCATCAGAACAAAAGCGTCCCCGCCGCCAATTACATGATCGATGATTTCAGACTGCGATCCCCGAAAGGCATCGTAGCCGTAAAAATCATGTAGGATTGAAAGTGGTTTATTTTGAGTCACTATTCATCACGCTAGTTTGCCAATTCATAATCAACAGTTAAAGAGCATGTCCTACAACGGTATTTAGCCGTCGATTAAATTCGGACGCATTAAGTGGCAATTCACCATCAGCTATTCTAGCTTGGTCAAGTAGCAGGTGAGCGACATCCTGAAGAAGTTCATCAGCAGATGCTTTTTCAGCTTTTGCACGTTCTGCCAGTTTCTGGATTATCCCATGATCGGGATTAAGTTCTAGTACTCGAGGCATACCGCCATCTAACTGGCCATGGCGTTTTAGAAGCCGTTCCATATTCATATCTATATCACCGTCATCGGCGATCAGGCATACGGGACTATCGGTAAGGCGTTTTGATGGGCGCACATCTTTAACAGCGTCACCTAGTTCGATCTTGATAGCTGCGATGAGATCATCAAGTGACGGCGATTGTTCGTCATCCTTCTTGTCATCGGATTTATCATCCCCTTTGATCTGGTCGAGGTCTGCACTACCCCGTGTGACGGATTTGAACTGCTTGCCTTCAAACTCAGGTATATGTTGCAACCAGAATTCATCAACATGATCAGATAGCAACAAAACTTCGATGCCTTTGGCCTTGAAGCCCTCAAGATGCGGGGATTGTTTGATTTTGTTTAGATCATCACCAGCAATGTAATAAATGACATCTTGGCCTTCCTTACACCGTTCAATGTAGTCTGTAAGGCTTATCAAACCGTCTCCTTGAGTTGAGGTGAAACGGCAAATCTCCAGAAGCCTGTCGCGCAGATCAACATCTTCAACCAATCCTTCTTTAAGCACCGATCCAAAGTTGCTCCAGAACTCCGCATACTCCTCGGCAGCCTTGGTAGCTTTTTTCTTGAGTTCCGTAATGACCTTCTTCGTCAGCCCAGTTCTGATCTTCGTAAGTTTCGGATCAGTTTGTAACATCTCTCTGGAAACATTGAGCGATAGATCTTCTGAATCCACAACACCACGTAGAAAACGCAGATACGGCGGAAGCAATCCTTTTGTATCATCTGTAATGAAAACCCGGTTTACGTAAAGTTTCACATGGCTTTTGCGATCTGGCTCAAACAGATCAAATGGCGGCGATGAAGGGACGTAGAGAAGGTTCGTATAGCTCACCACTCCTTCGTTACGGTTGTGCAAGGTCAACCAAGGCTTATCAAATGCATGGGCAGTATGATGGTAGAATTCTGTATGTTGTTCTTCAGTTACTTCTTTGGGAACGCGTTTCCAAATGGCAGATGCTGAATTCAAATTATCTTCCCCAAGTTTCACTGGGAAACTAATGTGGTCAGAGTAGGTTCTCACAATATGTCGAACTCGTTCTTCTTCAAGAAATTCCTTGGCATCTTTTTTCAAGTGCAGTGTCACGGTGGTTCCGGCAGTTTCACGTTCTGCTGCTTCAATTGTGAACTCGCCCTTTCCATCTGATGCCCACCTCCAGCTTTTCTTCTCACCTGCTTTGCGGGTTAGCACCTCTACGCTTTCGGCAACCATGAATGATGAATAGAAACCAACGCCGAATTGCCCGATCAGACCCAGATCACCTTTTTCACCATCTTTGAGAGCATTGAGGAATGCACCCGTGCCGGATTTTGCAATTGTCCCCAGTGTCTCAAGCAAATCAGGATGGCTCATTCCGATGCCGTTGTCGCTAACTGATAGCGTCTTGGCTTTTTTGTTTACGTCAAGGGTGATTTCAAAATCCTGACCGCCTTCCAACAACGATGGGTCAGACAATGCTTCATAGCGGCGTTTATCACAGGCATCAGAGGCGTTTGATATCAACTCTCGCAGAAAGATTTCCCGGTTTGAATACAAAGACCCTGCAACAATATCGAGCAGTTGCCCAACCTCGGTTTGAAAGGAAAAAGTCTCTTTGGCAGCAGTATCATTCATGTTTAATCAATCCCCGGAATTTTGATTTTAGCTTTTGTAAGTTATATGGGAGTATTCAAAAGTTCTTGCAAGAGAATACCTAAGTGTAATGCTGGACCAACTAAAGCGCCTAATGATGATATCATGAGTCAATTGCTTTTGTTGAATGGCAGCTTTTCCAATTTCTTTGGCAGATTTACAATTTAGTGCAAAGGGCAGGAGTTGCTTGTGCGGAAATGCGATCGAAGGCCTTAATAGGGCTTATTGTATTGAAAAGTCCGGAGTTGGAAATCTAACGAAAAAAGTTTGGAATGTTGTTTCGAATTAGGCAGTTTTAGGTAATTCAATTTCGCCAAAAGGCATATTCTAAAAACTTTCCTACAAGTGCGGCCGCGGCATGCTCATTGTCGATTTTTTCAACAGAATAAGCTCAAAGCGGACCTTCTAATTTCATTGCGGGATAATTTTGCAAGCAACTTATTGGTTTGTCAGATATTCCTCAGAATTTATTAGTCATCCTTATTCCAGTTCATTGGGATGCGATGCAGGCTTCTATCGATCCAGGCCAACACCTTTGAATCGCGATCGAACTGTATAAGCCGCTCCGATATCCAAGAAAGGCCTTGGTGGAATCCAGGATGCAGGTGCTGAACGCAGGCAATCATCTATCAATTCTGACTGACCCCCATTGGCAAAATCAGCAAGTGCTGCGCCGAACGCAGTTCCTCGACTAACACCAGATCCATTATATCCGCCTGCAAAAAATACATTTTCCCGTTGGCGCCCAAAGAAGTTTGTTCCATTGCGGCTAATGCCCTCTACCCCAGACCAAGCATATTCAAAGGGAACATGGGCCAATTGTGGAAACCGTCTTTCAAATGCAGCTCTGTGAATAGTTTGTCGTTCTGCAAGTTGCTGATCAGACAATAAATTGCCCCCATGATACTCAGCAGTATTACGCAAACAAATCCGTCCATCTTGGGTCAAGCGAATAGTGGCACCTCCCCCATGCAACGATAAAACACCCCATTGGCGCAAGCTGCCTAAACTAGTCAATTCTTCTTCATCAAGAGCCCGTGTGAAACTCCCCGACAAAGTACTACCAATCAGATATCTATTTTGAAAACCAAGTTTTGGCGCTTCATAATTCGTAGCCAATATAACTTTATCTGCCACGATGCGTCCTCTAGGGAATTGAACTGACACAGTCTTGTTATAAGACAAGTCTAAAGCTGGGCTGTTTTCATACAAGTTCACATTTTCAGGCAAACTATCTGCCAAACCACGCACGAGGGCTGCGGGTTGTATAAGGGCGCCTTCCGGCACATGAATACCCCGTCTGTAATGTGCACTCCCCAATCGCTCAGTTAAAGCTCCTTGATCAAGCAGAGTGTACGGTATTTCCAATGCTTCCAAATATCCTTGATGGTTTTCACATTCGCGCAAAGCCATCTCATCGGCTGCCACATGATAAAAACCTTCTTCATGCCATGAACAGTTGATTTGATTTTCAGAAACATCGTTACGTAACAGCGTCAGTCCAGCATGATTAATCCGATTAATTCTGCGATATTCATTAACTTTTTCTGGTGCAAAAGCACCCGGGAACTGACTGACTTTAACGGCATAGCCCGAATTGCGCCCTGAGGCGCCTTGCCCAACCTCTCGTGCATCCACCAAAACAATTTTCTGCTTAGGATGATGCCCGGCTAGTCTGCGCGCTGCGGATAGCCCCGTAACTCCAGCACCTATGACAACCCAAGGCACCCGGATGTGGCCTTCAAGCGATGGTCTGCTTTTCCGCAAGGGTAATAGTTCTGCCCAACCGTGTTGGTCAGACTGATAAGTTTTTGTATTTTTCGAAAAGAAAATAGGTCCATATCCCATAGTGGAAGTCACGAAATCTCGGTATGAAAATTATCATCAAAGTCGAATTTCTACAATCGAGGAATAAACCGCTCTTTTTCCGGTGAATATTCGATTTGCGCGCGCGGGGAAATATCCTCAGCTGTTTCAGATAAAAAGCTGGCTTTTTGTTACATTTTCAATTGGATCCCATCTAGGTCCCCGACACCAAACTTCAACCAAGTTAAGCAAATTCAAGTTACCGTCTTACAACCTTTAAACTTACTTCGCACTTTTCCTGGTATTTGGACGTGGCGGAGCCTTCGTAGGTTTCGGCGCTCTGCTTGTTGCTGGTTTCTTTGTTGTTTTCACTGGTTTGTTAGCGCTTGCCACAACATCATTTTTTCCAGATACATCGGCTGGCTGGTTACTAGATGCTTGTACTTTGGTAGTTTCTTCCTTTGCATCGGTCCAAGCAGAAAAAGGGAAAGGTTTTTCTTCCGTTACAAACGTCATGAACATTACTATTTGCTGAAAATAGTGAGCCAAATGACCGCTGAAACGAGTCAGATTTGTGTTGACCTTTCCTGTAAATAAACTGCTGAGAAATTGGAATACAACAATCGCAACAGTCACGACCTGCGCTACATTAAACGCAAATCCTAAAACAATCATCCAAACCAGACGGAGCCAAATGCTGCCTCGTGTTACGTTTTCCTTTAAGTTCCCGCTCACGAGTTATCTCCTATTTGGATTTCATTTATGATCCTGTTTAACATAAAAAAATTGTTGTTTACAATTAAGGCGAATGTGGGATCAGATGCCTTTAGTTCAATGAGCCAAAATATGCTAACAGATCTTGGATTTCCCGACGGGTCAGGCTCAAATTCGGCATGGGCGGATGCGGATCTGCCAAGAAAGCACCAAGCGCGTCTATCTCCTCATTGTATTTATCAGCAATGAACTTGAATGTCGGTATGTCTGTCGAGGCACGCACCTGGCCTTCGGTCACCACATGACACTGTGAACACCATTTCAACGCAATTTCCTTGCCAGATGATGCCACGCCCGTAGCAGATGCATGGCTCGACAAAAGCAGGAGAATCAAGAAAGCTAGAACGTTACTGATAAGGTTGCGCAAGTTCGTTTCTTTCGTGTTTTTGTCAATCGGGAAAATTCCAAATTGAAGGAGTCAGGAATTATGCAACCATTTCCATTCGCAATAAGCAAGTATCTATTGGCGCCTTTAATAGCTTGCCTGACCGCTTTCATTCCTCCTCAGCCCAGTTTGGCACAATCCATCAGCGCGGTGGACCGCGGCCTTGCGGTAGTCGATGAATGGTGCCGTTCGTGTCATGTACGCACGCAGGCTAAGAAATCTCCAGACACTGCACCACTTTTCCAGGAAATTACTCGGAGGCCGGGCCGCAACAAAGCTTATTTGCGGGCTTTCATGGATGAAGATCATTTCCCGATGACGACATTTCGCTTGTTCGACGCTGAGAAAGATGACGTCGTAGAATATCTGATAAGTTTGAAACGCCAATAGGTGTCCCTCATCGAATGATTTGACCCAGATTGATGTTAGGTTTGAAAGCCGAAGTGAACATGGTACTCGAATGTAGCCTCGAGCTTGGTTCGCCAAAACTTGGTCAGTCATTGTCGGTATGTGAACTCTCGAGACATTGAGTTGCTAGTTAAAGATCGAATTTTCGACGTAAAACAGCAATAGTAAATAGCAGCTTTTTCCGGTTGTCGGCCTGGGTTGATCCGGTTTGAGGACGTGTTCTAAGAAGAAATAGGGGTGTATGATGAAATTACGGGAATTGGGACGGGGCGGGCCGATGGTGCACCCGATTGGTATAGGTGCAATGTCGTTTTCAAATTTCTACGGCGCTACAACCGAGGTCGAAAGCCACGCCATTCTCGATGCAGCGAAGGAGGCCGGCGTCACCCACATCGATACCGCTAATGTTTATGGTATGGGCACATCGGAAACCGTTATTGGCACTTATCTGAAGGCCACGCCTGCCGGACGAGACCACTTCACAATTGCTACTAAGGGGTCGATCACCCGAAATCCGGATGGTCCGGGAAATATCTTCGATAATTCGGCGAAGCATCTGCGGTTTGAGTTGGAAAACAGTTTGAAGAGATTAGGCGTTGATGCGGTGGATTTATATTACGTGCATCGACGTGACTCGGCTATCCCGATTGAGGAAGTGACAGAAACACTCGCCGATCTGGTCAAGTCCGGCAAAACTAAAGCCATTGGATATTCTGAGATTGCCCCAACTTCCCTACGCCGCGCTCATGCAGTGTATCCAGTTGCGGCAGTGCAGTCGGAATATTCATTATCTACTCGCTCACCCGAAATGGGACTCACACAAACGTGTGCCGAACTGGGTGTCGCGTTGGTTGCATTTTCGCCTGTTGGCCGGTCTCTTTTGACTGACAATCCCTTGAGTTTTGATGCGGTGCAGGATTTGCCTTTCCTCGCAAATAATCCCCGCTTTATGCAACCTAACTACAGCGCTAATATTTCTGCAGTGGCACCATTTCAAACTCTGGCGTCTGATCTTGGGCTATCAGCGGCGGGGCTCGCTATTGCTTGGCTTCTTGCTCAGGGCAAAAACGTAATCCCGATTCCTGGCACACGGTCTGTGTCACACTTAGCTGAATTGCTTCAAGCTGCCGAGCGTTCTTTGAAACCTGATGAATTGAAAGCAATTGAAGAGGCGCTACCCATCGGTTGGGCGCATGGGGACAGGTATTCGGTAGCTCAATGGAATGGACCGGAAAGGTATTGTTAGGGGCAAACAACAGCACGTGTTGCGAAGTCTTGTTTGCAGACAGAATGAGTTTTCGACGCATACACAAAGGAAGATCGCGCTCTTTGAATATTCACTTTCTACTAAACGCTAACGCCAAAGATGCTTCCGATACCGGCTGTGATAGCCATAGCAGCCGCGCCCCAAAATAATACGCGGGTTGTTGCGCGAAGCTTCGGTGCTCCACCAATTTGCGCGCCTAATGCACCAAGACCAGCAAGGCAGATCAAAGTCGTGACAACAACGGTCGTGATAATCTTGTCGCTTGGTGCAAAAACGGCAGCGGCGAGTGGTAATGCCGCCGCGATAGTAAATGTAAGCCCAGAGGAAAATGCCGCCTGCAACGGGTTTGCGGTATGAACTTCAGACAGTCCAAGTTCGTCTTGAACGTGAGTGCCGAGTGCATCCTTGGCTGTTAATTCTCGTGCAACCATGGCGGCTGTTTCGACGGACAGCCCGCGGGATTGATAAATCGACGCTAGTTCCGCTTCTTCCGCTTCTGGCGTGTCGATAAGAGCCTGTTTTTCACGAGCCATGTCGGCTCGTTCAACATCAGACTGCGAACTCACCGAAACATATTCGCCGGCGGCCATCGACATTGCTCCCGCTGCAAGACCAGCAGCCCCGGCCACCAAAATTGCTGTTGGGCTGGGATCTGCAGCCGCAACACCAACGATCAGCGATGAAACTGATACGATGCCGTCATTGGCACCCAAAACGGCCGCCCGCAGCCAGCCCGCTCGATTTATGTTATGCAGCTCTTCATGTGCAGATTTATAAGGTAAGTTCATGGTAGTCTCCGTCAAAACCGTGGTAACTGCGCGAATGCATCTAGGCCACGCAAATGCTTAGTACTCTCATGTCTAGCCGTAAAATCGGCATGTGTTTAGTAGCCAAACAGGTTCATTAAAGGCTCTGAGCGATCATTATATCCAACCAAATAAATCTGTCTTGGCCTACATTTGCTCAATTCCCTTCTAATACATTTAATATTCCCTGCACTCTGAAATTTTTTCCCTGCTAACCCGAATTAATTCCCTGCTACGATTTGCAGGGAATTCGATGATTTTCCGCAGTAATTACAGTGCTTTACAGACACGTAATTCGAATATTTCGACCTAAAATGCAAAAATTCCCTGCAAATTCCCTGTTAAGCAGGGAAATTCGACCCGAGACTGGTTCGCTGCAGGCTGCGTCCACCACCACCAAACTCCCCAAAACCTAGCATTTTTGCGCGTCTCTAAATAGAGGCGATGTTTCAATGGGTTACGGGGTGTATGGGATGCTGTTTTGGCGAGATTTCAGCATTGTGGGACTTTTATACCCAGATATAGCCAATTGTCCTTCCCCCTTATAACTGAGCCGGTTATTTTGACTTTCTGTAATAAGAATTGGGAGTTTTGCGATGGCCCGGAAGCGTTATTCAGACGAAGACATCTTGAAGTTGTTGCGTGAGATGG
>Ga0075467_10003616_pt1 | contig 11791 bp, 9 predicted proteins | sample DEB08_DNA_9_FD_75067 | JGI IMG/M metagenome (GOLD analysis project Ga0075467, IMG submission 75067) | Aqueous microbial communities from the Delaware River and Bay under freshwater to marine salinity gradient to study organic matter... | ecosystem: Environmental > Aquatic > Marine > Coastal ...
TAAATCAGGATTCCATCGCGGAGCCTGCGAGGTCAAAACCGCTTGCCCCTTAGCCAGTGGATTGGCCGGACTATACAAATAAAAACGCAGCGCCTGACCGGCATTTTTTTCGAAGACCGCACTGCCAAATGCTGGGATCGGCTGGCTTAACTGGCAACGTAAAACGGCCGAGTCGGTTTCCCACAGCGCCTCGTCCATGCGCGGATGAAAGGTCACTGCCAGAGCGTAGCTGCTTAACAGCAGCATCAGGCAGCCCACCAACCAGCGCGCTGGGTGTAACGCATGATGTACGCCGATGCGAGCCTTCAAAAAGCCTCTAGTGGTGAAGATATTTTCTGTTCTGCGTTGATGCATCTGTTTTTTTAATGCCATGTGAGCGCGCCTCGTTCAGGGCCAAGCCAAATACAGGCTTGAAAATATTGCCCACGAATATCATTCCCTGGGATATTTATCGGCCTCTGAGCGAATTTCTTTAGCCACAAGCAACGCTTTGTATGCATTGATTGCCGTCAAAACTATCACACCAACCAAAGCGCCCAGCTACCATTAAAGCGGCCTAGAAAGCCGGACTCAGCCAAGGTTTTCACACCCTTGCAGCAGCATCTTGAAGCCTAATATGGTATTCTGCGCCAAACACCACAGGTTCCCGATGCTGACAACTCCAACAGATTCACTCACGCTCACTCAACCCGACGACTGGCACATTCACCTCCGCGATGGCGACGCTTTATCGCGCACCGTCAACGATGCTGCCCGCCAGTTTGGCCGCGTCATTGTCATGCCCAACTTACTGCCGCCTGTGCGTGATGCCGAGCAAGCCGATGCCTACCGCCAGCGCATTTTGCAAGCACTTGAGCCCGGCGCCGCGCTTGAGCCGTTAATGGTGTTATACCTCACCGACAGCACAACACCCGAGATTATCGCCAACGCCAAGCAAACGGATTTTGTCAAAGCCGTTAAATGGTACCCGGCCGGAGCCACCACCAACTCGGCCTCAGGCGTCACCAATATCGACAATATCTACCCGGCCTTAGAAGCCATGCAAAAACACGACATGGTGCTGTCGATCCATGGCGAAGTGACCGATAGCGAAATCGATATCTTTGATCGCGAAGCCTGCTTTATCGATCGTACATTAATGCGTATCGCCAAAGACTTTCCTCAGCTGCGCATTGTGCTAGAGCACATAACCACCAGTGATGCGGTCGACTTCGTGCAATCTGCACCGACCAATATTGCCGCTACCATCACGGCTCACCACCTGCTGTTCAATCGCAACCATATGCTGGCCGGCAATATTCGCCCTCATTACTACTGCCTGCCTATACTCAAGCGCTCGCAGCATCAAGACGCGTTAATTGCAGCGGCAACCAGCGGCAGCCAGCAGTTTTTTTTAGGGACCGATTCGGCACCACATAGCCAAGGCAGCAAAGAGTCTGCCTGCGGCTGTGCTGGCGCCTATACCGCTCACACAGCTTTAGAATTTTATGCCGAAGCGTTTGAACGCGCCTCGGCGCTGCATCAACTCGAGGGCTTTGCGAGTTTTTTTGGCGCAGATTTTTACCAGCTACCACGTAATGTCGGCACTGTTACGCTGCGCAAAACGGCATGGCAAATTCCAGCCCAGCTCAGCATGGGCGATACCGCGCTGATACCGTTAAAAGCGGGTGAAACTATCAACTGGAAAATCAACGCCTAGCCAATCTTCGGTGCGCACTCAAACCGCCATCAAGGTTTTTAAGCACCAACACAAAGATTTAAAAAGCCCGCATAAGCCACAACAAAACATTATCAACGAGCCAACTCATGACCGCCGAATCCAGTAACGACAGCCTCAATGAACCCAGCGCAAATGATCCGGCCGTACCTATCGAAGACGGCCTAGCTGAAAACATGATGCATGCAATTAGCGCGCGATTTCGCGGCTACTTACCCATAGTCGTCGATATTGAAACGGGGGGGTTCAATCCTCAAACCGATGCCATGCTAGAAATTGCTGCCTCGCCGGTTAAAATGAACAGCAACGGCGAACTCTATTGCGACGAAACCTTCAGCTATCACATCAAACCGTTTGAAGGGTCCAACATAGATAGCGCATCCCTCGAATTTACTGGCATTGACCCCTACCATCCGCTGCGCCCCCACCAAGAAGAATCGTTAGTGTTGAAAGATTTATTCAATCGCGTGCGCGCAGAGATGAAACTAGTCGATTGTAAGCGTGCTATCTTGGTGGCTCACAACGCCACATTTGACCAAAGCTTTTTAAACGCGGCAGTCGAGCGATGTGCCATTAAGCGCAATCCGTTTCACCCCTTCTCAAGCTTTGACACAGCAACACTCTCCGGCCTGGCGCTGGGCCAAACCGTTTTAGCAAAAGCGTGCATGAGTGCCAAAATAGAATTCAGCAATGATTCAGCACACAGCGCCGCTTACGACACGCGCAAGACCGCTGAGTTGTTTTGTTTTATTGTAAATCGCTGGAAAGAACTCGGTGGCTGGCCGCTAACTGCCACCAGCCAAGACTAGCACGGCCTTATTCAGCCCAAGCAGAGGCTTTATCCATCCATCGCAAGGCCAGTAAATACCACACTAAGACCGGTATCATTAGCGCCAACCAACTCCAATCGTCAGCCAACAATAACCCCACCAACGGGTGATCTTCGGCGATAAATTTGGGCCAGGGAAAACAGTACACGGAAAAAACAACACTCGCCCCAATTAGCCAGAGCGCATGCTTACGTTTTTGAATGACTGAAAAAACTAAATCGACCCAAAGTGGGCGCGCGGGACTCTCTTCCATTTACAACTCCTTCTGACGCCGCTCTGCAAGCGACAAGCGAAAATTACGTAACATGCGATAAATGTAGCATTGGATACTCATAGTTCGCAAGCCTTTAGCTACTTATCACACCACTAGCTCAGCCGCTGCCGCCGCGCCTCAAACAGGCAAACACCCGTGGCCACCGACACATTTAAACTCTCAACCGTACCGGCCATAGGTATAGCAAACAAAGCATCACATCGATCGCGCGTGAGGCGCCGCAGCCCGCTACCCTCCGAACCCATAACAATGGCGGTAGCCGCAGTAAGATCAAGCTGGTGCAAGGTTTGCTCGGCCTCGCCGGCTGCACCCATTACCCAAACACCCTCTTGTTGCAACGCCTGAATACAGCGAGCAAGATTTTTAACCACAACTAACGGGGTAATCTCGGCTGCACCACTGGCCACTTTTCTGACCACCGGCGTCATGCCAACAGCCTTATCTTGTGGCACCACCACCGCTTGTGCACCCGCAGCATTAGCCGAGCGTAAACAGGCGCCTAAATTATGGGGGTCGGTGACACCATCGAGTAACAGTAGTAATACCGGCTGCTGCGATTTGCGCACCAAGGCGTGCAAGAACGCCTCGTCTTTTTGCTCTGCCGGCCGACAACTTGCCAGTACATGCTGATGATTCACCGACTCATCAATACCCACTGATGCCAAATGCGCGGAAAAAGCATGCCGATCGAGCGTTTCAACAGCAATACCAGCGCAACCCGCCGCATCGAGCACATCGAGCAAACGCTGATCGCGACGCTCCTGGCTCACCGCGACCTTGAGCATACGGCTAGCGCTATGCTCAATTAATTGCTGCACCGTATTAATACCGTACACGTGCTCGATAGAACTGTTAGACATACACAACCTAATGGTTAAAAAGAGTCGCTTGCATCATTTGCTGCGCTGCGAGAGCATAGCGCCGCAAGGGTTGAGCCGCGCAACGTTTATGATGGTTGCATTAGACTATATGCGGCCGCCAGTGAACAGAGGCGAAAGCTCTAAACGAGTTTTTTCCTAGCGCATTACCATCGGTACAACCGTCTAACACACACTCATTGACACAAGCGTCGCGACTACACCATCCAATGAGCTAAAAGCCGACCCTCTAAGATGTCAGCTGGGCAATTGGCAACACAGCTACACAGCAAGGTAAACATGAACAACACATCGGGCACAACGCCGCACTCCATGCAATCCAACGCCTTATTATCGCAGACACCAGAACCCCTAGACCCCCAACTGGTAGAGCGTCGCGAGCGCGTATTTTTTGTGCTCGCAGCGTTTTTCATTTGCTGCATGACGCTTCTCAATGTGGTGGGTATTACCCGCTTCATCCAACTAGGGCCACTGCAACTGGCTCTTGGCGTACTACCCTATCCGCTCACTTTTTTATGCACCGACTTAATTTGCGAACTGTATGGCCGCGCCCGGGCTAACTTTGTTGTGAGTGTTGGGCTGGGGCTGAATGTTTTTATCTTTGCCTTTATGTCTTTGGGCAGCTATTTACCCTCGGTGACCGGGGCAGCCGTGCCGCCTTGGCAGGTTTTGCAACTGGCTGAGTCCATTAGCACCCCCACCGGCGCAACCATTAGTGGCAGCGTTGAGTTATTTCAACTGCTTTATCAATGCACGGCCGGTGCGGTGTTTGCCTCGATGATGGCTTATGTAACGGCGCAATACGCCGATATAAAATTATTTCATTTTTGGAAAAAGCTAACGCACGGCAAACATTTATGGCTGCGCAATAATTTCAGCACACTGGTAAGCCAGGGGGTCGATTCATTTATGGTAGTCAGTATCACCTTTGGCGCTCTCTTTGTGGCTGGAGCCATGCAACTCAGTACTTTGTTGCTACTCATGGGCAGCAACTATCTGTTTAAAATGACTGTAGCACTAGCCGACACCCTGCCCTTTTATTTTTTGGTTGGCAAGCTTAGTCGGTATTTACACATAGACAACCAATCCGTCGCCTGATATCCAAGCACGCAACATTACATTGGGGCTATTTGTGTTTTTACACGATATGGCCAGCCATGCGCATGATAAACTGCCGCAGCATCTACAGCGTATGACTTATCAATAGCAATTCTTTGCGCACGGAGCTAAACCTTGCCAGTCCCACCCAACGCTTCTCAAAAAAGCTCGCGACAAACTTTTTTAGCGCTCCAAAATATCGAATTTAGATGGTTACTGGCCAGCAACGCGGCTTTCTTTTTGTCACTGCATGGGCAAATGCTTACGCGTAGCTATCTGGCGTGGAACATGACTGGCGAGGAAATGTCACTGGCCTATATCAACGCCGCCTATGCCATCCCCATGATCCTTTGCTCAATTATTGGTGGCGCACTCACCGATCGCTTTGAACGCCGCGGCCTGATTCAAATTGGTCAAGCCATTCTGCTGGTGAGCGAACTGGCCATACTGCTTTTACTGGTAATAGGGCAACTGGCTTTTTGGCATCTCATTATCGCTGGCATCATCGGTGGCATTGTTATTCCATTAATTATGCCCGCACGCACTGCAATGATCTTTAATATTGTTGGAGCCGCGCGCCTGGGCAATGCCATGGCGCTATCGATGGCAGTGGTCAACATTACGCGCGTAATTGGGCCCGCGCTGATGGGCCTAGCGATCAGTCAATACTCCGTCACGGCAGCCTATATCATTGCCAATATTTTGTTTCTGGCGGCTTACTTTTTTATGCTTAAGGTCGACAAAAAACCCATTGATCGTGTACAGCAAGGTAACGCCCATTTAAACCTGTTAGAAGATATCGTTGCGGGACTGCGCTATGTGAGTGCAACCAAACCGGTGCTGGCTTGCTTGGTTTTTGGTTTTTTACCCATGTGTTTGGCCATGCCCATTCAAAATCTACTCATTTTGTACGCCGACAATGTTTGGGGTGTAGGTGAGGCAGGGTTGGGTATTTTAATGGCCGTATCGGGCTTGGGTGGAGTCCTGGGTTCATTGTGGCTAGCCATGCGCGGTGAGAATTCACAGCGCGCAAAATTAATGGTCGCCAACGCACTGGGCTTTACACTGTGCTTGGCTATTTTTAGCTTAACCAGCAACTTTTACTTAGCGCTAGCACCATTATTGCTGGCTAATTTGTGCGCCTCTGCAGCACAAACGCTCAACAACACCACGGTGCAGTTACTGGTCGATGATCAGCAACGCGGCCGTGTGTCGGCACTCATGATGATGGCGTTTGGCTTTACCCCATTAGGCGTAGTGCCGCTGGCTTGGGCCGCGCAGCACATTGGTATTGCCGCCACTACCACGGCAGCCAGCGCCCTGCTGGCTATGATCATTGGTGCTTTTTTCTTGCTCAGTGCAACCCTCAGAACACTCGACACCGCGGTGCTGGCTGCACTTAAAAATCATTAGTTTTATTAATGTTCTATTTGCCCCAAGTTGGCATGCACTACAGCACCGTTTAACACAGGATTATTGGCCGCAAAGGCTATAGTGCGAGCAATTTCCATGGGCTCGATTAAACGGTTAAAAGCAACACCGCTGGCAATGGATTCTAAAATTTCGGTACTGCCGCCCACATGATTTTCAAGCATTTCGGTGGCGGTAAATCCGGGGCATACACAGGCTGTATGAATGCCGCTGCCCACCAAATCTTGGCAGCTAGCCCGCATCAAACCTAGTAGCGCATGCTTTGATGTGACATACGAACACGTATTGGCTACGCCTTTTTCCGACAAGGTTGAACCCAAGTAAATAATCGACGAACCCGGCTGCATCAACGGCAGCACAATTTGATTGAGCTGCGCTGGCGCAACCACATTCACTTGCAACACCTCTTGTAAAGAATCCGCCGCCAACTCCCGAGTTGAGTCTTTGCGCAGTAGTCCTGCGTTATGGACCAATACAATCTCATCACAGTCAGTCAACTGTGCTTGGATATCACCAGCGCAAGCATCAATAGTGGCTGAGCTGCTCATATCCAGCGGTATGTGCACAATCCCCGGCAAAGCCGGCTCGCTGCGCGACAAGTTAACCACTTTGTAGCCGGCTTCCATAAAAAGCTGTGCCGTTGCATAACCAATGCCGCGACTTGCGCCGGTAATGACTAATACTTTGTTACTCATAAATAGTATGCCTTTATTAAACTATGACGATGATGAATGGTGTTGAACGGCAATGCTGTGCTTAGCCAAACGGTATCAACACAACGCCGAATTGACACGGCCGCCAACCTGTAGTGAACAATGGCAACATCATCTTCGCGCATCGACTTTGCGTTAATCGACTTTATGCTGGTTGACGTAGTACAAAGGGACCTACATTAACGCGTTAAGACACTGTCATTTGCCTAGCCGACCAGCTAGCATGTACTTCAGCAACGCATTGTACGGCCATCGGGCTCGCGAAGAAAACTACGCTTGCTTGATCATGCCGGTCGCAATGATTAATCCACTACCATTTTGCTCCATCAGCCATTATGACTCAACGTCTCACTACGATTGAAATCAGCAAAGAAGATCTGAAATTTTCAGGTGCGCACTTTACTATTTTTAGCGCTACCGAGCGTGAACGCCTGCACGGACACAACTTTAAAGTCCGCGCTTCGGTGGTTGCTCCGGTTGATGAAAACGGTATGTGTTTTAACTATCAAGAGATCAAGTCCCGACTGCGCAAACTGTGCTCGTCACTCGATGAATACGTGCTACTGCCCGGCCAATCGCCGCATATGCATATTCACCAAGAAGGCTCCATGTACATTGCTCAGTTTAACGGCGAAAGCATGTCGTTTTTAACCAGCGATACCCAAGTGCTGAGTATACGCAACACAACGGTTGAAGAATTTTCGCACTATATTTTGCAACAATTGGTCAGCGCCGATAATTTCTTTGCCGACAATGATGTGCACAGTATGACAATTTCGGTTTCATCGGGTGACGGCCAATGGGGCTCCACCCAATGGCACTCAACAGTGTAAAAAACACATTTAGATAAACATTACATAAATATTACATATTTTTCATTGTGTATGCGCGAGTAACAAACGTAAGCGATGAGCCTCACTCAAGGTTATTGCAGGCCAGCCAACGCAACCAGTAAATTTAGTTAAGTAATTGATTTTTAAATATATTTTAGAAAATTACCCGTCATCTAATTATCTCGCCGCGGCGCTCACAATCAATCTAAAGTGGTGCGCACAGGGCCAGAGGCGCAACTAAGGGGACGTGGCGTCCCGTTTTTTTTTACCCGCAACTATGGTCTCATAGACTCATCTGATCAACCACGCAGGTTTGCGCTGATCAGTGACACGTTGTACTGAAGTGGCGCACCTGTAGGAACGTATCGTTAACTCCGATGCAGACCACGTTGTAAAGTTTTAAGTTTTAACCTCATATTCAAACGCCGGCAGTTTTGTCGGCGTTTTTTTTTGCGCGCTATTTGATGACAGGTTGACAAGCACGCATCGCAAGCCCAGCTCCCAGCAACCTAAATCCCAGTGAACTAAATCTTACTCACTTGACCCTCACTAGCCTTACTGTTGTTACTTGGCAGGCTTAGCGCGACCGGTTTTGCTTGCGCTCTTTTTACGCGGGCGTGATTTAGGCCGCGGCTTTTTAGCCTTGCCGGCTGCTTTTTTACGCGGCGGCTGTTTGCCCTTTACCGATTTTTTTGCGCTGCGGTCGGCGCCACCACCGGCCAGCATCAAATCGACCTTACGCTGCTCCATATCAACCGCTGCAACGGTTACTTGAATGGGGTCGCCCATTCGGTAGACCGTACCCGTGCGCTCGCCCACAAGCCGCTGCATAGCGGCGTCAAAGTGAAAGTAGTCTTTGCCTAAAGAGCTGATATGCACCATGCCCTCAACATACAAATCTTGTAACTCAACAAACATGCCAAAGCCGGTTACGCCGGTAATCACGCCGGCAAAGTCTTTGCCCACATGCTCCAACAAATATTCGCACTTTAAAAAAGCCATGACATCGCGCGTTGCATCATCGGCGCGGCGCTCGGTCATAGAGCAGTGCGCACCGGCGGCCAACACGTCGGCTTTGCCATAGGGGTATATCACTTGCCGGTCGAGTAAGCTGGCACCGCGTACTTTGCGCACATACTTAAACTTGTTGCGCCGCCGCACCATATGCTTAATGGCGCGATGCACTAACAAATCGGGGTAGCGACGAATAGGCGACGTAAAGTGCGCATAAGCCTCATAGGCCAAACCAAAATGCCCATTATTCTCAGGGTCATAAACGGCCTGACTCAGCGAACGCAACAGCATGACCTGAATAAGACTCGCATCGGGTCTATCTTTAATTTTTAGCATGAGTTCTTGAAAGTGCTTAGGCGAAGGCTTGTCGCCACCGTCAAGCCACAAACCCATCTCACTCAAATACACGCGCAAATTTTCAAGCTTTGCCGGTTTAGGACCTTCGTGCACACGAAACAAAGCCTCTAGCTCAGACTTTTGTAAAAAATCTGCGGTGGCCACGTTTGCGCACAACATGCACTCTTCAATAATTTTATGTGCATCGTTGCGCGCCACAGGCACAATCGCATCGATTTTGCGTTTTTCGTTAAAAACCACTTGGGTTTCAACAGTTTCAAAATCAATAGCGCCGCGCTTGCTGCGACTTTTACGCAGCAGATGAAACAATTCGTTTAGGTCTTTTAAATGCGGTAAAACCGGTGCAACACGCTCCATTAAGCCGGGCCGCGGTTCTCGCTCAATTAAACCTAAGGCCTCAGCCACTTCTGTGTAGGTGAGGCGCGCATGTGAATGCATCACCCCTTCGTAAAATTCAAAACCGGTGAGCTTGCCGGTGGAGTTCAAGGTCATTTCGGCCACCATGCACAAGCGATCGACCTTCGGCTTGAGTGAACACAAACCGTTTGAAATAGCCTCGGGCAGCATCGGCACTACGCGGCCAGGAAAATAAACCGAGTTACCGCGCGTAAACGCCTCGTTGTCTAGGGCAGAATTTACCGGCACGTAATGCGCCACATCGGCAATGGCCACCCACAAGCGATAACCACCGCGCCAACCGCGCTCACAATAAACCGCATCATCAAAATCGCGTGCATCTTCACCGTCTATGGTCACTAGCGGTAATTGTCGCAAGTCCACCCGGTGTTTTTTATCAGCCTCTTCTGGCTCATCGGCTAACTTAGCTGCCTCGGCAACGACTTCATCGGAGAACAAATAAGGCAGGTCGTGACTGCGAATGGCTATATCAATTTCTAAACCCGGCGCCATCGGCGCGCCCAATACCTCAGCCACCATACCTTTGGCGCGCTTGCTTCGGTCAGGATATTCGGTAAGTTGCACCGTCACGTATTCACCCGGCTGGGCGCGCTGGCAATCGTTTTTATCAACCAAAATGTCATGGGTAATGCGCGGGTTATCGGGCACCACAAAAAACACACCCGCCTCACTTTTAAGTCTGCCCACTACCCGCGTGGTGTTGCGCGCAATAATCTCAACCAGCTTACCTTCGGGCTGACCTCGGCGGTTTTCGCCCACCACACTCACCAACACTTCGTCGCCATGAAACACGCGGCGCATTTCATTAGCGCTTAAATAAATATCATCGCCACCCTCTTGCAACACAAAACCAAATCCATCGCGGTGAGCCTCGACTTTACCGCCCAGTAAATCCATTTTCGCGACCAACCCATACTCGTCAGCACGATTACAATGAATTTGACCGGCTCGCTGCATCGCCCCCAGCCGTTTTTGCAATGCGTGGCGACTGTCTTGCCCTTTTATTTTTAAATGCTTGATTAGCTCACGAAAGCCCAGCGGGCCAAAAGCCTCCAGTTGCTCAAGGATGTATTCTCGGCTAGGGATGGGGTTTTCGTAATTAGAGGCTTCGCGGTTAGCGTAGGGGTCAGACGCGGCATCGCGCGATGTTTGCTTGGTTTTTTTTGGCACTAGAATTCCGTCGTAGCGATAGCGGCAGCAATACAACACAGCACTGCAAGGTATAAACTGCCACAGGGATGTTACAGTCAGTATACAGCCGTTTGAGCGTTAAAAGTGTGCCGCCTAATACCACTGTTCAAGCCAACAAAGTACAGCCGACATTTGTTTGACAAGGATTTGCCATGTCAGTACAGTGCGCAGCCAATGTGGCGACCGCCAAGAAGCAGTAAACAGACTTTGCAGCGGCGCAAGCAGCTCAACAAAGCCCATCTATGTTCTATGCCCAGGTGGTGAAATTGGTAGACGATGCACAGGATGTGCAAGTGCCGCGAATGCAGGAAGCATAAGAGCGGCCACGCGTAGCGGGTCGAAACAGACTTCGCAGCCGCACCTAAACAGTTCGAAAAAACCCATCTATGTTCTATGCCCAGGTGGTGAAATTGGTAGACACGCTAGCTTCAGGTGCTAGTCTTCGCAAGAAGGTGGAGGTTCAAGTCCTCTCCTGGGCACCAATAGTTCTCCCTAACCGATTCGGCTGTAAAGCCTGTCATCGCAGACTAAATGCTGGTCCGGGACTTGAACCGAAAGAGGTTCGCCAACTTGCACAGCAAGTTGCAACGAGCGGCACAGCAGCGAAGCCACCGAAGGTGGTCAAGATAGCCCCTAGGCTAGCTTGATTCACCCTCTCCTGGGCACCATTCACTTTGTTCATGCCAGCCCAAAAAACAGTCGGGACTCCCGGCCCACAAGCAAAGCTTGTGCGCGTTCGGCTGCGCTTGAAGCGATGCTTCAACAACGCTTACCCCTTATTGGCAACGTGAAGCTTTATAAGTCATTGAATTCACTAGCCTCGATAGCCCCTTAATTGATCATTTTTTGATTGTTTGTTAACCTGCACCAATCTAATAAAAAGCTATAAGCCATCACTACCGATGGTTAGGGAATATTGATTATGGAGCTCAACCCATGAAACACCTCTCACGCTTAATTGCGCCTCTCTTTCTTGTGCTGTCTTTCAACGCATTCGCTGTTGATAGCGATGGCGACGGGCTAGATGACTCGGTTGAA
>Ga0075467_10003617_pt1 | contig 11786 bp, 20 predicted proteins | sample DEB08_DNA_9_FD_75067 | JGI IMG/M metagenome (GOLD analysis project Ga0075467, IMG submission 75067) | Aqueous microbial communities from the Delaware River and Bay under freshwater to marine salinity gradient to study organic matter... | ecosystem: Environmental > Aquatic > Marine > Coastal ...
CCCCAAAACCCCAAAACCCCATAAGTGTGAAATATAATATTATGCATGATTATAATTTATAAATTATAATGAAAGAAAATGAAGGTAGGGTTGTAAGTTTTTATGGATTGATTTATCGATACTCAGAGCTCTTCAATCTCCTGGTTCTCAGGTAGATTATCCGAAGAAACTTGTTCCTTTGAAGGATTGGTTGCTGAGCCTGACTTGGTGGAAGAAGTGTCTCCCTTGCCGTTATCTGCTGCAACTGATTGTTCAAGAACATCGGCAAGGTTCATCTTCTCTGCCAGAGTCTGGACTCCTCCCTGATCGGTGCCAAAAATAGCGAAGTCGTGGTTGGCATCATACTGAACTGCGTACTGTTCAACATTCTTGATGGCAGTCATGTCGATTGACTCTCCTTTCTTGGCGGTTGTTTCATAGACAGAGTTCATTTCAGCAATCTGGTAGTCTTCCTAGCCCTGCTTGATGCGCTCTCTGTCGATCATCTATTGCTGACTAAGTTTGACGTACGCCCTAATGCCAACGACGAGAAGAATTACAAAGAGTATCACAATTCCGATGACCATGTAAACCGTGTTGGTTTAAGGCTCGACAACCTGGACCTGTGCCCTCGATTCAGCAATGTGTACTTCAGGCTCGAACTCTTCTTCAACAATCGAAATCGAAGGGCTGAAAGTTGACTGCTCGCGAATTTCTTCAGCAAGAGCTTGTTTCGTGTTTGTAATAACTCCGCCGTTAGTCACAGGCTGGTAGTTTGCACCAGAGTTAGTAATCGTGGGTGTCAAGATCACTGGGTCATAATTGGGCGCTGTCACTACTCCATCAGACACAATAGGGGCGCTGTCTTGCTGGAAATCAAGGACTGGGGCACCAAGATCGAGAGTGCCAGTTGCAATTTACATCACTTGAGTCTGCTGGATGTTCTGAAGAACAGTTGTGTCATCATTGTCAGCGAAAATATTATAATCAATGACAAGAGATCCAGTGTAGACTCCAACAACCTTAATGGTTGAAGCATGGATGCCAAGTGAAGCGGCTAGTCTATCGACGAAAGTGGTGGTTCCTCCTTTGGCGTAGAAGTCTTCAAGAGTCCACTCCATCCTTACCTTGGTCTAGATGGCATTTCTTGGTTCAACAATAAGGGAGCATCCTGGCACAATGTAGAACTCCAAGATGTTTTGGACTCCTAGGTACCTGTTTTCTCCACAGAAGGTTCTTTAAATAGGACCGTAGTTCTTTTCAAGGTCACTCCACTGGTTCATATCAATGTAATTGCCATCTTTTTTGACCTGGTAAGCCATGGCGCTTGGATAGGCAATTCTAATGACTGCTTCAGCATTGGGGTCAAGAGAGTATAGCTCAAACAGTTGCTTCTTGGGAGGAGTGCCTGTATAGGTAATGTCGTAAGTTCCTCCTCTCACTGCGTCAATGACTCCTGGGAATCGAGTCTGTCTCAACTGGCCAGTGTAGAAACCGTCCCAAACGTGATCCATCTCAGAGTTCAAATTACTCTTCATGTCAGTTCCTTACAAATTGAGGTAGACTGGCTGAACTGAGCGGTCCATTCTATCAGTATCCTGAGATTCAAACCTAAGGATACTCAAAGAGTCTTTTTGACAAGAGTAGGCATTCATGCCTGGCTGAGGAGTACACTCTTAGACATAAGGAGCGAAGCCTGAGTTGTTGCCAATCAGCTGGAAGTTGGGGGCAGCGAAGGATGGTTTTACGCCTGAGAACTCAGAGTTCTTGAAGCTGTAGAGAATATTGTGAGGAGCTGTGCAAGGGTAGTTTCCACAGTCCTTAATAATGGCCCAGCCTGGTTTGGGGTCGGCGAAATGTGCAAAGGCGTCCTCATGAATATCGATGAACTTGGAGTCTGAGATTTAAAGCATGGGAGTGTAGTCTGCCTGGTAGCCACTTGAGCCGAAGATGCTGTTGTCCTTCTCTAAGGTAGTCTTTGCCTTAAAGCCAATGAAAGTGTTGTTCACCATTTTAGTCTCTGGACCCCATGCGCTGTCTCCCTTAATCTTCTCCATCGGAAGGGCTGGTGTTCCAGTAATGTGAGGGTTTTTACCTTTGACGGCAGAAGCTGGAGGGAAAACTGCAAACTTGTCCAGTCTGATGCAATAGCCTCCGTTCTCAGGACAGTCAGGAATTTCAGTTTCTCCATAGAAGGTGTTGTGGTTGATTTCCATGGTGTGAGTTTTATAATCGCCAATAGATTCTTTTCCAAAGAGCTGAGGCCCAGCTCCCAAGTGATTGTCCATGAAAGTGTTGTGTTGGTACTGGACCTTGGATCCTGAGAAGAACCCATGCATTCCCTGTCTAGCGCACTTGTAACCAGTGAAGAACGATCCTTCATAGCAAGTAGAATGGGCTGGGATGTTCTTGGCAGGATAGATTACTGCTCCTACTCCAACATTAGCTCCATTAACTGAGTGTGCCACGTTGTCCCTAAACGAAGTTTAAGCCAGGTCTCCACATTCATGGCCTGGAACGATGAAGCCAGCGTAGGCTGCTCCTGCAGCAATATTGTTAGTCAGTGACACCTTGGTGCAAGGAGTGGTTTCTTTAAGTGCGCATACGGTGTAGGCTGCTCTGTTGTCACAAATGCCTTGACCTGCGAAGTCACTTCGTTCGTAAATGTGAGCAACAATGTTGTTGTCCACAGTCACGTTGGTAACAGTCTGCATAGCAAAGCCAATGGGCTTGAAGCTGAATAGAATAGAATTGTCAACACGGATGTTTGCTGAAGCCTCGATGTTCATACCCCATCCATGACCGTTGTGGATTGACACTCCTGAGAGATGACTCCATTTGCCTGAAGCACCCTCAAATCTGACTGCTGCCTTCATTGTGTTGATCTGGGAGCAGTTGTGGATTTCTACATTATGCATAATTGTCTACCCACTTCTCACAGTCAGGTCGCTTTCAATGGTGTCTGATGTCACAATCTAACCACCCCAGGTCTCAACGTCTTCTCCAGCAATTATTATGTTCCTGGAAAGAATCATAACTTCACCACGAATGTCAGCACCGTTGTACTTAGAGGCAGTGGATTCAGCAGCTCCGAAATGAGTGAAGTTGAGAGGGGTGTTGATCACAGTCACTCCGGTTGAGTTATCGTAAGACACAATCAGTGCGTCGTCAGATGCTCCCATATCGAATGAGGTTGCTGCAAGAGCAATTCTGTCTCCTGGAACCAGGTCCAGATTTTTGTCGATTGAGATCTATGTATCACCTTTGTTGGCCGTGGCATGCAGTCGTGCGATGTGCTAGGTTCTCTTAATACCGAACATGCTTACCAATCCGACATTTGCAAGAATCTTGTTGCCAGCCTCGATTGCATTGTCATAAACGATTGACTCCTTCTCCTTGAGACCGTGAAGGGTGATCCTAGCCTTGTGCTAGAAGGGATACTCTGCTGAACCAATATGAAGTTGTCCAGCCCTCACGAAAATGTGCTCAGCATGCAGATGGCGGTCAGAATCGTTTTTGAAGGTGAGGATTCCATTGATTTGGATTACCTAATAGAGAGGACTTTCTTCCATATCGAAGATCATGTTCCAGCCAGAAAGGATGGTGACATCAGATCCATTTCCAGGTACCACACCATCAGGCCAGTCAGATGCCTGACTCCAGTATCTGGTTCTGTTCTCAGTTTGAACCTCTTCAATTTCTGCTAAGCAGCTTCCGTTGCAGCGATGTCCTGTGAGCTTGATAAGTCTGTTCTCCTTCGTCACGTTCTTGCCAGTAAAGACCATGTGGAACTGCCTTTTGTCTGTTTCGTTGTAAAGGATGTTCTGGCCTGTCTTATAGTCGGCATACGTAATATCTTGAGAAGGAAGAGTATCGTTTCCGAATATTTTCTTTTGACTGCCAATGTCGACGTCCATAATTGCACGCACATCGGTGTAGTTGTGAACAACATAGACATTCTTGTCATTGTGCTCCCATTTTTCAGACATCTCAATCTTCATGGTTTCGAAGTCGTTTCCAGTGGCAGACCAGTGCACTTTGTACTTATGACCAGTAACGAATGGGAACGTCCAAGAGTTCCCTGGGTTGGTCTTTTCCTTGAAAAAGATTTTGCCATATTCAGTTCGGTTCAAAACGTACTCTGTCTCATTTCTAGCTGCTCTGATGCTGTCGTCCCATGGCAGCACATACATAGCTTGTCCGAAGAAGTTCAGAGATTTTGTGGCACCATGCCAAGCAAGACGCCTGACTTGTACAGTGTTATCGCAAATTTGACCATCAAACTACTCTCTGTCTGTTTCGCATTCGGGCCAAGCTTCGTTATGCTTTGTGTATCCAGCAGCCCAGGAATTGGCTCCCTTACCTGTGAGCGTTCCTGTCTCATCCTTGAAGATTCCAAGGAAGGGGAATTGGTAACGGATCTTTCTAGGTACGGTTGCTTCATCAAACTGCAAGTTCCTTACAGTTGTGTGTCTTGCTCCAGCATCAGTAGCTGCTGGGTGGAAGCAATGTGAGCAGTCTCCAAGAGCTGCTGCATTATTCCAGTTGTAGTTGTAGAACTTGGCTCCATCGATTGTGAAGTTCTCAGACCTTGCCGCAATGATTCCATGGGGCCCTTTGGCCAATTCAAGAAGCTCTTCAGTGTTAGCTGTCTTTCCAATGATAAGAGAGTCTTTTACCTGAGCTCGGTTATCACCAGTTAGAGAAGTCCTTTCAAACTCAATTCCAGCCAAAATGTTGTCAGCTGTCTTGAAGTTATGGAACCTGACATCACCAACGTTGCCTGCAATAGCACCGTTTCTTTTGTTCTTCCAGCTGGTCAAGTTGTAGAAGTTGGCCGTAATCAGAGGATTCTTCCAGAAGGGGTCAGTGGTGTTGGCGTGATCATACACCACGGGCTTGCAAGGGAATTCACGAGGAACCATGTTGTGGAAGATACGAAGACCATATCTGCCATTAGAGTGAGCATGATTGTTTTCAAATTTTCCAACTCGCTCATTTTCAGGGCAGATGTCATTGTTGGCAGAGGGACCCATTGCGTGGATCTGCAGATCGTACCAGTAGCTGTATCTATCAGAGCCTGCTGCATGGTTGCCAGTAAAGTCGTTGTTGGGATTGGTGATCCAGAAACTGGCTGGAGTCTAATCTGTGTTCAGAAGACTCCAAGAACGCTTGGTCATTATAATAAGGTTGTCGTGGATCTAGTTGTGGCGTTCAACAGCATCCTCAATGAACACGTTGTGGCCCATGACGTTGTAGACAACGTTCTTGAGGATTCTGAGGTAGCTTGTGCCGTGCATTGTGAAGGCTCGGTTGAAACTCTGATGCACAGAGTTGCCCTTGATATACGAATTATGCACATTGCCGATCATGTGGAAATGGATAGCATATCTACCCAGCTTGAAGGCCTGACCCATGTTAGTGAACTCTACGTTCTCAAGTCTGGCAGTGAGAGAGTCATCACCCATTGAGTGCAAGAACACAGTAGCTCCGTACTGGTTTTCTTCTGAGCTGCTGTCTCCCTGGAGCTTAACGTTTCTAGATAGAAGCCCAACTTCTGCGCGCATGTCAATCTCCTAATCTCCGAAAGTCTAGGTCATAGCAAATCTCTTGGTAGTCAGTTTTGAGTCAAGAGTGATCACTGGCTTATCAGGGTTGGTCCTATCAATAGCCATGATCGTCTTCTTTTCTGCGTCTCTTGCCTCAAATGTAGTTGGAGCAATCGCAATTTATTCACCAACTTACCAATCAACAGCCTCTCTTAGCTTGATGGTCGTTGAATTAGCCTCGGCAGTCTCCTCAAGCACAGTCCAGGTCCTAGTTCTTTCAGGCCCGTGCATGTCGAGGTGTCCTTTACGGAGAGCAAGCACTTTGTTACCGTAGATAGGCAGATATGGGTCTGAAATTTTACCGTGCAAGGTGATTGTGACCTTGGAGGTGTAGGGATGCTCTTCAGTACCAACTTCGAATCGGCCTTCGTTGACGAAGACGTAGTTGGCATCGAAGGTGCGGTGATGGGATGAATTGGTGGCATCAGGAGCAAAAATGAGAGATCCTTCGACAATCACTATTTTGAGAACAGGAGTAGAGTCAACATCTACAAGCAGGTTGAGTCCTTTAGGAACATAGACTGATTCGCCCTCAAGAGGAGCGAATTCACCGCCCCAAGTGATGTCGCTTGACCAGGCATTCACATATCCAAAGAGTTGGCCTTTCAATGAAACGTAGCCTCTTCCTTGAATGTAGATGCTGAGGCTAGAAGGATGAAGACCAGGTCTTGGGCCTGTGGTACACGTTACAGAGGTTGATGTAGCAGCCGTGACAACACAAGCAATCTTGTCGATGAGAATGGTGTAGTCAGAGTTTGTTGCAGAGAAGTCAGTTCCAGTGAAGGTCACTGAAGTTCCTCCTTCAACTCGTCCATACCTTGGGTTCATGCTTGTAAGAGCTGGTGTCAGAGACCCTTGGTACTGGACCGTGCCACTAAGAGTCTGTGAAACTCCGTTTACAACAAGCTTTGCCTGGCAGTCTGTACCAGCTGCATTGTTGTCAATTGTCTCGATTCCCCAGAGCTCAACTTCGTTTACTTTGCAAGATTTATCTGCAGAGCCAGCGAGTTTGTAAAAGCGATATTTGGGTTAGTTTTCAGTCCACTCAAAGTAGTTCCAGCCAGAATGAGCGCTTTGATCGAGCTTAAAGATGTCTGTGAAGGTAGTTCCATCATTGGATCCTTAGAACTTGAGCTTATCATTGAAAAGTTCAACTTTATCAAGGCTACTGTCTAAGTAGAGCTTAACCTTGTCCAAGATAGCGGTGTAGCCTTATTTGAATTCAAAGGTCACGTGGCACTCACTGTTTGAGTCGACATACATTGTATGGATGTCATTGTCAATAATCAAGCTCTGCTTATCTGCGTTTGAGCTGGAGACAACCATGCCCTCAAGTTTGTGAGAGGACTGAATTTTGAAACTAGTGTCAGAGTAAAGGGTTGAAACCTGTGGCAACTTGCACTTAGCAGCTGAAGCAGATGAACCTGCCTCGTCGAAGGTGCATTTGTTCTCGCAGACAGAAAGATAGTTGTTGGATGGGCTTTCCTTCATCATGGTAGCCAAACCGTTGGCTGTCACTTCCAACTCACATCCTCCTGCAAAGGAGCAGCTCAAACCTTAAGTGTTGGCAGTCACAGTAAGAGGATTGGTCACGTCAGCTGTCATTTTAGCCCAGTAAGCAGTTCTTGCTCCATCTTAGAGGAAGCTCAGGGATGGCTTTGTGGCATTTACTACTACAGGCACTCCGAGAGTCCAGGTAGCAGTGACTTGGGTAGCTGAATCTGTCACCACTGTGTTAGCCTTTATTCCATTGAAAGAAGCTTTGGCGGTGTATCCAGTGGTCTTAAAATCAGTTCCTGTGAAAACAATGGTAGAAGCGGTTGCAGCTACCGAAGCAACTGATGGCATGGCTGTTTCAACCTGTTCAAAGGTGCATGCGGCTGCGTCTGAATTCACACATTCAAAGCTGTCGGAGCCGATGGAGACCTTGAGTACTGATGAAGAAATTGCTTCCTTCTTGGTGTCACACTCAATTAGGCCGTAGTCCACGATTCTGACAGCATCACAAATAGCTGCACCAGATGCATCTTTGATTGCCACGTTTGAGAGAGATTTCACAACTCCTGGCACTGTGGCAACAATCGTAGTGCCTCCGATCGAACCAACATTGGGAGAAATGCTCACAAACTTTGGTGTGATAGCAAGTCCTGCATCGACTATGTTGTGTCCTGCTGGCTTACCTTCTATGAATGAGACCAGGCCAGTGACGTTCTAGCTCGTTACATTTGTAAGAGTGAAGAAGGCTTCAGTTGCACTGGAGCTCTTTGCGACCTGATTGTTGCTTCCTACTGTCATCTTGGAATTGGTTGTTGAAGTAGGGAGTCCAGTTCCTGTCAATTTGACCTCCCAGTTGTTTGCAGTGGAGTCAAACACAGTTTCAGCAGCTGTTATAGTTGGAAGAGCGCTCGTGTACGTGAAGCTTCCACAGACTGCATTGTCACACACAGCTTCTTCAGATGTCTTCAGGAACACTACAACAGTGCCCTGTTTACCATTCTCCATCGAGATGTTAGAGTCAATTTGGCAGGTAATCTAAGTGGCTGCAGTAGTCAGAACAAAGCAGTTTGTTGAGCCAACACCTCCATTGTATGAGATTTGGACGGGGTTATCAGTTTTCTGAGAACCAAAATTGGTACCAGTAATTGTAAGCACTGTGCCTCCATAAATTGAACCAGTCATGGGGGAGACAGCAGTCACAGTTGAGCCAACATTGAGAGTCATTCCTTAAGTGCCTACAAGACCAAAGTCCTTGTGTCTGATTGTGACTGAGAACACTCCACTTTCTGCTCCACCAAACATCGCAACGAAGGTCTTGGCAGCATCATCAACTGAGACGCATCTTAGGTGCTTGATAATTGTAGAGTTTGCGTTGTTTGTAACATGCATTGTAATGTCCTCCTTCTTGAGAGCATATGGAAAGGTGCTCTCCAAAGTCACCGTAATTGGAGTCTTTAGCACTGGAGAAACTGAGGATGGGCTGATGCCAGTGGTCGACTTAATTTCACTTCTGAGAGTAAAATCAAGAGAGTTTGTGACCACCTGAGAGTTGATAGTTACAGTTGGATTGAGAGTAGCTGCAGCACTTGAAGCTGAATCAAACTTACCAGTAGTGCACACCAGTGTTGTAGAGCTGGAAGTGTGAGCATTACATGATGTGGTTTGAGTATCACTGAACTTGATGTCGACAGTGCTTTTGGCAAGCAATTTTGGGAAGTTGGTACCCGTGATGGTAATGTCGTCTCCTCCAAGAAGGTTCAAGTTGGTCGTGGGTGTTGCTGACACAATGGTGCATTGAACAGTGGTAGGAGCAAGAGCAACGGCATTGGGGATCAAACCGAGGTTGGAGACAAGAATGGGTTTAAAATCTCCACAGGTAGGATCATGTACGAGGGTGCACTCCAAATTGGTCTCTGTGAGAGTTGCTGAGTCTACAACACACGCAGTATGGGCAAACTCAACTGATCTCACATCAACAGTGTTGTTTGGGAAGCTTGTGCCGGTAAGCACAGCTTTCTTTGTGGATGCATCGTATGTGAATGCAGTCACTTCTCCAACTGGCTCGATGTATGTGAAGTCACAGTTCAGGTTGTGGCACAAGGCTGGCTGTCCATCAACTGACACCATGAGTTGGGGCTTCGTCTCGTAGGTCTTCAAGAACTCAAATGGAATTGGCTCATAAAACAGGTTGGTGCTGTAGTGCTGAGTGATGTTCGATTCAAAGGTCAGGTTATCACCCTAGAGTGGTGATGTCTCACTCTGCACAATCTCGAACTTACCTTGGTCTTCGTTGATTCCAAGGAATCTGATGTTGACATTGACTCCTTATTCTTTGTAAGAGAACTCATTGCCTTCATAGACCTCAATCTTGTCGTAGAGTTGATTGCAGTCTTCCATGATGCGCTAGGCAATCCAGTTGGACCAAGTGTGCCAGTTGATGTCTTGTGTGAAGGACTCAACGCCTCCCTTGGTCACACACTTGATTCTGTACTTACCACTCAATGGAGTTGATGACTACCCCATTTCTGAAGGGCCTTTTGCAGTCACCGTGGATGATGTGGAAGTCTTGGCAACCAAGATCTTTGATGAAGAGATCCCCGAAATGAGCTTTCTGACCTCCATTCTGTAGACGTTCTTGACAGACTGGTCCATGTCAAATACCTCAGTGTCGTTGGCATCATACATCTTCAGAGTCACATCACACACACTTCTGAACTTCTTGTTGCAGAATGGGTTCTGAATTTTGGTGTAGAAAGTGTAGCGTGAAGCCTTAGCTGGAATTTTAGCACTTGCAGTGTACTCGAGAGAATTTGGGTCTTGAAAGTTGAGAACGTACTCACCATCGTCTGGATTAAGCACAGTCACCTCAGTGGTATCCTTGTTGTTTGTGATGTTCACTCTCAGGTTCTGGATCTGCTTCATGGCGTGGTGATGGCCAACTATCGCAGTCTGCTCAATTTCTACAGCTGCAGAGATGTGGTCTCCTCCAGTGCCCTCTGCTACTGACATCTGCACAAAGTAGTGCTCTCCACCATTAAGCTCAACCCAATCGGAGATTCTCGTGGATGAATCAAACATTCTCCAGTAATCTCTCCAATTTGAATACTAGCTCACGTCGAGAATCTTTGTTGCGTTTGAGCTGCTGCCAGGTGTTGTGTCGATAGAGAACCTGCAGTCATCATCACAGGCCATGTAGAATCGATACCTGGTGGTCGCAGGTGCATGGAACCAACCTGTGAAGTTGTGAGACATTCTGTCACCAGTGTTAGGAGGCATCTCCATGTTGAGGGCCAGAGACTCCTCTCTAGTCCATTCGGGCTTGGTCATGTCATTGAAGTTGTCAAGCCATACGTGATTATTGTCAGTAGTAAGAGAAGAGTTGACGAGCATCTTCCTCACTCCATGCTAACCAACGTAAGGCACGTCAATGGTAGATGCATTAACGCTGGCTGGTACTTCACAAGTGAATGACTCCTTGGAGTTAGAGGTCACGATGCAAGGAAGGCCATCCACCTTGGCATCAATGTTCGAACTCTGGAACCCATGGCCTGTCACGGTAAGTTCTTGGCCACCTGTTTTGAAGCCGGTATTTGAGCTGACATTGAAGATAACTGGCACGGTCTGGGCGACGTAGCAAGTTTGGTTGTCATAAGAGCAGTGCAACGACTCTTGATCTTGAATAGCAGATTAACCCACCTCCCAAAGCATGCTGATGTCATGCTATTTGGAAGGAGGCTAGTCACCGACTCGTCCTTTGACGTAGTTTCTCTCCCATGCTCGATATGAGTCATCGAAGTCAACAAAGCCCTCAAAGTCCACCAAAGCTCCTCCAATCTTGGCATTGATGAAAGCCATTTCATCAGATGCAAGGTCAGTGAGAAGGCCAGGAACAGACTTGGGGTCGAACCAAAAATGAGTCTCAGAATTGAAGTACACAACAGGTGGATTTAGCTCATAGACAACAGGGGTGTGAGGCTTCTTAAAGTGGATCATGCATTTTGATGAGCTTGAGCACTTGGCCTCCCAGGGTTCGAACAAGTCGTGTTCAACGAACAAACTGAGCTCAAAAGAGAGTGTTTGGTACTGGTCGAGAACTCTCGAGGGAACACCCAGGAGTTTGTCCACGGCTGGCAGACGATAGGTTATGAAACCCATCGCAGTGTTCGAGTTGAAGGCATCATCTTCTGTGAGTCTTGGGGCCTCAACTGTCAGTCCGAGCAAGTCACATCTCAACCTTACGACGTTCGACTGCGCGTTGTCTGCAAGGATGGGTGCCTTGATGAAGATATTGGTACCCCCTGCGAAGGAGGCCCAGCTGATACCTGTTGGCTCTTCGGAATCAAACGTGCTTCCTTTTGCAACCTAGAGCTCCTGCTCACGGTATCCAATGCCGTCCAATGGTGTATTACCATCCAGCGTTTACGCCTGCGCGAGCTGGGTGATCATGAGAATGGCCAAAAGCTTGAACGCATTGACCACCAGGTGGCTGCGTCGCATTCCTTTGGAACAAGACCGCGAAGAGGTAATTCCTCGTTGTCTGATCTCCGGATGTCTTAAATTAAGCATCTTTATTTTATAAATGATAAAAGAATAAATAAATTAGAACAATTAGCAATAAATTGTGGAAATCAGTATTTTAATTTACGCTACAATATAAGTATATTATATTTTACACATGTATGGGGTTTTGGGGTTTTGGGG
>Ga0075467_10003618_pt1 | contig 11786 bp, 8 predicted proteins | sample DEB08_DNA_9_FD_75067 | JGI IMG/M metagenome (GOLD analysis project Ga0075467, IMG submission 75067) | Aqueous microbial communities from the Delaware River and Bay under freshwater to marine salinity gradient to study organic matter... | ecosystem: Environmental > Aquatic > Marine > Coastal ...
CAATCGAGCAAGCTTTTGTACGCATAAGCTCCTTGCATTCGATCGTCTCCCAAACGCTCATCTGCCCAAAACATATCGCTAGTTGCATGTGTTGGCTGAATTGATGGAATAATCTTAGTTCCAAAAAATTCACGGTCCTCTAAAGAAACAATTTGCGCGTGCTCAATTCTCCAACGTGGATCAGCATCAATTGTCAATGCCTTTTTATAGGCATTCAACACCTCATAATTGGCCGCATCGCCAATTGCGTGGGTATTCATCTGAAAACCTTTTTTTGCTAAAACATATGCAAGTGCTTCAATTTGATCAACAGGAGTGACAAAAGATCCATGATTTCCCGGAGCATCAGAATATTCCTTCTTCAATGCAGCTCCTCTACTCCCTAGCGCACCATCCGCATATACTTTTACAGAGCGTATGTTCAATCGTTCCGTTTGTGTTGGCCCTTTCTCTAGATAATAATCTAAATTTTCAGGGGTATTACTAATCATCCCATAGACACGGATATCTAAAACTCCCTCCTCATGTAAACTCTCTATTAACTGAAGTTGCTCTTTATCTAGGCCAGCATCGTCAACAGTAGTCAAACCGTTTTTAAAGGCAATACCTTGAGCAGCCAGCAAGGCTGTTGTTTGTTGTTGTTTCGTTGGCTTGGGTAATGCAGCGTAGACTTGATCCATTGCGTTATCTATCAACACACCTGTCAGCACTCCATTTGCGCGAATGAAAACACCTCCGTCTACTGAAGAAGTTGAATCTATGCCTGCCAAATCTAATGTGGCTTGATTTACCAAAAGTGCATGCCCATCGACACGCTTTAAGGCAATCAACTGTTCTGGAAAACGTTTATCTAATATATCTTTTGTGGGGTATTCTTTTATTTCCCAAGAATTCTGATCCCAACCTTGTCCTAAAACAGGTACTCCGGGGTGAGTTGCTATATAGCTGGCTACTCTGTCTACTACCTCTTCAAAACTTTTAGTACCGCTCAAATCCAATTGTTCTTGCAGTAATCCGAAATTATAAAAATGGCAATGAGCATCAATAAATCCTGGATAAACTGAAAACCCATTAAGATTAACAACACTTCGGGCTTTGTATTGATTCAATAAATTTTCGCCGCCGACAGCGATAAACTTACCATCTTTTACAACTACCGCTGTCGCTGTTTCGAAGCTTTGATTAACAGTATATATTGTTGCGTTATGAATGATCAAATCTGCATCATTCGAAGAGCAAGAAGTGAATAAAAGAAAACTAATAATAAAGGAAAAAGCTATTCTCATTTGTAATGATTTTAAATAAATAAAAACAAATGTAAGCTAAAATGTGACCATCAAGAAGAAGGCGGTTTTATAAATTTTCAAACAAATCCTTGATATCAACATTCAAGGCTTTAGACACTTTATACAAAGTTTTGATTGTTGGGTTTGTTCTTCCAGCTTCAATTCTTTGCAAAGCGCTTTCTTCCATACCTGCGCTGGAGGCTAAAGAAGCTTGTGTTAACTTGAGTTGTTTTCTCAGTGTGCAAATTTGTTTACCAACAATATCCTGAGGCCTATCTCCTTCATGATTCTCCATAGTAGTCTATTAAAATATAGAAAATAAAATTAGTGGTAATTTTGTGTACTAAACACATCAAATATGTTTAATAATCATACTACAACTAAATTTGAGTGAAATTAACTTAAAATATACAAACCTGCAATCAAACCAATAGTTATGTTTGGCAACCAGAATATTTTAGCCTACAGATTTAAATCAAAATTATAACGGATTCCAGAAAGAAATCTGGTGCCGTAAACTTGATAGTTCGCCCATTGAAATTGGGGAGCATTGAAAATATTTTCACTTTTAACGTAAAACTCCCACCGATCATTCAGCTGATATGTAATGCGTACTTCCGCATCCACAAAAGAAGGAAGGACAACGATCGACTCACTAGCACGATCTAACGGTTGATTAATAAAGTAATTTCGATAGACATGTTTTCTAGTGCCCATGAAAATAATATTGGATTGCACAAACAGCTTTTGTGCAATTTTAATATTTGCCTTAAAGTTAAATTGAAGCTCAGGTAAGTTCCAAGCCTCTTTAGGATCTGAAAGAATAGAAGAATCTGCTTCATCGGTCAGTGTATAGTCTCTCCAATGCGTCTCGAGAGACAAAGATCCACCATTCTTAAAAGCTGCTAAAACCGAAACATCTAAACCAATTTGCTCGATTTCTTCATATTCAACCTCGAATGCATTCGCATATCGAAAAGCTGTATAATCTGTGTTCCTTTCATCAAATACAAAACTTTTAAAAAGCGGCGTGTTGGTGGCTTTTTGATAATGGCCATTAATTGTAAACTCCCAACCAGAAACAATCTTGGTTCTCAAACCCAGTTCTGCAACGTAAGGCACTTCTGTATTCTTCAATACTATGGCTGGTGCTGTAAAAGGATTCCTATTCGTAAATGTTCTAAAACTATTTTGATTCAAAGCACCCGAAACTCTAAGAAAGGGTGTGATGTTTGCTTTTTTAGGCTTGTATGACAAATCCAGAAGTGGTAAAATATAAATATTAGTTTCTTCAAAATCATCTCCAAATCCATACACTCCGGTTGCTCCAACTTTAAATTTAAAACGATTGGCTCCAGAGCTAACAGATAATGCTACTTGAGAAATCCCTGAAGCAAACTCAGTTGCTAGGGTTGTATAGTAATCTGAAGCAAACTTATTATTCAAATAGCGTACGCTGGGCTCTGCATTAATTGCAATTGAACCAAGAGAAACCTGAAACTTAGCGTTCAACTCCAATTCCAATTCATTGGTTTCAAAACTATCCGTTGTCAAATGGGCTGTTAAGTCAGCATCTTTTAAAACCGTATCGAACCACTGCCATTGCGATTGTATTGAAAGATATTTCAACTGTTGTTTCGGATCTAAATTTTCAAGAATATTGAGATCTGTTATCGGATCTTGAAGCCCGTAAAAATTCTGACTGTGTGTTCTAAAAGATACTTGAGAATGAGAAGAAAGGGTATTGGAATTATGACGATATCCTAAATGAATCAGAGCACTGTTTTGGTTAGTAGCCAAAACAGGTTCTGGTAAATCTTTTAAAAGACCGTTAAAACGCACCAACCAATTTACCTGTTGTCTGCGATCTAAATTAATTTGGGCAGCATGATCCAATAGGATATTATTAAAATTCCCAAAAGCAGCGCTTACAGTAGCATTATACTTTGGTGTGCTTTTCTTTTTCTGAAGCACTTTGGCTGTCCCCTTGGAAGGAATGAACGTTGATGCAACCGGAACAGAAGAAATAGAATAGATTACTTTTCTTTTTTCTCTACCAATCGAATCCATAACCTCTGGCTGCTCTCTTATCTTAAAAACTTCTGACAAACTTGGTGTGTAGGACTTAATAACCGTAACCTCTTGCACGCCCAAGTCCACCTCTTCTTCTTGACCAAAAACAGTTGAGAAACTAAAAAGCAAACCGACCCAAAGGCAGGCCTTGATCAATTTTTTATTAATTTTCATTTTCTTCTTCAACTTTAATGGATGAATTGTTTTTGGATTCGATTGCCTTTAAGTTTGCTAAATCCAATTGGGCTTGTTCTACTATTTCAGGAAATTGAGTAAAATTAGCTACAATAGACTCTAGAATAAAGGATGCCTGGAAAGCATCGTCTAATTGGTAGAAGTTTTGAGACATCAACAACAAACTCTTGGCTCCCCATTCTGGATAATTACCAAAATCTTGTGCTATTTTTTCAATCAAACGATTAGAAGCGGCATAATCATGTGCTATATGTTTTTGTTGTGCATTAAAATACAATGCCTCGACAGCTAATGCAGCATCAGGCGCTTGCTCAAGAACAGCATAAGCTTTAGTTGCTTTTTTCACATCTTGAAGAACAACGGCAGATCGCGCTAAAACACGATAAGCATCCCACTTAATTTTTTGGCCTAGAGCTTGTAAAACAACAACCTTTTCGGCATAGGCTATGGCATTAGAAAACTGTTCTTGCTCGTAATACAATTGCATTAAATTGAATAAAGCATAACGTTTGTTCTCTTGAAACTGTGCCAGTTCTTCTAGGGTTTTCCAATACGGTAAAGCTGCTGATTTTTGCTCAGCGTTGACCATAGCTTGCGTTATTCGAACTAAGGCTTGTTCAGTATACTCATGTGTAGGCTGTTCTAATACCGATGCATATTGTTCGCTCGCTGCGCTCCAGTTTTCATCTTGAAAATAAAGTTCAGCAGATAAAAATTGAACCTGCAAGTGATTTGCTCCTTGAGGATAGTTCTCCAAGTAGGAAGTCAATGCCTTCTGAGCTGCTTTTTTCTTGTTGTCGTTAAAAAGTCGCTCGGCTGCAGTAAAAGAAGCACGTTCCAATTCATTGTCCTGAAGGGTTACCCCTTTCAATTGTTTTACCCAAGTAGCGAAAACATCTACCGTTGCAAAGTCAATTGAAATTTCTTTAGCAGTTTTCAGCGCCTGCTGCGCTACTTCTTCGTTCGGATATTCCTGAACCAATTGTTGTAACACCCGCATTGCCTCTTCTAAAGATTCTGCGTTGTACAAAATCAAACCTTTATTCAATAAGGCGCGGGATCGATAAGGACTTTTAGGGAAACCCTCGGCGAGTATATCGTAGGTCTCAATAGCTTTGGTTGTATTATTTTCTCGAGTAAAGGCTAGAGCTAACTGAAAATAAGAGTCATCCAGTAAAGATGTTTTTGGATAATCAGAAATCAATTGATTAAGCGCCTCTATTTTTTTTGGGTTACGCTCTACAAAACCATAGCTCAATGCTTTTTGATATAAGGCATACATCCCACGAGAAACATCCATTTGAATAGCGCCCTCATAAGATTCCATGGCAGGCCAGTATTTCCCTAAAGCAAAATGACTATCCCCCAAACGCAATAATGCATCATGCTTATATGATGCTGTTTGTTTGGTTGACTTGAGATAATTCTCAAACAAAGCACGAGAATTTTCGTAGTTTTTTAATTTGAAGTTCGCATATGCCAACTGATATAATAGGTGTTCTGCTCCCGAAACTTTTTGTGCGGATGGATGGCTTTTAAAATATTGTAGCTCTCTAATTACAGCTTCAAAATTATTCAATTCATACTTCGCCAATGCACTCCAATACAAACAATTTGCTTCGATCGTTCGATCGACTTTGTTTTTTAAGGCTTGATCAAAATACGTTATCGACTCTTCAAAGAGTCCACTTTGAAATAAGGCTATCGCTTTTAGATAATTTACTTTTTGAAGTGCAGCATTAAATTGACTACCCGATTTTTTCTTTAATATTTTTAAAGCAGCAGCATAATTTCTCGAGTTTACATACGAATCGATCAAAAGTTGTTCGATTTCTACAACAGCTTTATTTTTGGGGTATTGATCTAGAAATGCAGTCAACAACAAAGAAGTGTTTTCGTAAGCGTTTCCAATTTCATAACTCAGGCGCGCATAATTCAGCAAAGCATCTTCTGCAATTACAGCATCAAACTTAAAAGCTGATGCACTTTTAAAGGCATTAAGCGCCTGTGTTTTTTTTCCTGTTTTGAGATAACAGTCGGCTAAGTGATAGTAGGCATTTTGCGCCACTGCATTCGCTCCAGAAATAATTTTATTGAACTGCATGATGGCCTTCTCATATTCGCCCAAGCGATAGTGAGTGTAGCCCAATTGATAAAAATCAGTGTTGGACCACTTTCCTCGTTTGCCTTTGTATACTTCTAAATAAGGAAGTGCAGAACGATAATCCTTTAAATTAAAATAACTTTCACCGATAATTTTAGAAAGCTCTGACGTTTGGTTTTCATTAGCATTCGCAAAGCTTTTTCTTGCCAATGCAATTGCTTTATCAAAGCGACCCAATTTAAAATTCATATCAGCCTGAAAATATCCAACTGTAGTATCGCCATTTTCTGTTGTAACCTTGTTGAAATTTTCAACAGCAGCGTCATAATCCTCTAGTTGGTACGCTATATATCCTAAATAATAACTAGCATCATATCGGTATTTCGCTTCATTCTCTACCTTTTTAAATAATTTTTCAGCTTGCTTATATCGCTTGGTAGCAAACAAGGTGTATCCTTTATTGAAATAGTAGTCGGCCCTTTTACTCGAAGCTACATCGGTATCTTTGATCTTAGTAAACCACTTGAGGGCGTAGGTATATTTTCCGTTTTGAAAATAATAAGAAGCCAAATCGTAATATGCAGTTTCAGTTAGATAGCTCGTTGGATTATCGATCATAAAAGCTGCTAATTTCTTTTCAGCTCCAGGTCGGTTCAAGCGTAAATCAGTTGAAATTTTATAAAAATCTGCAGTAGTAGCAAAGGGTTGCAATGTGGGATAAAAATCAACTAAACTTAAATACTGATTTGCCTGCGTGTAGTTGTCGGATGCAAAGAAATAGGAAGCCTGTGCAAAGGGAACTTTGTCTACACCCAACTGCGCATTAAGCGCTGAAAAAGATGTAGATACAAACACAAAAGTGATGATGAGGATTTTATTGCAGTAGGTTTTTTGCATACGATAAAGGTAAACTTAAGTTCTTAACTTAAAACGTTGGATTTTTTTTAAACGTATAAATTGTCAACAAAAAATTTCAACACCTACATTTTTCCTATTTTTACAGGAGTCAAATAATCGTACATATCATTCAACAAGAATTGACCAATTAGAAAGCCATATGAAACTTCCCTTAGTTCAGTTTAGAAACGCAACCATCATTCAAAACAACCAAACCATTTTGCGCGATGTCAATATTGAAGTGGAACAGGGCGAATTTGTTTTTTTGATTGGAAAAACGGGAACAGGAAAAAGTAGCTTAATCAAAACACTGTATGCCGATCTTCCCCTACAAGAAGGTACGGCCCAAGTGTCGGATTTCAATCTTGGGAAAATAAAGCAAAAAGAAATTCCATTTTTAAGAAGGAAGTTAGGCGTGGTTTTTCAAGACTTTAAACTACTATCCGATCGTTCCATTTTTGAAAATCTTAGCTTTGTTCTCAAAGCTACGGGCTGGAAAGATAAAACTGAAATAAAAAACCGCGTCGAAGAAGTACTTACTTCTTTAGGAGTGGCAGAAATTGCATCAAAATACACCTTTCAGATTTCTGGAGGAGAACAACAACGCGTTGCAATAGCCAGAGCATTACTCAATTCTCCTGAACTTATTATAGCGGATGAACCTACCGGAAATCTAGATCCGCAAACAAGTCTTGAGATCATGGAAGTTTTTAGAGGTTTACATCAAAAAGGAATGACCATCATCATGGCGACTCACGATTATAATATGATTGTCAAATTTCCAGGAAAAATACTGCGTTGTGATGAAGGAAAAATATATGAAGTTGTACAAAAAAACGAAGCCTAATGCATAAGCATTAGGCTTCTTTTGTATTAGTAAGACAAAAGGAATTTCTTATTTTCCAGTCATTCTTTTTCTTTGGTTTTCATCAAGATATACTTTACGTAAACGTAAGCTTTTTGGCGTCACTTCTACATACTCATCTCCTTGAATATATTCTAAAGCTTCTTCTAACGAAAATTTAATTGGTGGAGCCAAACGAACTTTATCGTCAGTCCCTGAAGAACGTACATTCGATAACTTTTTAGTTTTCGTTACATTGACAACCATATCATCAGCTCTTGAATTCTCACCAATAACCTGACCTGTATAAATTTCTTCGTTTGGAGCAACAAAGAATTTCCCACGCTCTTGTAATTTATCTAAAGAATAAGGAATCGCGTTTCCTTTTTCCATAGAAATAAGCGATCCATTGTTACGTCCTGGAATTTCACCTCGGTAAGGTTGGAATTCTTTGAACCTGTGATTCATGATTGCTTCCCCAGCGGTAGCAGTAAGCAATTGATTTCTTAAACCGATAATCCCACGTGATGGCATTAAAAATTCACAAACCATACGTTCACCTTTAGGCTGCATACTCAACATCTCTCCTTTTCTAAGCGTAACCATTTCAATTGCTTTCCCAGAAACATGTTCTGGTAAGTCAATGGTTAATTCTTCAATAGGCTCGTGTTTTCTACCGTCAATTTCTTTGATGATAACCTGTGGTTGTCCAATTTGAAGCTCATACCCTTCTCTTCTCATGGTTTCAATTAAAACCGACAAGTGCAGTACACCACGTCCAAAAACAATAAATTTATCTGCAGAATCTGTATTCTCCAAGCGCATTGCGAGGTTTCTTTCTAATTCTCTTTCTAAACGATCCTTGATGTGTCGTGATGTTACAAATTTTCCGTCCTTTCCGAAAAATGGAGAATCGTTAATAGTAAACAACATACTCATAGTTGGCTCATCGATAGCAATTGTAGGAAGTGCTTCTGGTTCAAGAGCATCGGCAACAGTATCGCCAATTTCAAAATTCTCTAGTCCAATAATTGCACAAATATCACCTGCTTGTACTTCTTGTACTTCTTTTCTTCCTAAACCATCAAATAAATTCAATTCTTTGATTCGAGCTTTGGTCACGGTACCTTCTCTGTTAACCAAACTAACTGCCATATTAGCTTTTAGTGTCCCACGCTGTAAACGTCCAATAGCAATCCGACCAGTATAAGCCGAAAAGTCTAAAGAGGTAATCAGCATCTGAGGAGTTCCCTCTTCTGCCTTTGGATCTGGCACATGCTTCAATACCATGTCCAATAAAGGTTCAACATTATCCGTCTGATTTCTCCAGTCTTCGCTCATCCAATTATTCTTTGCCGAACCGTATACGGTTGGAAAGTCTAATTGCCATTCTTCTGCACCCAATTCGAACATTAAATCAAAAACAGATTCATGAACTTCTTCTGGAGTACAGTTTTCTTTATCTACTTTGTTGACAACAACAATAGGTTTAAGTTTTAGGTCAATTGCTTTTTGTAGAACAAAACGCGTTTGAGGCATAGGGCCTTCAAATGCATCTACAAGCAATAAAACACCATCAGCCATATTCAACACACGCTCTACTTCCCCGCCAAAATCGGCGTGACCAGGAGTATCAATGATATTGATTTTGGTATCTTTATACATTACCGAAATATTTTTAGAAAGGATGGTTATTCCACGCTCCCGTTCTAAATCATTATTGTCCAGAATTAAATCCCCGGTGTTTTGATTGGTTCTGAAAAGTTCGCAATGATGCATAATCTTATCTACCAAGGTAGTTTTACCGTGGTCAACGTGTGCAATAATTGCAATATTCTTAATTTTGGACATAAGTCTGTGTTTTTTTAATCGCGCAAATATAGCCTTATATATCCAGCTTTCAGCTAAAAGTTTAAGGTTTCGAATTCTACTCAGATTCAACTAAAAACTTTACTTTTGCAAATAACATTTTATGGACTTCTCTAAACTCCCAAATATCAATCACCCAAATAGTGATCAATTCTTTCTGTTAGCAGGGCCTTGCGCTATTGAGAGTGAAGCAATGGCATTTGAAATTGCTGAAAAAGTACTTACAATTACAGACAAATTGAACATCCCATTTGTTTTTAAAGGGAGTTTTAAAAAAGCAAATCGCAGCAGAATTGATAGTTTCACAGGAATTGGAGATGAAGTTGCACTTGAAATTCTTCAAAAAATTGGTCAAAAATTCAATATTCCGACCGTAACTGATATTCATGAAGCATCGGATGCAGCCAAAGCTGCTGCTTATGTCGATGTACTTCAAATTCCTGCATTTTTGGTTAGACAAACTGATCTAGTAGTTGCCGCGGCAAAAACAGGAAAAGTAGTAAACCTCAAGAAGGGACAGTTTATGAGTCCTGAGAGTATGCAATTTGCAGTTCAAAAAGTAAAAGACAGCGGAAACGATGCTGCTTGGATTACCGATCGAGGAACCCAATTTGGTTATACAGACCTTATTGTAGACTTTAGAGGTGTTCCTGCAATGCGTTCTATAGCTCCAACAGTATTGGATGTAACACATTCCTTACAGCAACCCAATCAAGCATCGGGAGTTACAGGCGGACGTCCTGAGTTGATCGAAACAATCGCTCGGGCGGGAATTGTAAACCATATGGATGGTTTATTTATTGAAACACATCCAAACCCTGCAAAGGCAAAAAGTGATGGCGCTAATATGCTTTCACTTGATTTATTAGAGGGAATGTTGGGTCGACTGACAGAGATTCGAAAAACTATTAATCAGTTTTAAATAAATAGTATACTTTTACACTCTGCTTTTTAGCAAAGCAGATTCTTTGAAATAATGGGGTCGACTGGTTTTGACAGCGAGATCAATCGAACAGTTAGCATGTCGAGTAATGAATCACATCTCGTAAAACTTGGATTCAACCTTTAACAGGCGAGAATAACTACGCTCTAGCTGCATAAGCGACTAAATTAAAGTAAGTCACTAGCCATGTCTCAACTAGGTTGAGAAGCCGGATGTCTCTTGAAAGCCCTTGTTGGCGGCGTTCAAACCAGAGGCACCATAAAGGTCAACATCGAAGTCTGAAGGTTCTGGTCAGATTTTTCAATAAAGGAAATAAGGAGTGTGTGGGCGGTTTTCAGTCAGTGCATTTTCGAAAACTAAATGAAAACTAAACATGTAGAAGACTTTTCTATTGCTTGTATGGACGAGGGTTCGATTCCCTCCGACTCCACTATTATACCCCGCAAGCTCAATGTTTACGGGGTTTTGTTTTTTTGGTGGGTGGCCAAGTGGGTGGTTAGGTCCTTTTTAGCCTTAAAAGATGTGACTGATCCGAGCGATTTGACCATGCTCTGGATGATGCAAAAATCCCTCGATTGCTTTAATCGATCGATAGCCATTTCTATCGTGCCAGGAATCTGTCCCAGATGGAGACCTCAGCGATTCAATGTTCACCTTTCCAATGTCTTTGGATGTCTTATGGTGAACGTGGTGAGTGTAGATGTGTCGATGCTTTGTTTTGGCCCAATCTTCTGTGACATTAAATCGTGATTCTTGTCCCTGCATGTTGTCATCAACTGACCAACCCCATTGGACACTTGTCGCCGTAGCTTGATTATATAGCCTTTCATATTTGTGGTGTTCAAAAGGAACCTTGATTCTGTAATCACTCCCTGGTTTGTTGTGTCCCAGTCATGAGCAGTTTTTTTAATGCTTGGCTAATTTGTCGTTCAACGGCATCATGATATTTTTCATCAAAATTTGAACCTTTTTCAACAAGGGAAATTGAATTTATAAAACAAACCATTGTTTTAATTAACAAACAAAAGGGTTATGGAAAATAATAAGTAATTCCAAAAAATTATACTTAAGAAGTTGAGTTTTAATTCAACAGATGATTTACCCTAATCTATTGATGTAATTGCTTACAGATAGTCCCATATACTTGTTAAAATTATTATGAAAAGTGATTCTAGAATTAAAACCTACTTTTTTACCCAGAGATTCAATAGTAAATGAATTTAAATAACCTTCATCAATAAGAATTAATGCATTAAAAATTTTTAATGTGTTTATAAATTCAGTAAAGCTCAACAAAGTATGATATTTAAACATAAGCTTAACCTTATATAAAGGGACCTTGAGTTTATCGCAAATAACCCCATAATTAAAATTTTCATCTAAAGTAGGTTTAAAATCTTTTTGCCAATTAATAATGTCATTAATTAGTTCTTCAGGCATTAATTTTTTGTGTTGAGGGGAATCTTTTTGTTCTATTTTTTTTAGTGGTGAAATATGCCAAAACATCAAACTAATTTCCTTGTAATTTGTTGCAGTATACCTTCCTATGATTAAGTTTCTATTTAAGATTATATA
>Ga0075467_10003619_pt1 | contig 11781 bp, 11 predicted proteins | sample DEB08_DNA_9_FD_75067 | JGI IMG/M metagenome (GOLD analysis project Ga0075467, IMG submission 75067) | Aqueous microbial communities from the Delaware River and Bay under freshwater to marine salinity gradient to study organic matter... | ecosystem: Environmental > Aquatic > Marine > Coastal ...
TCAAAATGCTCCACTGCTTCATCGAATTTATCCAAGCGATATTCTAAAGCTCCCAAAACATAAATCACTCGTGTATCGTATTTTTCATCTATTAACAATACCTTTTCAAACCATTGCTCTGCAGTTTCAAATTGTTCCATCGCATAATATGCATCTGCGATATACAAATGCGCATCGATAAAATTCGGAGCGACTTCCAAGGCTTTGTTGTAGTACTTTATCGCCTCTTCGTATTTGTTTTGCATTCCCAAATGTTGGGCTTTGACATAGTATTTTTCAGCATCACCAGTCATTGTTTTTTTAGTAACATACCTTGGTTCAGTTTCTACTTTTTGTGCAAAAACCGTTGATGTGCCGATGAGTAAAATGAATAGTATTTTTATTGTATTTTTCATAGTTTGTTTGTTTTTCATAAGTTCACCCTAAGGCTACTTCCTGTTCAATCCTTTAAGAATGATATACTATAAACAGTTTTTTTGCCACTTTTTGTATATTTCCATTTTTTAGGATTATGTTAAGGCACTGAGCAAAAATAGGCACGTCAGAAAACTTTTTTTATTGTTGAATATTTACGGATTTTTATTATTTGGTATAATAATATTTTACTTTAAGATATCCGAAATTTGTCCTACACAAAGTAGCCTTTTGAACGGTTTTCAAAAGGGGATTCGTACTTTCTTACGCCTAAAACCTTGGATTTAAAATAAGCATTTGAATAACTTTTATTAAAACAACTGATTTGTAATAAATCAATCATTTTTGTAACTTAGCTAATGGCTGATGGATTCCTTAATAAATTAAAAAAGGAATATTCTCCACCATCTTTTTTATTAACTATGTCTCCGAAAATCAAAAGATTATGTTATGAAAATATTATCAAAAATAAAGCAACTGCTACCAAATAGCCCCAAAACCTACTATCTTTCAATAGGAGAAAACTGCCTAACGGACTACATTCTTATAAAACATCGCCTGAAATCTTCAAGCACTCCCTACTCTCATGGCAGGAGTAATTTAGATTACGCAATCATGTTAGAAGAAGATAATTATGAAAAGCTTTTATCTTCTGATTTGCTCTACTATGACACTATCAACGATACAATCGTAGTAAGAAATCGCTATTATTCAAAATCTGATCACATTTATAATAATCTTCAAGAAAATGGATTTGAATTTACGCATCATGATGTTATTAATAATAATCTTCATAAAAATAGTTATCGAAGAAAAATATCAAGAATGCTTACGCTAAAAACAAATCCAGCCAATAAAGTCAGATTTCTATACCATCACAGAATTAATGAAAATAGCGATTTGAATAAAATTGTCCAGAAAGCAAACAAATTTTTATCCTATTATCATAAACATCAAATTGATGCAAAATTCTTTATTTTCACACAATCCATCGTAGAAAAGCAGGAGGAAAGAGCACTACTCAAATTTCATAATGGCGAAAATGTTAAGTGTTATGTTTTGAAAACAATGAAAGCTTGGGAAGGTGATAATTATGTTGCTTGGGTAAAAAAAGATAATGATTTAATCAAAAAAATGATAAACGAAATCAGATAACAAAATTGTTCACAAAACCTTACGCAACAAGTCAGAATACAACGGCTGTTAAAGTCCACGCAATGACTCCTAAAACATCTTTTGTGACACAGGTCATATTTTTTTATTTCAATAATTCAGAAATTCGTGATTCAAATCTGATAAAACATGCAAAAGAAACTAATCATAAGTATTTTAAGCGGATTTCTATTTTTGACATTGATCAATAGTTGCCAAAACGAAGCAAAAACAGAAACCGTAACGGTAGAGTTAAGTGAAGCACATCAAGAAGGGTTGAGTCTAATGATTCAAAACTGTTATACGTGCCACAATCCACAAACTAAAGAGGGAAAGCGGTTAGCACCGCCGATGATTGCCGTAAAACGACATTACGTCGATGCAACAGATACAAAAGAAGAATTCATAGCCGCTTTTGCTAACTTTTTAGAAAATCCAACCCGAGAAAACTCCAAAATGCCGAACGCTATCAAACGCTTTGGTGTAATGCCGAATCTATCATTTCCAAAAGAAAAAATACAACTAATAGCAGATTATTTATACGATAACGAAATCGAAAGCCCCGAATGGTTCGAAGAACATTACAAAAGAGAACACGCTAAAGAAAAACCAGCCTACAAGCCTGGCGATTACGTCAGTCAAGGTATGCACTACGCACTTACAACAAAAGGAGTTTTGGGCAAAAACTTGATGGGAGCGATCAAAACAAAAGGGACAGAAGGTGCAGTAACTTTCTGTAACACAAAAGCTTATCCATTAACGGATAGTATGGCGACCTTCCATGATGTAAGTATAAAACGAGTAAGCGATAAACCTAGAAACCCTGAAAATCAAGCTAACGAAAAGGAACTGGCACACATTCAGACTTTTAAAAATGCGATCGCAAACGGAGAGGAAATAAAACCAATTATCGAAGAACAAGGTAAAGCTATTCGATTTTATGCGCCAATTAAAACTAATGAAATGTGCTTACAGTGCCACGGGAAAAAGGAAAGTTTGGCAGAAAGCGTAAATGCTAAATTGGCAAATTTATATCCGAATGATAAAGCGACAGGTTATAATATAAATGAAATTCGTGGAATTTGGAGTATCGAATTTCCGAAGGAATAATCAATCGTGCATAAAAAAGAAATTGTCTCAACGAATTTTGCCCAAAAAATCGAATAAGGTATTTCAAAAAATCAGAATTTTAGATAAATATCAAGTTTACTAAACCTTAAAGGTTTAGTAAACTTTAATTTGGAGCGGAATGAAACCTTTGAAAATATATCAGATTGATGCGTTTACAAATAACCTATTCTCTGGAAATCCTGCCGCTGTCTGTGTTTTAGACAAATGGCTACCCGATGAATTAATGCAAAATATTGCTTTAGAAAATAATCTTTCAGAAACCGCTTTTGTAGTCAAAAAAGAGAATTATTACGAAATCCGTTGGTTTACGCCCAATATCGAAGTCGATTTGTGTGGTCATGCAACCTTAGCAGCTGCCTTTGTACTATTTGAATATTATGAAAAAACAGCTACAACAATCATTTTTAATTCGTATCGAAGTGGCGAATTAATTGTGAGCAAATCTAAAAATGGCTTAATGACGATGAATTTCCCGACAGATGTTTTTCAAGAGATTCCTAATCAAAATACGCTTAATCAAGCTATTGGAAAAACGCCTTTGCATACATTTAAAGGCAAAACCGATATTATGCTGGTTTATGAAAATGAAGCGACAATCGCAGCATTACAGCCTAATTTTAATGCTTTAGGAAAGTTTGATTTTCGAGGAATTATTGTAACTGCAAAAGGTAATAACTGTGATTTTGTTTCTCGATTTTTTGCTCCCTTTTGTGGTATCAATGAAGACCCTGTCACCGGCTCGGCTCATACGACCTTAACTCCGTATTGGGCAAAAACCCTCAATAAAAATAAGATGACGGCTCAACAAATTTCAAAAAGAGGCGGACATTTAATTTGCGAATATTTGGGAGATAGAGTGCAAATATCAGGTCAAGCAACTTTATATATGATTGGTGAAATTTATAACTAAAGGCAGCGTAAACATAAAAAATATGGTTAACTATAAATGATTTGTGTGACTTTTTGATACCTCAATACATTAATAAATTTTAACTGGTTAAATAGTCCGCTAAAATTCATCTCAAACAACTTTTCAAGTAAGTATAATTACCTGTTTTTATATAAAAGTGTTAAAAATCGTAACATTTATCTACAAAAATCGTACACTCCGTAAAATATAATTTTGTTAACAATGCTTTATTCGTTATAATTTATCAAAATTAACAATTTGTTAACTTTTAATAACAAAACTTAAATTTATATCGTATGATGTATTTTTAAGTAAAAATAATAACAAAATGAAAAAGACAAAAATCATAAATTTTATATTCATAATCACTTTCACCTTAATTGCAACGACTATTTTTGCCCAAAAAGATAGCGATAAATTGATTGATAAAGATCCTGTGTTACAAGAGGCGATGAAACAAAATAATTATAACAAGGGTGTCATCAACTACAATGTAATGAAAGGTGTTTTTCATAATACTAATGTTCAACAAGTAAAATTTAATGTAGAAGTTCAAACTGCACAAAATGTGATGATTGAGGTCTTTAATGAAGAAGGTGAATTGATTCAAGTCGTTTACAATGACTTGTTGACAGCAGAAAATCCAATGCCTGTAACGGTCAACGGAGATAATTGGGACAAAAATAAAAGTTATTACATCAGAGTTACAACTAATAATTTTATCGAAAATCACGAAGTCATTTTTGAATAAAAAAATAATCGTCGTCGTGATATATGCTATTTTTTATAAAAAGCTCCGGTTGCATTAATTTGCAGCGGAGCTTTTTTAGTTTAGATTTGTGCGATTTACGGCAAATTTTAATATCTATGATTTACATAATAATGGGTGTCAGCGGAAGTGGAAAAACAACGATTGGGAAGGCTTTGGCAAAAGCGACCAGATTGCCATTTTACGATGCTGACGATTTTCATCCAACAGCGAATATCGAAAAAATGTCCAACGGGCAGCCGTTAAATGACAATGATAGACAACCGTGGCTGATACGATTAGCGGCCGAATTATATAATTGGGAGCAAACCGAGGGAGCGATTTTGGCCTGTTCTGCCTTGAAGGAAAATTATCGTCAAATACTTCGCTCAAAAGTGAAAAATATCACCTGGATATATCTATCAGGCAGTTTTGATTTGATTTATAATCGAATACAGCAACGCAAAGGGCATTATATGAAAAAAGAAATGCTTCAATCTCAATTCGATGCTTTAGAAGTTCCCGATTACGGTTTAAAAATCAATATTTCAAAATCCGTAGGTAAAATAATTCATGATATTTTAGAATCAAAATCTGATTTTGGTGTCATCGGTCTAGGAGTTATGGGCAGCAATTTGAGTTTGAATATTGCGGATAAGGGTTTTAAACTTTCGGTATATAATCGCTCGGAGGGAAATGAAAAAGAAGTCGTTAGTCAGTTTTTATCTAAAAATTCTAACTATAAAAACATTCAAGGTTTTACCCATTTGGCGACTTTCGTCGAATCGCTACAAACGCCTCGACGACTTCTATTAATGGTAAAAGCAGGAGAAGTTATTGACTTGGTTTTGAAGCAGTTAACCCCTTTACTTTCTCCCAATGATATTATTATTGATGGCGGAAATTCTCACTATTTAGATACCAAAAGACGAGCAGAGCAATTGGCAAAGGTCAATATCAACTTTATAGGTACTGGAATTTCGGGTGGCGAAAAAGGTGCAAGATTCGGAGCATCTATTATGCCTGGTGGCACTCCCGAAAGTTATCAAAAAGTAGCTGATATATTGGAAAGTATCGCTGCAAAAGATAAAAATGGGCAGCCTTGTTGTGCGTTTATCGGAAAAGATGGTGCTGGTCATTTTATAAAAATGATTCATAATGGTATCGAATACGCAGAAATGCAGCTTTTGGCAGAGTGTTACGCTTTGTTAAAATCAAATTATTCTTATGATGAAATTTATGCAATTTTTAAATCATGGGACGAAACCGATTTGAGTAGTTTTTTATTAGAAATCACCGCTAATATTTTTCAAAAAAAAGAGGGTCATCAATATTTGTTAGATTTAATCTTGGATAAAGCCGGGAACAAAGGCACAGGTTCGTGGTCAAGTCAGGCAGCGATGCAGGTCGGTTTTCCGGCGACAATGATCAATGATGCTGTTTATGCTCGTTACATTTCTTCTTTCAAAGAACAGCGACAGTTCCTTGAAAATCAATTAATTATTAACAAAAAACCTTATTTTAAAATAGATATTTTAAGTTTAAAAAAAGCCTATCAATTTGCTCGAATCATCAATCATATTCAAGGTTTTGCTCTAATACAACAAGCAGCAGACGAATACGATTGGAATTTGAATTTTTCAGAAATCAGTCGAATTTGGACAAACGGCTGTATTATTCGTTCGGCGTTGATGGAACAATTGGTCGATTATTTCCAAACGACATCTAACCTAATGGAACATCCGATAATTTGGAAACAACTCAATGAAAGTGCTACTTCTACACAAGAAATATTAACTTTGGGGCTGCAAAATCAAATCGCTACGCCAGTCTTCTCCTCTGCTTATCAATATTGGTTAGGTATGACAACAGGAACACTTTCAGCGAATTTGATTCAAGCACAACGGGATTACTTTGGGGCTCATACTTATCAGCGAACAGACAAGGATTGGTCAAAGAGTTTTCATACAAAATGGGATTGATTATTCGATTGTCATCGCTTCGATTTTTATTAAATAGATCAAGCTAATTTATTTCAATAATAAAAATAACACAACTATTTGATGGTAAATTAAATACCTCACTACTTATTAAAACAATTCAAGGAGAAACGAAGTGACAACAATTCAACAATATAATAATTTATAAAAATGCGAATAGATATTATCACCTTATTACCTGAGTTATTAAAAAGTCCTTTCGAGCATTCGATAATGAAGCGGGCACAGCAAAAAGGATTATTTGAGGTACATCTACACAATCCTCGTGATTATGCAACCGGCAAACATAAACAAATGGATGACGCACAATATGGTGGTGGTGCGGGTTTGGTTATGATGGTTGAGCCTTTAGCAAAGTGTTTAGATGATTTTAAATCGCAGCGAGATTATGACGAAATTATCTTTATGACACCTGATGGCGAGCGATTTAATCAAGGTATTGCGAATCAATTGTCAATGTGCGAAAATCTTTTAATTATTTGTGGTCACTACAAAGGTATCGATGAACGCATCCGTGAACATTATGTGACTCGTGAAATTTCGATTGGTGACTTTGTGCTTTCTGGTGGCGAGTTGGCTGCAGCAGTTGTTGTTGATGCAATTGGTCGATTGTTGCCAGGTGTTTTGAATGATGAAACCTCTGCCCTATTCGATTCTTTTCAAGATAACTTATTGGCACCGCCAGTTTATTCTCGACCGGCAGAGTTTAGAGGTTGGAAAGTACCCGATATTCTATTGTCAGGTAATCAAAAAGCAATTGAAGAATGGCGTTATGAACAATCATTAAAAAGAACTCGCAAACGACGACCAGATTTATTAGAGGAATAAAAAATTGATTTTTAAACAATTCCTCGATTCTTATTAAAACAATTATGCAAACTTTTTTAATCTGTAAAACATTACAAATACGATCTTTATATATTAACCTAATAAAATAAGTAAAATAGAGCTAATCTATTCAATCTTATTTTTTTTATGTCAAAAAATACATAAAAAACAAAAAATCTATTTTTTGAATGAGTTTTGATATCAAAATAAATTATATTTGTTTTCATATGTAGTAAAATACTTTTGAGCATAACTTGAATTTTGATATGACTATCCGCTTCCAACTACTTATTGTTGTTTTCTGTATGTCGTCTTTTCTCAGTTGCCCTATGTTTGGGCAACTAATTGATGACTATTCACCTATTGCATTGAAAGGTGAAGTACCTGCGGAATTTTTAAAGCGTATTAAGAATAACGTCAAGTTAGAGTATGATAATTCTTTACGCATCAATTCCACGCAAAGGAAACAATTCGACATTGCAACAGAACATGCACTAAGAAAAATTTTCCAAAACGGTAATATTTACTTCAACGATCCTTTGACAGATTATGTCCGCAAAGTTGGCGATCATATTTTATATAATTCCAATTTGAAGAATGATATAACCTTTTTTGTCAGTCGATTCAATACGCCGAATGCTACTACCTGGCAAGATGGTACCATCATTATAAATATTGGCCTTTTGGCAAAATTAGAAAATGAAGCTCAACTTGCTTTTGCCTTAGCACACGAAGTTAGCCATTTTATACAACAACATCCTTACCTGCAATATGGTCGATTTGTCAAGAAAAAAGAAGGAACAACAACAACGAATCAACCTTTCGTCCAAAATGTTGATAGAACGCTAATCTATGAATTAGAAGCCGATTCGATTGCAGTTGATTTGTTGAGTAAGGCTAACTACAACTATCATGAAGGCTCAAAGGTGTTAAGAATCCTTAAAGGAGATTACGAAAAAGAAAGCATTGATTTCATGTCGTATTTGTCTTCTGACAAATTTGAGGTCACTCAAAAACTCCTTTGTAAACCTATTTCTTATAGAGATTACATGGAGTCGGACGATGTCAATCAGAAAGCTATTTTATTAACAGACATCCGACAAAGACGCTTAATTCAGCGACTTTCCCGGATCGATATTCAACCTAATTTAAGGTTATATATCTTGCCCGAAAGACTTTTCCAAAAAGTCAAAGCCATTGCACACTTCGAAATGGTCGAACAATCTTTTAGAGCATCTAATTTTCTGCGGAGCACTTATGAGGCGTTGGTATTACTGAATACTTATCCGAATAACAAGTACTTAAATATTAAGATTTGTGAAAATTTGTACTATCTCAATAGTTATAATGAGATGTCTATTATGAATCGAATCTTCTTTGACCAAAAGCGGATAGAAGATGATGACTATGCCGACTTTTGTTGCTTTATTAATAAAATGGAACAAAATGACATGCGAAAAATGGTTTCCGGATTAGTTAAAAAACAGTACCAGAGTTATTCTTCGGATGATCGAATGCTGATCACTATGGCAAAAACAATCGAAGCAGTTCATGATATGAAGTATGCTAAATCTTATTATGAACGATATGTCAAATTATTTCCAGAAGGAGAACATTTTATCTCAGCGATGAAGAAATTAGAACAGCTCTAAATCAATATAAAATGACAAATCATTTTGCCTCTTTTCTATTAATTATCAGTGTTACCCTCTTTTCAGCTTGTAATACCGGTAGAGTTTATATTGACCAAACAGATTCTTTTGAGATTGCAGGCAAAGACATTAAACATATTATATCTATTAGTCCAAATTTTAATTTACCGGCTACCTTAGATCCTATAATTACTGATAAACGACCAGTGTTGAGTAGCCGTGATGCAATTTGGTTTTATCAAACCTTAACCGATAATGCTAAGAATCATGGTATTTATTTACAAATAGAAGGAGCAGCTGAAACGATCGAAGGCTATAATTCCAATTATTTTAACTATCTCGCTCCACTAAAGCGAGAAATTCTACAAGTACTGTCACTACAAGATTTCGAGGATGTCAACCCTCAAAATCCAGATGTCAAACCTACAAAAAAACATCAAAACGGTTTGATTATTTCCTCTCATTATAGTCATTTAGCTGAAAAATATGGTACGCCTTATTTTGCTATTCAAGGTATTTCGTTTGTACCAAAAAATGAAAATGGAGAACAAGAACTCCTAATGGCCGCAGCACTACCGACTGACAATTTATCATTCGTCACGGTTAATGTCGAAACTGTCTATTATACCGTTATTGTAGATGTTTCGCTTTCGCAAATTGTTTATCGTGAGTTTCGGGTAATTAAAATTAACAGCAACCAAAAACAATTTAATGCCATTATAAATGATAGCTTTTCAACGATTATCAAATGATAATCACTTATCAACGTTTTAAAAACTAAAAGGTCGAACATTTCAAATAATGTTCGACCTTTTTCAATAAATGATTGGTAATCAAATAATTACATTACGTCTAAGGCTAATACTAAGTAAGTAAAAAAGAAAGGTAAGCCTACCCAGAACCAGCTTGTTGCGAATAATAATAATCCGACTGTTCCGATTAAAGATAATAATGTAAGTACCCAATATTTAGCTTTTGATTTTTTTGTCTCGCTCATTTTATATAAATTTTATAAAAAGTTTCTGCAAATTTAGAAAGGGATTTCAAATTAACCAATAGAATCTTAATTAATTATTAAAATTATTATCGTTAAGACTCAATCTAAATGACAATTCGCCTTCAGGGTGATTATTCTAATGAATAACATCAAAATAGCTCTAACAAAAGTATTCTGATAAAGCAATAGTAATTATAACGATTAAGAATAAAGTCAAAATCTAAAAGAAATAACGTTTTTATAATAAAAAGCAATTTTCAAGATGTATTTTTGCGTTTTTAAACGAGTGTACGAAATTCTCGAACTAAATTTACAAACCGTATCTCTTGCTAATATTCGACAATACGGAGATACAAATTAAAAGAATACTATGGATATTTTTGATAGGTTAGAAAGAGACATGGGACCAATTGGAAGTTATGCAAAATGGGCAGAAGGCTATTTCGTGTTTCCAAAATTAGAAGGCGAATTAGGAAATCGCATGAGGTTCCAGGGTAAAGAATACATCTGTTGGAGTATAAATAGCTACTTGGGTTTAGCAAATCACCCAGAAGTTAGAAAGGTAGATGCAGACGCTGCTGCACGCTGGGGAATGGCTTACCCAATGGGTTCTCGTATGATGTCAGGTCATACACACTTACATGAGCAATTAGAAAAAGAATGTGCGGAGTTTTCTCAAAAGGAAGCTGCATTTTTATTAAACTTTGGTTATCAAGGAATTATCTCTATTATTGATGCTTTAGTTTCTAAAAATGATGTTATTGTTTATGACCGTGATGCACACGCTTGTATTATTGACGGGGTTCGTTTACACTTCGGAAAACGCTACACATTCAACCATAACGATGTCGAAAGCTTGGAAACAAACTTGAAACGTGCTACTAAAACAGTTGAAAAAACTGGTGGCGGTATCTTGGTTATTTCTGAAGGAGTTTTCGGAATGCGTGGCAACCAAGGAAAATTGAAAGAAATCGTTGAATTGAAGAAGAAATATGACTTCCGTTTGATGGTTGATGATGCACATGGTTTTGGTACTTTAGGAGCTAATGGTCGTGGTGCAGGTGAAGAACAAGGAGTTCAAGATGACATCGATGTTTACTTCGCTACTTTCGCAAAATCAATGGCTTCTGTTGGTGCATTCGTTTCAGGTAAAAAATTCGTTGTTGACTACTTGAAGTACAACATGCGTTCGCAAATGTTCGCTAAATCATTGGCAATGCCAGTCGTAGAAGGAGCATTAAAGCGTTTGGATATGATTCGCACAATGCCAGAATTACGTGAGAAATTGTGGGAAAATGTTCATGCTTTACAAGGCGGATTGCGTGAAGCTGGCTTCGACCTCGGAACAACTAACTCTTGTGTCACTCCTGTTTATTTGAAAAGTGGCTCAACAGAGGAAGCAATGGCATTGGTAAGAGATATTCGTGAGAATCATGGTATTTTCTGCTCAATTGTTGTTTATCCAGTTATTCCTAAAGGTATGTTGTTATTGCGTTTGATCCCAACTGCGACACACACTATGGAAGATATTGAATTGACTATCAAGGCTTTCAAAGCGGTTCGTGACCGTTTAGAATCAGGCGAATATATGAAGATTGGAATGGCAATGGTAGAAGCATAATTCATTCATCATTGACATTTGTAAAAACCGTTAAATGACTTTGTCGTTTAGCGGTTTTTAATTTATAAAGTATTCGGTTATAAATACGTATGATCAATTACTTACCAAAGCTCAAGTAATTAAAATACCTTTTTTCAAAATTGTTAATTACAGGAAACAGCTTTTTCAGAAATTCCATTTTTTAATTCAATGTCGTTTATAGAACTAAAGCAGTTAATAATTTAGAAAAAACTCCTCTTAATCAAAGATTTCTATAATTCTAAGAATGACCTTAAATGGAAAAGAAATTATTTTCCAAATGAGTTTAAAAAAGCCGAAAATACAGCCA
>Ga0075467_10003620_pt1 | contig 11770 bp, 9 predicted proteins | sample DEB08_DNA_9_FD_75067 | JGI IMG/M metagenome (GOLD analysis project Ga0075467, IMG submission 75067) | Aqueous microbial communities from the Delaware River and Bay under freshwater to marine salinity gradient to study organic matter... | ecosystem: Environmental > Aquatic > Marine > Coastal ...
ATCCGGTGATTACCCCGGAAAACGACCGCAACGAGATTGTCCAGAAATGCGATACCCAGAATTGCGCCACCCAAAACCATGACCGATTGGGGGATCCATAGTGGTGTGGCGTCCTGGGCCTGGCTAACCTCGTTGAATTTCCACGACCAAAAAGTGAACCAATAAGCGTAATATACGAAATACCAGATAATGGTGGTCGCAATGCCGAAGCACCAGACCTCTAGCGCCCATTTGATGCGTGGGTTTACGGCGTTCAGTAGGATCGACACACGGATATGAGCGCCTCGGTTCAGGGCGCTGGCAAATGCTAGGAAACTGGCGGCGGCCATGAAGTAGCCCGCGTAATTGGGCGCGCCTGGAAAGATTTCGCCGGTCCAGCGGGCAATCATCTGCGCGACAATCAGTAACAAGATCGCCACAAGGCAAAGTGCTGCGGCCACGCCAGAGGCTTTGTAGAGCCAATCCAGCAACGTCCGTAGCGGGCCAGTTTCTTCTGTCATGGGGCTGCCTCATAATTCGAGAATGAGTGGGGGCGCCGTTCATCTGGCGCCCCCACTCGATAGATTTTTTTACTGCGCTGCAGCTGCTTTGGCGCGGTAAGCTTCGACGATGGCGGCGCCTTCTTCACCGGAAGCCTCCAGCCATTCGGTGGTCATCGTTTCACCAATGGCACGTAGTTCGTCCATCAACGCATCGCCCGCGGGTGCGACGGTCATCCCGCCGTCACGCAGGCCCTGCAGGGTAAAGCCAGTATATTCACGCGCGCGCCAAGTGCCTGCATATTCGGCGATCCCGGCACAGCCACGGATGATGTTCTGGTTAGCCTCGGACGTGTCGGTCCAGACATCAGCGTTCACCATCACATAGTTGCGCGGCAACCATGCATCGACTTCGTAGAAGTGGCTCAGGCTCTCCCAAACGCGGCGGTCATAACCTGTGGACCCGGACGAAACCATCGACGAGGCGACACCAGTTGCAAAAGCCTGGCTAATCTCAGCTGCTTCGATGGTCACCGGCAGCATGCCGGTCAGCTCGGCCAGTCGGTTGGTCGCGTTGTTGTACGAACGGAAGCGGATGCCGGCCATATCAGCGACGGTGTTCACCTCTTGGTTAAAATAGAGGCCCTGCGGCGGCCACGGCACCGAATAGAGGAGGTGCAGGTTCTGGCTTTCCAACAGCTCGGAAATGGTTGGCTCTGCGGCCTCCCAGAGCATCGCATGTTCGTCGAAAGACCCGACAAGGAATGGGATCGAGTCAAACCCAAAAAGCGCATCTTCGTTCTGGTGGCCCGACAGCAAGCGCTCGCCAATCGGGACCTGACCAGTCTGGATCGCGCGTTTGATATCCGCGCCGGCGAAAAGCGAGCCGGACGGATGGGTCACAATCTCAATGTCGCCGCCTGTGCCTGTCGTCACACATTGAGCGAACTCCGCGCCTGTGACCGAATGGAAGTTCGATCCGGAATAAGCCATCGGCATATCCCACGTATCGGCGAATACAGGCGCCGCGACAGCAACTGCCGCAGTTGCGACTGTCAGTTTCAACATCTTCATTTTTTTCTCCTTGCTGACTTTTTGGTCTTTTGTTGGTTAGGCCCGCGCAAAACGCGCGGGGTCGTAAGGGGCCATGTCCATATTGGGGCGGTGGCCAGTCATCATCTGTGCAATAAGGCGCCCAGTTTTTGGTCCTCCGGTCAAGCCGATATGGTGATGGCCAAACCCTACATATACGCCCGTACCACTGACTTGCCCGATCAGTGGCAGACTGTCAGCTGGGGCCGGGCGGTGGCCTTGCCACTCAATCTCGCCTTTAGCACGCAGATTGGGAAAGGCTTTCTTCACTTCTTTGCGCAACAGCGCAAAGGGAGCGGCTGAAGGTCCAGCCTTTAGCCCGCCAAATTCAACCACACCTGCACATCTTAGGCCGGCGGCCATCGGCGTTGCCACAAATTTACCGGCGGCCACCATGATCGGCATAGCGGGACCACCATCTGCGCCCTCAAAGACGACGTGGTAGCCACGCTCGGTTTCCAGCGGGATCGTTAGGCCGAGCCTCTTCATCAGTGGTTTCGACCAAACGCCCGTGGCTAGAACGACATCGCTGCAGGAGATCGGGCCCGTAGTGGTTTCGACCGCACTGACTTTGCCATCTGTGAACGAAAAATCCTTGACCTCAGCTTGACGCAACATGCCGCCAAGATTCTGAAATTCCACAGCTAATGCAGAAACATATCCCCCTGGATCACGGATAAACCCGTGATCTTTCATCACCGCTAGGCAGCCCACAGCGGGACCCAAGTTCGGCTCATAGTCGCGTGCCGCGCCACCTTCGATCAAGTCAGGCTCGAACCCCGCCTCACGCCGCAGGCCCCAGACATAGCGGTCAGCCTCAAACGCGGCGCGGTCGGCATAGGCAAACGTATAGTCGCTATCGACGATCCAATCCGCAGCTTTGGTGCCATCGGCTAGTGCGTGGTGCTGCTCAACGCCGTCAGACACGATTGGTGTTAGTCCATGGGCAATTCGACGGGTGTCCGCGTCATTGGCATGCCCCAGATATTTCACCAGCCAAGGCAGCAATCTTGGTAAATAGGACCAGCGCAGGAACAGCGGAAAATTTGGATCAAGCGCGTATCTTGGCCCTTTGCGGATCAGACCGGGGACAGTCACAGGAACCATTGAGCAATTGGCCAGAACACCCGCATTTCCGTAAGATGTCCCCTGACCTGGGGCGCCCCGGTCGATCAATGTCACTTCGATACCAGCGCGGCGCAGCCAGATTGCGGTTGAGACACCAACGATACCCGCGCCAATCACGATTGTATGAGGTTTTGCGGTCATGCCGCGAGCCCGGCGCGGTTGACCGAGAAACGCTCCAGTGCGAGCGGGTTCACATCAACGCCAAGTCCAGGGCTATCCGGCACCACCACTTTCCCATCTTCAACGGGGAATGGGTTTGCTAGAATGTCGTCCGTCAGGAAGTAGCTGGCTTGGTAGAACTCGCAGCCAAGAGTGATCTCTGGCGTTGCCGCGATCATGTGGGCGCCTGCCAGATGCGCCAATCCGCTCTCAAACATGTCGCCCCCATAAGCCGACCATCCGCCTGCATGGGCCATCCGCGCTACCGTCTGCGCCCGGGTCAGCCCGCCTGATTTCATAATCTTGATGGATACGCCGTCAGCCAATCCCTGACCCATTGCCTGCAGCATATCTTCGGGCCCAAACACACTTTCGTCAGCCAACAGCGGCACATCAATACTGTCGCGAATCCGCGCCATCAGATCGCGCAGATGCGCCTTGACGGGTTGTTCGATAAAGGTCGGCTGAAACTGCGCCACATCGCGGACACAGGCCAGCGCCACGTCCTGATGCAGGCCCTGATTGTAATCGACGCGAATCTCAAAATCAGCAAAATCCTGACGCAGGCGTTCCAATCGCATGATGTCAAACGCATGGTCCTTGAAGCCGGTTTTCAGCTTAATGATGCGCACACCATCCTCGCTTAGCCGTGACATCAGCTGGAGATCCTTATCGAAATCGGGATTTGCGATCGAACAAGACAGCGGAATTCGGTCTCGGAACCGCCCGCCAAGCAGCGCCCAGACGGGTACGCCTGCGATCCGGGCCCTCAGGTCGAACAGTGCTGTATCCAACGCCGCCTTTGCCTCGGTGCAATGTGCGACAGCCACTTGGACATCCGCCATGATCGAAGCGTGATCCCCGACACGGCGTCCCAAAACCAATGGGCGCATATAGCGATCAAGAGCGGCAAATGTCGCTTCGGCCGAACCTGTGAACACAACCCAGGGCGACGCCTCTCCGTAGCCCTTCACACCACCTTCGGATGTCAGTCGCAACACTACCAAATCAACCGCATGTTCGACCGATCCAATACCGTGATCCCGCCGAGCGCTGACTGGCACCGAAAGATGCCAAAGTGCGAAACCTGTCACCCTTTGATCTAATTCCGACATGTGCTCCCCTTAGCCGGTCCACCGTGCCTAGAGGGTGGCATCATTTCAAATACGGAATTGTGATGCATCCATCACAAGAAATGATACCCTTATTCCATGTCTATTCGATTTCGGCAGCTGCAAGCCTTCCACGCGATCTATGAAACCGGCACCGTCACGGGGGCCGGAGCCCTTTTGGGCATCTCGCAACCCGGCATTTCGAACCTGTTGGCCCAGCTGGAACGTGAAACCCGCTTCAAGCTTTTCGCGCGCGTCAAGGGCCGCTTGATCCCGACGCCCGAGGCTGGGGTTTTATATCAGGAGGTCGATACCGTCGTGCGCGGCATCGATCACGTGTCGCAAGCCGTGGTTGACTTGCAGAACAAGCAGGGTGGTCAGCTACAGGTCGCGTCGCAACACGCCATGTCATTCGGGTTCATACCCAAACTGATAGCACGCTTCGCGCAGGGTCGGCTCGATATGTCGATCTCTTTCCAGTCGCAATATTCCTCGAAGATACAGGAATGGGTGATGGCGGGCCTTTTCGAGATTGGTGTGTGCGAAATGCCACTGCTGTATGACGCCTTCGAGCACTACCCTTTTAGTGTCGAAACACTTTTGGCGATGCACCCAGAAAACCCGCTGGCCAGGTACGATGTCCTGACCCCAGAGCTTTTAGAGGGCGAGCCCTTCATCGTCATGGGCCCCGATCATATGACGCACCGCCGCACACGCGAGGCGTTTCAAAATGCTGACGTTCCTTGGCGCACGCGGATCCACACACACCTGTTCAAGAACAAGCTGAGCTTTGTGAAGGAAGGCATAGGCGTTGCGCTCCTTGATCCGTTTACCCTAAATTTTGATGAAGCTGGCGGGGTCGTCGTCCGGCCATTCCGTCCACAGATCATGATGGATATGATGGTCATCACTTCGCGCGACCGGCCCTTGTCAGCCTTGGGGCAAGAATTTCTGGACCTGCTACTGGAGGAGCTTGAGCAATATCGGGCCACGCTTGATCTGGCGGCGAAGTAGCGGGTCAGCCCATCCAACGGCGCACCGGTGCGGCGGACTCTTCCAGCGGTTGGGCGATCACGTCGACCAGCGTCGGGCCATCGTGGTCGATCGCGTCTTTCAGAACCGCATGCAGTGTGGTGGGGTCCTCCACGCGCCAGGATTTCACGCCGTAGGCCGCAGCAACGGCGGCGTGATCGACGCGATTGAAATCGACGTTATAATACCGGGCGCCCTTGTCAGCCATCTGACTGGCTTTAATCCATCCAAAGTTCGCGTTGGAAAAGACCACGTAGGTGATATTTGCCCGTACACGCGTTACCGTTTCCAACTCTCCACAGGTGAACCCGAAAGACCCGTCGCCCATCAATGCGACGGTCTTCGATTCGGGCCGTCCGAACCATGCGCCAAGCGACGCCGACATGGAGTACCCAAGTGCCCCATGGGCGCGATTTGTAATGAAGAACCGACCGGACCGCGCCTGTTGGTAATAGGCGGAAAAATAAGGGCAGCTGGTGCCCGGGTCCGAGACGATTGTGGCGTCTTCAGGCAATAATCGACTGAGGGTTGCGACTACGCGTTCAGGGCGGATTGGGGCCTCGGTGCTGTCTGCCAGGTATTGGAACCGGGCAAATTTCCGCGCTTTGATGTCGGCTACAGCTTTGGCGCCGCCAAAGGTCGTCCCACCTAGCCCCCGCGCATCAAGCGCTGCATTCACTGCAGCCAATGATAAGCGCAGATCTCCCACCACGCCAACTTCCGTCGGGTAATTCGCGCCGATCACCATCGGGTCAGTATCAAAATGCACGATCCGCGCACCGGGTTTGGGCGCCTCCCACCGGGCAGTTGTGGTGGACCCTGCACGACAGCCCATGAAAATTACCAGATCTGCGGCTTCCATCGCCTCCCATGTCTCATCTGTGCCACCGTTTGAACCAACGACACCTAGGGATTGCGGGTGAGTGTCCGCCAGCGATCCCTGCCCAGAAATCGACGTCGCAACTGGAATGTCGAGCCTGTTGGCGAGCCGCGCCAACTCATTCATCGCCCCTGCGATCACGACGCCACCACCACAAACTATCAGAGGTGATTTGGCCGACAGTATCACGTCAATCGCCTCCTCGGCCGCTCCCGGTTCTGGCCCTTGTGGATATGCAGGAAAGCTTTGGTGTTTGGGGTCGGCCCATATGTCAGCTGGGTCTACCGGGTCATATTGGATGTCATAGGGTAGACCAATATGCGCCGCCCCCGACCGCCCTGTGGTCATCGCGCGGAAAGCAGTGCGAACCATACGGGGAATATGCGCGGCTTGGACAATGACGGTGTTCCATTTGGTAAGTGGCCGCATCAACGCGTTTTGATCTACCTCGGTTAACGGATACTTCCCATACGTTCCAACAGAGATATCGGTGGTGATGCCCAACACAGCATATGAGCTTTCCGACGCTTCTATCAGACCTGGCAGAATATAAGTTGCCCCACCACCTGACGGCCCTTCGGCGACGCCGGGACGCCCCGTCACGCGGGCATAGCCATCGGCCATATAGGTCGCGGAACGCTCGTCGCGGGTCAGGACATGGCGGATGTCTTTGCCGATCGACCTCATCGCATCGTAGAACGGCAGCGAGGTATCGCCACACAACCCAAACACATGCCGCACGCCATGAGCCTTGAGCATTTCCACAAGCGCATCGGCGCCATTCATTTGGTTCGACATGGGAGAGGTCCTTTGCAGGGAAGTATTACTTTCTGTATACAGGCTAATATATCTTACATAACTCAAGCTGATCTTTCACGGTGCCACCAAAGCCGTCCAACTGGAACTGCCATGCCCGAAAAAAATGTAGACCGTCTGGCTGCGCAACTGCGCCGGATGGCGGTTGAGATTAAAATCAAGCCAGATGAGCGTATCCGCGAGGGTGAGATGGCGGGCCTTCTCTCGGTCAGCCGCACGCCATTGCGAGAAGCGTTGAACCGGCTCGTATCTGAAGGGTATTTGAGGGTCACTGGGGGGCAGGGGTTCTTTTGCCGGTCCCTTACACCCGAGCGCATTCTTGATTTGTACCAAGCCCGCGCCGCCATTGAGTGCGCGGCAACGCGGTGGCGCGCGCCAGCGAAGATCAGTTCGCCGAGCTTGTCGCCAACCTTGATGCGGCAGAACCGCTTTATGATCGAACCAATAACAGGCTGCGGATTCCGGAGGCGGATGAAGCGTTCCACGTGGCGCTTGTACGCCTGTCTCGCGATGCAGAGTTGGAGCAGATGCTGGCCAATATCACGGGGTGCATCCGGTATGTCCGAATGATCGGCCTGAAGATCCACGACAGTGCGCAAGGGCGCACGGCGGCGTATCGTGTGATCCTCGCGGGCATGATCGCGCGTGATTTGAAGGCAAGCTCGTCCGCGCTCCGATGTCACATAGAGACCCGCAAAAAAGACGCCACACATTCGGTTCGAGACGCATTTTCCCATATCTATGTCCAAGCAGGCTGAAGATGACAAAGACACTTGGAGGCAAAACGGTTTACGGCGCGTCGATTGGCATTCTTATGTTGGAAACGCGATTCCCGCGGATCCCTGGCGATATTGGCAATGCACTGAGCTGGCCGTTTCCAGTCCACTATCGTGTTGTCCGCGGTGCCACGCCAGACAATATCGTGCGTGGCGACCCGACCGAGCGTATGGATGATTTCATCGCCGCTGGGCGTGATCTTGTCGATATGGGATGCGACGGGATTGCGACCAACTGCGGGTTTCTGGCGTTGTTGCAGGATGAAATGGCAGCGGCTTTAGGTGTTCCTGTGGCAACCTCTGCGTTGATGCAGGCACCGATGGTACAAGCTACGTTGCCGCCCGGACGCCATGTCTCAATCCTTACGATTTCCGAGGCGACCCTAGGGCGTGCGCATCTGCAGGCCGCAGGTGTGCCGGCCGACACACCGGTGGTTGGAACAGACGCCGGTCAAGAATTCACCCGCGCTGTTTTAGGCGATGAGCAAGAGATTGATTTCGCCGTATGCCGCACTGATTTGCTGGATGCGGCGGCCACTCTGACGCGCATGCATCCGCAGACCGGAGCAATTATTTTGGAATGCACGAATATGGTTCCGTTTGCGGCTGATATCCGGCTCCAAACGGGGCTGCCTGTATACTCGATCCACAGCTTTCTGACGTGGTTCCAGTCCGGACTCATGCCGCGTCGCTTTGCGGTTGATTTTGATGATCCGCGAGCGCGATTTTAGACGCAAAGGGTGCTGTTAGAGGACGCTTGATTAAGACGGGCAGGGCATCTGTCTAACTTCGGATGATGATAAAAAACTGGACTGTCAGATTAAACTCATCTGTCAGAGTTTAGAGAGGAATTTCGGCCGCTTTCGCGGCACTTTGTTTGGTGATCATTAAACAAACAAAGAAATTATGTCCGAGCTTAAACGCTCAGGGCGGCGATAGAACGAGCAGATCCGTTTAATCTGACACTGCCGGAACATTGAATAAGTAGATAGCAGCCTACCAAAGCACGGTCACGACCAGTAAAGTGGAAAGCGGGTAGATGAAATCTCTCACATTAGCTCCCACTACATGCTCCGCTATGTCAACTCGTCAGCAACTCGCGCGGGCAGTCGGAAAACGTGTTCGCGCCGCTTTTGGTCACCAAAAATGTTTCACTGACAACCAGGCCGAACTTTTCGAGCCAAAGTGCCGGAATACAATGGAATGTCATATTCTCTTCCATCACTGTTGTGTCACCTGCACGTAGCGAACAAGTGAGTTCGCCCCAAGTTGGTGGAAAACCAATGCCCACCGGATAACCAATCCGGCTATCCTTTTCGATGCCCTGCTTCGAGATCACCTTTTCCCATGCTTTTGCCATCTCCTGACATTCAACTCCCGGCTTGACCACATCAAGTGCAGCTTCCAGCCCTTCGCGAATGACTGCTGTGGTGTCGACCAGCTCTTTAGGGGGCTTGCCAACATAGACACAGCGCGAAAGCGGTGTGTGATAGCGATGCCGGACGCCACCCATTTCGATGTAGAAAACTTCACCTTCTTCAAGCGGAGCATCTGTCCAGCTCAAATGCGGCGCAGAAGCCGCTTCGCCGACCATCGCGTTTGGCGGCTTGCACGGAAAGGTGCCACCAAACTCGGGGGTTCCAGACGTCGTCACACGATAGATTTCTGCCATCACATCACATTGGCGAACCCCGGGGCGCACTAGTTTGCGGGCGCTGTCCATTGCCAGTGTCGCGATTTGGCCCGCCTGCCTCATATATTCGATCTCTTGCGCCGATTTTGTCATCCGCACATGGTTTACCAGAAGAAACCCATCAACGAATTCCCCTTGCCCAAGCCCATTGGTCAAAATACGGTTCCATTTTGCGGTGTAGTAGTAGTCGTCCTGTTCTGCAGCAACTCTTCCTTTATGCCAGCCCTTATTCTTCAGGACTTCAACTAGATATACCATCGGATGAAGATCAGGGGTGCCAACATATTTATCGGGATATGCGATGATATTTTCGTCCCCCATAAACGCCGTAAGCTTTGCGCCAACTGCATCCATTTTGCGGCCAAACCAAATTGGTTCCTCTGCATCTAACGAAACAACAACCATCTGAGGTGTGTAAAAAGACCATCCATCATAACCAGTGACGTAGAATTGATTGGCAGGGTTCGAAATCAGCAACACTTCGATACCCTTGGCACGCATCGCCTCTTTGACCTGGGCAACACGGCGACGATACTCTTCAATTTCAAAAAGTAGCTTCAAATCCTAGCCTCCGCTATGTTCAAAATTAAAGCGCTGTTTAGTTTCCATGCCATATATTAAATTCAAGTTATCAATATCATAACCTAAAGCGCATGTTCTATCCAAACCTAAGCCAAAAAAGGAGATCTTTTCCGCGTTTTGTGGTGTTGGCAGCGTCTGCGAAATAGTGCGTCGGATGAATTTGACGCAGTCAGCAGTAAGCAAAACGAATATTAATATGGAAGAGTCTGCCCGCCCCGCAAAGCGTCAGAAAACAAGTGGTCGCTACTTTCAGGTCGGAAAATGTGCGCACCTCGCACACTTCGCCGACAGGCGGTCCAGTTCCGGGCCGCGCGCATCGCCGTGCGACAACACCTCGGACAGACGTCCTACGGATGCGCTCGCCCACGCGTAGTTCCTGTAGTGATGCGCCGTGTCCGTCATGAAACATGTTTTTAAATGTGCGCCTGGTTCTGAGACCTCTCAACCGATTTACGAAGCGACGAGTCCACCGTACCAACGTTTCCGCAAAACTTCGCGATGGACGCCGCCCGCTCCCCTGCGCTACATCACCGCGTAGACAAAGGGGCGCATAGCATGAAACAACTTCCCGGCATTGTTGTGACCGGCGCATCGGGCCGCATGGGCCAGATGTTGATCCGCACTATTCAGGCCAGCGATCAGGCGCGGCTGTCGGGCGCTATTGAGCGCAAAGACCACGCGTGGGTCGGGTATGATGTGGGTTCGGCCATGGGCGGGGCCGCCCTTGGCATCACCGTTACCGATGATCCGCAAGAGGCATTTTCTGCAGCCGATGCCGTGATCGATTTCACGACGCCCGCAGCCACGGTGGAATTTGCCGCCCTCGCCGCAAAGGCCCGTGCCGTGCATGTGATAGGCACCACAGGGATGAGCGACGACGACATTGCCAAACTCAAACCCGCCGCGCGCTACGCCACGATCATCCGCGCCGGTAATATGAGCCTGGGCCTGAACCTGCTTTTGCAACTGACCAAACAGGTCGCTGCGGCTCTGGACGAAGATTTCGACATTGAAGTGATCGAGAGCCATCACAATCAAAAAGTTGACGTCCCTTCAGGCGCTGCCCTGATGCTGGCCGAAGCCGCAGCAAAAGGGCGTGGCGTTGACCTGAACGCTGTGTCCGACCGGGGCCGCGACGGAATCACCGGCAAACGTGAGCGCGGCCATATCGGATTTTCTGCCATTCGCGGTGGCGATATCGTTGGCGAACATGATGTTATGTTCGCCGCTGCAGGTGAACGCATCATCCTACGCCATATCGCCAGCGATCGCGCGCTTTTTGCCCGCGGCGCACTCAAGGCCGCTCTTTGGGGGCTAGGCCGCAAACCGGGCGAGTATGACATGCTGGATGTGCTTGGATTGAGCAAGACTTCGCCATGATTCCACGAGTCTGACCGAACAATACTGATCCGAATGGCGTACAGCTGTGTTGTCAGAGGAAACTGACTTTAGTCGGGCGGGGTGGCGACCTAGCTTCGCGGCCTGACAAAACGCTCTCCATTTCGCTACTTCAAAACCAGCCCCGAGATCATCCGCCCGGCGGTGATGCTGTACGTCCGGTTCCTATTTTCGCTGCGAAATGTGGAGGATCTTCTGCATGAGCTTGGGATCGAAATAAGCCATGAGACGGTCTGGACACTGGATATTCTATCCTGGGTTGCTGCGATGGAGGCGATTTCGCATTGGGCGGCCCATGTGGGCGCCAGAACAGTTGTCGAGCAGCCTTAAGTGTGAGTTCGTGCTCAAGGACGCTTGAGGATGTAATCTGGCTCGATCCTTGACGCGGCTATCGGGTCGGCCACATTGTGCCCCGCAAAAAAACCGTAGTCCGCGATAAGCGCGGTTTTCAGGCCTGCGGCTTGCCCCCCAAAAATGTCCGTGTGCAGGCTGTCGCCGACCATCAATGTGCGGGCCTTGTCCACCTTTCCCAACCGCGCGAAAGCAAGGTCGAAGATGTTGCCAAAGGGCTTGCCAAAGAATTGTGGCTCTATCCCGGTTGCATCGGCCAAGCGATGCGCGAA
>Ga0075467_10003625_pt1 | contig 11762 bp, 6 predicted proteins | sample DEB08_DNA_9_FD_75067 | JGI IMG/M metagenome (GOLD analysis project Ga0075467, IMG submission 75067) | Aqueous microbial communities from the Delaware River and Bay under freshwater to marine salinity gradient to study organic matter... | ecosystem: Environmental > Aquatic > Marine > Coastal ...
ATTTAAAGATATTTATAGCAATAACACTTATGATTTCGATAAATATATTAGTAAGGTTAATAGCATTTTGCCTTCAATTGGTTTTAATCCTGATGATGGTATGAAGATAGGAATTCAGAATGTTTATACCGTTAAGGGATTTATAAACCAACCCCATCATCGTAAGCATATAGTTAAAGCTGGGTATTATTTTGCTACCCAGGGATTTGATTTGCAGTATGATGGAGAGTTTGCAAACACTTTTGGTAAATGGAACGTTATTGCAGGTGCGCGCTTTGCAAGTGAGAATTTCACTCAAAACTTTTTTGGTTATGGAAATAACACCAAATTAGATGATACAAAAGATTTAGATTTTAATCGTGTTAAAACCGGAATGCTAGGCGGGAAAATAGGCGTTGTCAAAACGGGTTTTATTGGAAGTCGTGTAACTTTAACTGTAGGGATAGAAAAGATAGAGGTAGAAGATACTCCAGGGCGATTCATTTCTACTGAGTTTGCAGGAACACCTGAGGTTTTCGATGATAAAGTTTTTGGAAATGTAGAAGGGATTTATAGTTATTCAAGTAATGATAATGCAGCCTTTCCAACCAGAGGAATGTCTTTTTCATTAAAATCAGGAATTAAGGCTAATTTGGATGAGACAACTAGGACCTTCGGTTATGTAATTCCGTCCTTGCAATTCTTTAATGCAATATCAAGCAATCGTAAACTCGTGCTGCATACTAAAGCACGAGGCCATTTCAATATCGGGAATGACTTTGAATTTTATCAAGCCGCTAATTTAGGAGCGGATACTGGTTTACGAGGGTTTCGCGAACAGCGATATAGTGGTAGAAGTGCCTTAGTCTTTGGTGCCGATTTACGGTATAGTTTGTTAAAATTTAAAACGGGGTTATTGCCATTGAAACTTGGAGTTTTTGGTGGTTTCGACTGTGGACGAGTTTGGGCTGACGGTGAGAATTCTAACAACTGGCATACGGACTTTGGAGGAGGAGTTTTAATATCTGCGGTTGATGCAATTACAGGAAAATTGAGCATTTTTAGAAGTGATGAAGACCTGCGATTCGCCTTTGGGTTCGGAATCAGTTTATAGATCGTGTGATTCTTGGTTACAGTTGTAGCCCTATTAAAGGACAAATTGTTTTATTAAGATTGAATAAAAAGAACCTGAAGAATGGGAGATAATTTGATTATCGCAATTAAGGCAGCTTTTGAAGCAGGAAACGCTATTCTTGAAATCTACAAAAACGAATTTGATGTTGAATTTAAAACTGATGAATCTCCGATTACAAAAGCAGATTTAAAAGCTAATACTATTATTAATCATTATTTAGAATCTACTAACATCCCAATTATAAGTGAAGAAAATAAATTATTGCCATATGAAAGAAGAAAGGATTGGAAGATATGTTGGATTGTAGATCCTTTAGATGGTACTAAAGAATTTATCAAAAGAAATGATGAGTTTACAGTGAATATAGCGCTAGTTATAAATGGAAATCCGATTCTTGGAGTTATTTATGTACCTGTTCAAAAGACTCTTTATTTCACCTCCAAAGATGCTTCAAAAGCGTTTAAAATTATTTTATCAGACAAAAATGCTTCTCTTGATACTATTTTCGAAGACGCTTTGGAGATAACACCTTTTTCTTCTAGTCTTCAAGGTAATTCAATTATAAAAATTTTAATATCGAGGTCACACGTAAATGCAGAGACCCAAAACTATATTTCAGAAATAAAAAATAATAATTTAATAGATATTGTTTCTGTTGGTAGTTCATTGAAATTTTGCTTGTTGGCTGAAGGAAAGGCCAATATGTATCCAAGGTTTTCTCCAACAATGGAATGGGATACTGCTGCAGGACAAGCAATTTGCGCATCAGTTGGATTAGAAGTTATTGATCTGAAGAGTAGGAAGTTACTTGGCTACAATAAAAAAAACTTACTGAATGGGTCATTCTTGGTAGGAGATCTAGCCTTATTAAATTCAAATTAGTCCTTTTTTAGATGCCCTTATATCAACAGAATAGGCTGGCTTAGTTCAGTATAGCATGGAGAAAGGAAAGTTGGTTTTGAGCAAAGAGACACAATTCATCTATAAATGCGATAATTATGACAATAAGTACTCGGAAGGTGGAATTATATATATCGACCAAAAATTAAGTATCGACTGGAAGTTGGATAAAGAGGATCTTATAGTTTCCAGTAAGGATTTGCAATTACCCGCATTCTCCGACAGCCAGTTTTAATTGTTCTAGTACTTTAAATCAGGTGTTTTGATCTCTGTTGTTGTTAATTTAGATAGTAGCTACAATAATTTAATTGGTTATCTGCAGCTATTGTTAATTGGGAAAATCTTTGTATTTGCAGTCAATATTAAAAGATGTACCAAATTTTGGTAAAAAGGTCTCAGATAGTTTATTCAACGCAGGTTTTTGTTTGCATTCTGGATCCAATTTACTGATGGAAGATAAAGATAGGATTAGAGCGGTAATAGTAGAAATTCACTAGATTTTATGTAATTTTGTATTTTTAAAATGTATGGATAAATTACTGCTAAAGTTTTTTAATAAAATATACAAAGGAGACAATAAGTTAAAATTACTAGACCAACGATATTTACCCCGATGGGTTGTGGTTTTATTGGATATTGGCTTCTGTATTATTTCTTGGATACTGGTGTATTTTATCCTCAAAGAAACGCCATTCACTTTTTATAACTCTCTATCAATAAGAGAACAAGGGCTTCTAATTGTAAGCGTTAATTTAATCTTCTTTTTTATATTCAAAACGTATTCTGGTATCATTCGCCATTCTACATTTATGGATATTATTAAGTTGGTGTTTTCTTCGATGTCTACTGCATTTGTTGTTATTGCAATTAATTTTGCAAGCCTTTTCATTTCCGGAACTAAAATATTTTTAACGACTTCAGTGTTGTTTTATATGTTGATGTCCTTTACGATAATGTTATTATTTCGAATTTTTGTAAAAGAGACGTATCAAGTTATAAAAAACACAACTGCAGGGAGTTTTAAGAAAAGAGTAGCACTTGTTGGAGTTGATGATCACACGATATCATTGGGTAAAGCGTTAACTACCGAGTCTAATTTACCCTTCCAACTTATCGGTTTTTTGAGTGAAAGCTTTGGGTCTAAACGATATAAAATTCTAGGAAAACCTGTAATCCCATTAAAAGATGATTTCGCTGAGATAATTTCAAAGTATGATATAGGAGGTGTTCTTATAATTAGCGAATCGCTTAGTCGAAAAGAAAAAAATAGAATTGTAGATGAATGTATAGCAAACAATATTGAAATTTTTCATGTACCAGTGTTGGAAACTTGGAATAAAAAAGAAGATATTAAGAGTCAGATTAAACCTATTCAAATAGAAGATCTTTTAGAAAGGGATCCTATAAAAATAGAAAGCGAGGCCATTAAAGAGGATCTTCATGGAAAAACAATTTTGGTGACTGGAGGAGCTGGATCTATTGGAAGTGAAATAGTTAGACAGTTAGCAGGATTCGATCCTAAATTAATTGTCATTTTAGATCAGGCCGAGTCGGCTTTACACGAGCTCGAGATATATTTGCGTAAAAACTTTCCTTCTCTTCAGTTTATTACTGAGCTTGCTAACATCAGCAATATGTACAGGTTGGAAATGTTATTTGATAAATACAGCTTTGACGTGCTTTATCATGCGGCGGCTTATAAACACGTACCTTTAATTGAAAGAAACCCACTAGAAGCTATTTATGTAAATATTTTAGGAACTGTAAACCTTTCGGTTCTTTCCGTAAAGCATAATATCGATAAATTTGTTATGGTTTCAACTGATAAAGCTGTAAATCCAACAAATGTAATGGGTGCTTCGAAGCGAGCAGCAGAAATGTATGTTCAGTCACTTCAGAATAGCAAGGATCTTAAGACTAGATTTATTACAACTAGATTTGGCAATGTCCTTGGATCTAACGGTTCTGTAATTCCGCATTTCAGAAATCAAATTGCCCAAGGAGGCCCTGTGACAGTTACGCATAAAGATATTATTAGATATTTCATGACTATTCCGGAGGCGTGCCAACTGGTATTACAAGCTGGAACAATGGGAGTTGGAGGTGAAATTTTTGTGTTTGATATGGGAGAGCCAATACGTATTCTAGATATGGCGAAACGAATGATTCGGCTTTCAGGTTTTGAGCCTTATGAAGATATTGATATTGAAATTACTGGCTTGCGCCCTGGCGAGAAGTTATATGAAGAATTATTAAGTGATTCGTCCACTTCATTACCAACACATCATCCTAAAATTATGATCTCTAAGGTTCCCAGCGGATCTTTTGAGGATATTAACATGAAGATGAAGACCCTAATAAAAACGGCCACACGTCACAAAGACAGACAAGTAGTAAAATTACTAAAGGAGTTGGTGCCTGAATTTATTAGTGAGAATTCTGAATTTGAAGTTTTAGATAGGGACCATTTTATTCAAAAAAAGTAGATTTTTCTTTGTATGAAAAAACAGATCTTAATATTATTACTCTTACCTTTTTCACTACTATTTTCTCAAGAAAACAAGATCTTAAACCCTGAAAGTTACGATATAAAACCTTTCGTAAAAGAAGGGCTTATTATTGATAATATAAGCTTAACCGCAATGGGTTTTGGAGCTACAGGGGACAATCTTCCGTTTTGGATGTATAGAAATACAAATGGGAGGATTGATGCAGAAACAAATGTTGCAGGATTGTTACAAGGTAGTATCTCCTATTATTTTTCAGATAAAAGCTATTTCGAATTTGGGGCTTCTGCTATAGCTTCTGATGGCAATAAGGAAGCTTTAAGGAGAGATGAACTATATCTTTCGTATGTTAATCCTTGGCTTAAAGTTACTTTGGGTAGTAAAACACCATTTGAAGAATATCAAGGGTTATCGGTTGTTGCAAAGGATTTTTTATTGTCTGGCAACGCCAGAGCCTTACCTGGTTTAATAGTGGAAGCACCAGAACCGTTTATGCTCTCAAAAACTTTTGGAATCGATTGGGGAATAGCACATTATGAACTCAATGACGAAAGATACGTTGATAATACAAAAGTACATTATAAAAGACTTGCACTCGTAGTTAATTTAGACAGTAAAAATCAGTTTGTTTGAGGCATTGAACATTATGCGCAATGGGCAGGCACATCACCTGTGTTTGGTAAACTACCATCTTCTTTTAGTGATTTTTTACAAGTTTTTATTGCCGGAAAATCAGAAGATGATACGGCAATTGGAGAAGCGCTTAACAGTCTTGGAAATCATTTGGGGATTTATAATTTTGAATATAATTTCACTCCCTCCTCAGGAAGATTCTCATTTTACCATCAGCATCCGTTTGAAGATGGATCTGGGACGGCATTTAAGAATTTCCCAGATGGAATTTGGGGATTTTATTTTGGACCTAATACTGTTGATTTTGACAGTTTTATTACTGGTTTTTTATTAGAATATGTTCAGACCACAGATCAAAGTGGGATAGGCCGTCCTGACAGTTATTTCTCTAATTCTGTCTACCGATCTGGCTGGACATATCATAACAACACGATTGGCCTACCTTTTATAATTCCACTTGGAAACCCTTCATTTATAGCTTATAATCGCACAAGAGCCATCAATGTTGGCTTTGCAGCAAGGAATGGAAATTTGTCATTTAAATCAAAAACAAGCTTTACTCAAAATTTAGGTTCTTATGCGATACCAATAGAACCTGAAGAATTTGCAATATATAACTATCTAAATACCACATATTCTATAGAAAAGTATGGAAACCTGTCACTTTTACTTGGTTTTGATTATAGCGATCAAAATAAAGATACATTTGGAGCAGGATTGACATATAGGTACTCATATTAGTTTATGAGGCTGCTTTCAAAGGATCTGTTTTTCTCATATAATTCGATGGTCTTTGACCATAATCTAACCACTTCGGTCTGGTTTTAAAGTATCTTTAACAGCCAATGAGCGTACTTATTCAAATCTCGATCTTACCACGTCAACAGGAAGACGAAGCTTATATTTTAGACTTAGGTTTAGAAAAGGCCAATCTTCGGAATATTGATATTTCAGATTGGCGTATTCGAAAACGGTCTGTAGATGCTAGGAGAGAACCAATTAAAATTAATCTACAAATTGAATTTTGGCTGCAGGGTGAACAGAGAGATTTTACTTCTCCATTTGTTCCTAAAGATGTGTCTGAAGCTCCTGAGATATGTATTATTGGGGCTGGACCAGCGGGACTATATGCTGCTTTACGAGCCATAGAGGCGGGGTTTAAGCCGATTATATTTGAACGTGGTAAAGATGTAAGATCTCGGAGATTCGATTTAGCAAAAATTAATAAAGAACAAATTGTAAACCCTGAGTCTAATTATTGCTTTGGAGAGGGTGGGGCTGGAACCTACTCAGATGGAAAGCTTTATACACGTTCCAAGAAACGAGGTAATGTCTTAAAAGCAATGGAGTGGTTTGTGCATTTCGGTGCAGACGAGAATATATTGGTAGAATCACATCCACATATCGGCACGAATAAGCTTCCTAAGATTATCACCGCCATGCGTGAGGAGATTCTAAAAAATGGGGGAGAAGTGCACTTTAATTCTAAAATGACGGATATAAAATTTACTGATAGTGCGCTAGAAGCAATTCAAATAAATGATAAGGATTGGCTTCCTTTTAATGATTTGATATTGGCAACAGGTCATTCAGCAAGAGATATATTTTATCTGCTTCATGATAAAAAGGTGAAAATCGAGGCTAAACCATTCGCTATTGGTGTTCGTGTCGAGCATCAACAGCAACTCATAGATCGTATTCAGTATCATGGTGATGACGAAAATCCGTATTTACCACCGGCCTCTTATGCTTTAGTAGAACAGGTAGATGGTTTGGGGGTTTATTCTTTTTGTATGTGCCCTGGAGGAATTATAGCACCGTGTGCCACCGAGCAAGAGGAGGTTGTTACCAACGGATGGAGTCCGAGTAAAAGAAATAATCCCTATGCTAATTCAGGTGTGGTAGTAAGTGTAGCTCCAAAAGATCTACCCAATTATAAAGAAGGAGATCCATTTGTATGTTTAGATTTTCAAAAACTAGTTGAAAGAAAATGTTGGGAAGCAGGAGGGAAAACACAACGAGTACCGGCACAACGTATGATTGATTTCGTAGAAGGAAAGCTGTCTTCCGATTTCCCTAAGACCTCATATCAGCCTGGGATTGTTTCTGCCAACTTAAATGAAGTTCTACCCGATTTAGTTGCTAGCCGTTTAAAGAAGGCGTTTGTTTCCTTCGGAAAAAAGATGAAAGGATATTATACGAATAATGCAGTACTGCATGCACCTGAGAGTAGAACCTCCTCTCCAGTATCCATACCTAGAAACCCAGCAACTTTAGAGCACGTTGAAATCTCTGGACTTTACCCCTGTGGAGAAGGAGCTGGTTATGCTGGAGGCATTATATCGGCTGCTATTGATGGGATTAATTGCGTGGATGCCATCGTGAATAAACACCGAGAAAATCAGCTCAAGAACTAATTCTAAATTTATGTAATTTTTATGAAAGATTGATGCTAGAAATTGGTCTTTCGGAGTTAGTTTTGCAGATTAATAATTTAATTTGTGATTCAAGACATTATTATTTCTATGCTATGGAGTATTTCCCCTTTCGGTGAAGCTAAGGTGGGCATTCCTTATGGCTTGGTTAGTGGTCTTAATATTTATTTGGTATTTGTTGTATGCTTTTTAGCAAATGTACTTGTCTTCCCCTTAATGCTATTGTTTTTGGATAATGTGAATCTCTATCTTTTAAGATGGAATCCATATAAAAAGGCCGCCATCAATATTGCCCGTAGGGCGAAGATTGGTTCGGGTAATGTAATTCAGAAGTATGGCTTCTTCGGACTTATATTCTTTGTGATGCTTCCTTTACCTGGAACCGGTGTTTATGCAGGGACGATTGCAACCTATATGTTTAAAATTGAGCGTGGCAAGGCTTTCTTGGCGAATACAATCGGAATTTTCTTTTCTTCAGTGATAGTTTGGGTTACTATTGTGCTCACGATGAAAGGAATAGCCTAATATCTACATTAAAGATTAATACAACATGAGATCGCAAACGACAAAGCCCATCTGTTTTAATTTGGCTCTAACATATCATATTTTATTTTAAATGTATTGAGGGACCCCATATTGTTAGGTTCGTTTAATTCAGATGTTTTAACTGTAATATTTGTAGAATCTTTAGAAGTTTTTAAATATTCTATGGTATTCTTAACTAGTGCAGTGTTAATACTAGTAGCTAATGAATCTGCAGTTTGAGGTTTTATTAATTGAAAAGCAGCATCTTTAATAGGAATCGAGTCTTTATTAACTTTTGTTCTTAAATAGCTTTCGAATCCTTTTTCATCTTTTATGTAATCTTTTTCGGTGTCTTTAAAATATTGTTTGCCAAGTTCAGAGAAAACAATGGCTTCTTTTTGCAAGTTTCTATCGACATAATGAGTCATTTCAATCTTGAGACCTTCCTTTTTTGTTTCCATTTCTAACAATTTATCTAGTATTCTAAATTGTTTTTCTGAAGGAATTGTATCAGTATAGCCGAATTTTAATTCTTCAAACTCTTTAGGATCGCCATCTACCAAGCCTGCTAAAAAGTTGATAGGGCTAGCAACGGTTTTAACTATTACATTCTTAAATGTAGTCCAAATTATTTTCCCCATACTCACCTCAGGGTCATTTAAATCTCCACGAACTGGTATTTCTAAGTTTACATTTCCATTCTTATCTTTCAGTAAAAATAAAGCAAACTTTAATGGCAGTGCATATAAACCACCCTTTTCGTTTGATACAGCTACATTTTTAACAAGAAGTTGATTTTCGCTTTCAATATTTCCGTTGGTGATTTTTGATTGCGAATAGTAATAGAAATCACCTTCCAAGATGTTATGCCCCGTATAGTATTTGGAGTAAATATTTATATCCGACAAAAGAAAATTCTCAATACCCAGGTCTAAATTTAAGTTGGTATAGTCTGAAGGGTTTAAACCTAGTTTTGAATTTAGTGTTCCACGATTATTAAGCAACATATCTGCATTAATACTAATCCATTTAGAATCGCTTAAAATACTTTCTGAATTTATTTTAATTTCACTCAAATGGTAATCAAAGCGTTCACCCGTTAAATTATCACTATAATCTAGAATTCCATCTTTAACAACTAGATGGTTTATGGCATAGTATAGGTTTGAATCTGATTTGTTGGCTTCGTTCACTTCACTTTCTGACTCTACTTTAAAGATTTTAAATAAATTATTGGTTATAGAATCCATTTCAAAATAGGAGTAGGGCAGTGTTAGTTTTAAAGAATCTAATATGTACGAACTATTCGCGTAATCTATCTTTTTAAGGTTTAAATCAATACGATTGGCTTTTAAAAACTCTTTGTTTTTTTTATCAGTCATGATGAAATCGTTTACATCAATATGACCTGAAACTATCGAGTTAATAGGTTCATTTGTGTTTCCTTTTATTTCAATTTTCGAGTTTAACCGACCATTTATATCATTAATTTCAGCATAATCTACTTGGTATTGATAAAATGGATTTAGATCTAAATTTTTTACTGTTACAAACGCATCAAATTCACCATCTACAGGATTTAGTCCTAGTTCAGAATTGAGTATTCCTTCATTTTTAAGAACCATATCAGAATGAATACGAACCTTTTCAGAACCACTAAAAATACTATCTGAATTCAATTTGATTTCACTTAAATAATAATCGAAGCCTTCACCTATCGAGTTATCACTATAATCTAGAATTCCATCTTCTACAATTAGATGGTTTAGAGCGTAGTATAGATTTGAATTTGATGATGTGTCAACAGCTTCTACTACTTCACTTTTTTCATTCGTTACATCGGGGTTGGAGTCTACTCTAAATATCTTAAAAAAGTTGTTGGTTATAGAATCTATTCCGAAATAGGCATAGGGTTGGGTAAATTTTAAGGAGTCTAAAACATAAGAGCTATTGGCATAATCGAGACTTTTTAAATTACAATCTATACGGCCAACTTTGAAAAACTCTTTGTCACTGTTATCTGTCATAATAAAATCACTCACATCTAGGTGCCCAGAAACGACCGATTTAATCGCATCATTGGTGTTTCCTTCAATTTTAATTTGTGAGTTTAATAAGCCATTAAAATCATTTATATCTGCATAATCCAATACGTACTCATAAAACGGATTGAGGTATAGGTTTTTTATTGAAATTAGAGCATCAAATTCGCCGTCTACGGGGTTTACGTTAAAGGAAGACTCTAGTTGGCCTCCTTTTTTAAAATTAAACTTAATACTAGCATTACTCTTTTTTTCTTGATCCCATCCAATTTGCGGTATTATAAACGACAAATCTTGAATATGTGTTTCTCTCCCAACATTTTTGTTGTCGAAGTAGAAATTAGAGTCTCTCAATTCAATATTAGAAATACTATATTTAAACGGTTCTGGCTCTTCTGTATTTAAAGAGTCGACTGGCTCGGTATGAAATGCTATTAAATCATCAAAACTAAAGGTCGAATCCTTCATAACGGTTTTAACCATTAATCCTTTTAGATAAAGTTGTTCAATTTCAATTTTACCTATTACTAATTTAATGGGTTCTAGATTTAAAATAAGTGTATCAAATGTTGTAAAGTGATCTTCTTCATTTTGCTCAAATAATTTAAAGTCGTAGACCCTAACTGTACTAGAAAAGTAGTTGTATTTTAAATTGCCAATATCTATATTTCGACCAATAAGTTCTTTACTATTATTTATAGCATAGTCCTTTATAAGGCTCGGAAGAAAAGCTAAAATTAAAATAACAATACCAAATACCACTAAAAGTATATAGCTATATTTTTTTTTGATAGTGATCATAAAAATATGATAATAAAATATATTTTAAATATTGGTTTTATCTGCCAGTTGATAACATTCCATTACTATTAAATCGACTTTAACAGAATCACCTACCACAAAATAAAACACAAACCTTTTTTGGTGTATATCTAATAAACGTTACTGCGAGTGGATTAAATTTCTTACCCAAAGCTACTGAACGCAAGTTCCTACGATGAACAGCATAGGTTTTTCTAATTATATAGACACTTAAACAATTTCATTGCTTTTTGGAAATAAGCACATCGGAGGGAGCATTTTAATTTCGATCACAGACCAATAAAAAATTATCGGATCCAAATTAAATTTGAAGTGGAGTGCTGTAAAATAGCAACACACTCCACTTTATTGACTACATTTTCTACTCTTCCTTAATTTCTACTATTTCATACATGTTTTTGCCATCTAACTTGATAGGTTGATAATAGGTTTCTCCAAATTGCACGTATGTTTGATCACCAATCTTTACTTCTTCTCCACCTTCTGGTAATCCAGGAACTATAGTTCCCGCGGTAGCAGGCACAACAACGTAGCCATCTTTATTCTGTTCATAAAAGGCCCCACCATAATAATAATTGGTGGTGTTATTTACTTCAACTTTCTCGGCCTCCTTTGGTATGTCGGGTACTTCGGCTCCAATTGGCGCTTGAACGGCTACAAAGCCATCTTCAGTTTTAAGGTAGTAGGTGCCATTTTCATAATTATATTCTTCCTTGTCATTGCTATCACTAGTGATACTAACAATAATAGCTGTCGTTGTGAGCGTTGCAACGAAAAAGCCCCA
>Ga0075467_10003627_pt1 | contig 11759 bp, 7 predicted proteins | sample DEB08_DNA_9_FD_75067 | JGI IMG/M metagenome (GOLD analysis project Ga0075467, IMG submission 75067) | Aqueous microbial communities from the Delaware River and Bay under freshwater to marine salinity gradient to study organic matter... | ecosystem: Environmental > Aquatic > Marine > Coastal ...
AGCAACACTGAACGCGGTGTAGCTCAGCATGGCGCTAAGTCTGATAATGTAAAGCAGCCGCCATCGCTCGATCATGATGAAACCGACAACAGCCCGAGTACCGCTAAATCAGCAACAGTTCATAAAGCTGAAATGGCGCCCAGGCCAAAGATTGATAAAGAGTCTGCCAGTGTCGTAACTGAGTTGGTTGCTCGAATAAAGAACCCAGACCCAATCGAGCAACAGGGTCTTTTGTCGCTGTTCCGCAAGCATGATTTTAAGTTCCATCGCAAAGTGCATATCTATGGCTTAAACCAGTTGACCGATATGTGGCGAGATATTGAATTTGAATTGCCGTCAGCCCGTTTTACCGAGCTAGGTGTATCAATTCAGTTGGCCGATCGCGAAGGCGCAATGTCACAGCGGGAGTTACATGATTTTCAACAAATGGTGTTGGAATTTACCAACGCCTACGATGCTCCGTTCGAGTTTTCTATGCAGATAGACGAGGCATTGAAGCAAGCGCTCGCGCTGGACCAAATCGGACGTCGTTACGACTCAATGGCGGTATTGAATGTAGTGCCGAAGGCAAAGGCTGGATTTCGTATGGCTGATATTGAGAGTTGTGCGCGTGATCTTATGATGTCGACCGACAAGAACGGCATCTTTATGAAAACCTTAGGCTCAAAAAATAATATTTCAGTGCTATTTCGTTTGGCGTGTACTGATGGTTCGGGTCAGTTTGGGATCTCTAGCGGCACCACTACGCCAGTTCACGATCTGGTCGTTTATATGAATGTTCCCGCGACCAAAGACCCTGAAATGGTTTTTCAGGAAATGGTCAAAGACGCTAATAGCCTAGCAACTTGGTTAGAGGGAAAGGTCGTAGATCGTAACGGTCGAATTATGACACAGCGCTCTTATTCTATGTTGATGCAGCAAGTGTCGGACATCGCATTCAGCATGCAGCAAGATGGCTTTATCCCTGGCGACGCGGTTGCCAAAAAATTATTTTAGTAGAGTAATTATGTCAGATTTAAGCGCCGCCCGAATTCGTCATTCGACATTATGTTCTGAAATTGAGCATCATAATCGACTTTACTATAGGCAAGATTCGCCAAGTATTTCAGATTATGAGTACGACCAGTTGATGCAGGAGCTATTGGCTTTAGAGTCGAAGTTTAGTGAGTTGTCGAGTGCCAATTCGCCGTCGCAACGTGTTGGCTCATTGCCTCTCGACGAGTTTAGCCAGATTACCCACGAAAAGCCGATGTTGTCGCTGAGTAATGGTTTCACCGATGATGATATTCGCGAATTTGATCGACGCTTGCATAAAGAACTCGGTCAGCCTGATGAGCGGCTCTTTAATTACGTCGCCGAGCCCAAGCTTGACGGTCTGGCGGTAAGTATTTATTACCAGGATGGCGTCTTGAAGCACGCGGCAACGAGAGGCGACGGCAAGGTCGGCGAAGACATCACGCAGAATGTTAAGACAATTCGCAGCGTCCCTCTGCGCTTACCTGAGGGCGCACCCGAGCGGCTTGAAGTGCGAGGTGAAATCTTTATCTCGCACGCTGGTTTTGAAGCATTAAATAAAACCCAAGCTAGCTTAGAAAAGAAGTTATTTGTGAATCCTCGTAACGCCGCAGCAGGTAGTCTTCGCCAACTCGATAGTAAGATTACCGCGAGCAGGCCGTTAGATATATTTGTTTACTCGTTGGGTGTTATCAGCGATGACGATTTTGCCACTACGCATTCTCAAACCTTGGATAAACTTGCTGAATTAGGCTTCCCTATTTGTCCATTGCTTGAGAAAGTTGTCGGCTCCGAAGGCTGCTTGGATTACTTTACTCGAATTAGTAAAATCCGGTCTGATCTGGATTATGAGATAGATGGCATTGTTTATAAGCTAGATCGTTTAGATTGGCAGCAATCAGTCGGGTTTATTGCCAAGGCGCCGCGCTGGGCCTTGGCGCATAAGTTTCCGGCACAAGAGAAAAGCACCGTGGTCACTAATATCGATGTGCAAGTCGGTCGTACCGGCGCGATAACCCCTGTCGCCAGGTTAGCTCCGCTATTTGTTGGCGGTGTTACTGTATCAAACGTAACCTTACATAACCAATCAGAAATTCAGCGTTTAGGCATTCGTATTGGTGATACGGTGATCGTTAGACGAGCCGGTGACGTGATTCCACAAATCGTTGCCGTCAATCTAGAAAAGCGGCCGCCTGACTCGGTCGAATATCAGTTTCCAACACGTTGCCCCGAATGTGGTTCTGAGGTGGCGATCCAAGGCGAGGGCATTATTGCGCGATGTTCTGGAGGCTTGAGTTGCGGTGCTCAAGTAAAGCAGGCCATTAAGCATTTCGTATCCCGCAAAGCGATGGACATAGATGGTATGGGCGACAAAATTGTTGATATTTTGGTTGACCAAAAATTGATAAAAAACGTGGCCGATCTGTACAGTCTAAGCGTTGATCAGGTAGTTGAGTTGGAAGGTTTCGCCGAAAAATCAGCACTGAACTTAATATCGAGTATAGAGGGTAGTAAGCAAGCCGAATTATCTCGACTGCTGTATGCGCTGGGTATACCCCAGGTCGGTGAAAGCACCGCAGAGCAGTTGGCCAACACCTTCGGTAACTTAGACTCGCTAGGCCGCGCTAACATCGATGCACTTGAGTCGCTTCCCGATATCGGACCCATTGTCGCTGAAAATATTGTTCGTTTTTTTGCTGATCAAAATAACCAATCAGTGATTCAGACATTGTTAGATTCGGGCGTTGAATACAGGCGCATAGATGTTGATGAGTTGCCTGATCCTGAATCTTTGCCCCTGAATGGTAAAACCGTAGTGCTCACCGGTACCTTGCAGAGCTTGAGCCGTTCGGATGCTAAGAAGCGTCTACAAGCCTTGGGTGCAAAGGTCGCTGGTAGCGTGTCTAAGAAAACAGACTTGGTTGTGGTCGGCGCTGATGCGGGTAGTAAAGCTCTAAAGGCGCAAGAGTTAGGAATAGAAATGATCGACGAAGTCGAGCTAATATCTTTACTCGACGCTTAAGCTGATGTGTGGTGGGCTGTGAGCTAGATCGACCGAGATTTCGTACACGACTACTGTTTACGATTCGCGCGTCGGATTTTTAGCTTAGACATGCAAATTACTGGACCGGCTTTGCTTGAGCTTGCTTTGCTCGCACTCACTTTGCTCGCACTCACTTTGCTCGAGCTTAGTTTGTTCGAGTTTAGTTGACACAAATCCTGTTCGTTGTCTCGCTCGTTATTAGGGTCGTCGACGCTTAGCATTGAACTTAACATTGAATTAGGCATTTCAATTGCTTGTCCATAGTGTTGATTTATTAACCAAGCAATTTCTTCAAGCAGCTCAATATCCATGAGGTCGTCTTCTTTGTTGTCTTGCAAGGTGTAGCTAGTCTCACCTAATATATCTAATGCTACATTAACATCGAAGCGCGCATTCAGGTGATAGCATCGGCAGCGTTTATAGCTTTGTTGAATCAATATTCTGAGAAAATCCTTATGATCACTCTCTGGATCTAAAAAGTACTTTATCGACTCGGCCTTGAGGTTGATTTTGAAGCGTGAATTCCCCAACCCTGATGCGATTGTGTTCCAAAATTCGCTAAATATAATGGTTTTGCCGTTGATCTTTTTGATTTGTAAAGAATCCTTACTCATTTAATCTTCATAACACCCTATTCAACATGCTAAAATCCGCCGCTTGAGCTGACAAACGCAAAGTTTTTACGACTGCAAACATGCCAGCCAGATAACTACTAGACGATTAGCCTGTTTATATTAAGGTCAGCCTGTTTAATGTCGTTTTAAGAAACCAAAGGTAACGTTTGAATTAACGTCTGTCAAATATGTTAATCAGCCTAACCATTACTAAATTTTAAGCCAAGTTTTAGAGAATCTCATGAGTAATCAATCCGCCGCCGACAATACGCGACTGTTTAACGTAGCCATCGTGGGCGCCACCGGCGCTGTAGGTGAAACATTATTAGAGGTCTTAGAAGAGCGTGATTTTCCGATAAAGAATCTATACTTACTGGCCAGTGAGCGTTCTGCGGGCAGCAGCAAAAAATTTAAAGGAAAAACCATCCGCGTCGAAAACTTAGCTGATTTCGATTTTTCAAAGGCGCAGATAGGCTTGTTTTCTGCAGGTGGGTCGATATCCGCTGAGTTTGCCCCAAAGGCAGCGGCGGCCGGATGTATTGTAATCGACAATACCTCGCACTTTCGCTACGACGACGATAAGCCTTTAGTAGTGCCAGAAGTCAATGCTGAGGCAATAGCAGACTATAAAGATACCAATATTATCGCTAACCCGAACTGCTCAACGATTCAAATGCTGGTTGCACTCAAGCCGATTCACGACGCAGTTGGCATTGAACGTATCAATGTCTGTACTTATCAAGCCGTTTCCGGGACGGGTAAAAGTGCTATGGAAGAGCTTGCCCGACAAACGGCTAACTTGTTAAACGGCAAGAAGGCCGAGACTGAGGTTTATCCTAAGCAAATTGCCTTTAACGTATTGCCGCAGATCGATGTTTTTATGGACAATGGCTACACTAAAGAAGAAATGAAAATGGTGTGGGAAACGAAAAAAATCATGGCGGATGACAGTATCGTGATTAATCCGACAGCGGTTCGTGTGCCGGTGTTTTACGGTCATTCGGAAGCATGCCACATTGAAACTAAAGAAAAGATTAGCGCAGAGCAGGTTCGCGTATTATTGGAAAACGCCCCCGGCATTGTGGTTATAGATGATCAAGTCGACGGTGGCTACCCGACTGCGGTTACCGATGCGGCTGGTAGCGATTCTGTTTACGTTGGTCGTATCCGCGAAGATATCTCGCACCCTCGTGGCATCAATCTTTGGGTGGTATCCGATAATGTGCGTAAAGGCGCCGCGACCAACAGCGTGCAGATTGCTGAGCACTTGGTTAGAGATTATCTCTAAGCTCGCAAATTGGATAAATTTAGGGTTGTATGCTGCCGCGCGGTGGGTAAAACTCTTGAAATAGAGTTTGGCTATTAATAGCGATCGCGATATTCTAGAGGGGCTTTCCAACAGAATACACTGTTGATTTGCTAAAAAGTGATGTAAGTTGTTACAATGCGTTGCTAACTACCTAAAACTTATAAAAAAATTATACTTTTTGATGTTTTAATACTGAGCTAAGTAAGACCTAAAGTGCCAATTACCCGAATTTACAAGCACTTAGAGCTAATCTATCTAAAACATACGAAAATGTCGGAGTATTCTATGGCGAATCGAAAAATGACTCTATCAAAAACTAAATTGGCCCAGGCGTTGTCCATGGGAGTTTCAAGTCGTGCAAAAAGCCTCGGTATCGCGGCGGCATTATTACTAAGCGCATCCAATGCGTCGGCGTTAGGTTTAGGGTCTTTTGAAGTGTCATCGAATCTAGACCAACCTCTCAACGGGTCTATTGAATTGCGAGTCGCGGCTGGCGATGACTTGGATACGCTCAATGCAGTCATCGCGTCACGCGAAGATTTCGAAAGTTTAGGTATCGATTACCCGGGTTATTTACAAGACGTTAACCTGTCACTGGATACTGTTGCTGGTGAGCGACTTCTGCGAGTCACCAGTAATGACGTGGTCATTAAGGAACCTTTCATTCATTTTCTAGTCCGAGTTGAGTGGTCAGGTGGAAGTTTCTTGCGCGAGTACACCGCATTAATTGACCCGCCTGTATACGCAGCCGCAGCGCCCAGTACGGTTTCCGAGCCGCGACAAGTTGGCACTGATCAGGATTTTCAAGATGAGACTAGCCAAACTGAAAGTGATTTAGTTGTCGAAGACTTGGTTGACGACAATGCTACAGGGCAAGAGTCTTCAGTCGATGAAGAGCCATTGGTTGCCGATGATTTTTATAGCGACGGCACTAATTCGAATAGCGATGAGTCTGAGGTTGACTCTTCTCTTAGCTCACAACCCACTGATGCTAGTTACGGCCCGGTCGAATCGGGAGAATCACTTAGCGTGATTGCCCAAGACCTACAGCGCCAATTTCCGGATTTGAGTATTTTTCAAATAATGAAAGTTTTGTTTGAAGAAAACCAAAGCTCGTTCATTGGCCCCAACATAAATGGTCTGATAAAAGGTTCGATACTTAAAATTGGCGACCTTGAAGCGATTAGATCAGTTGACGTGTCAGAGTCGAAGTCGTTTTACACCCAACAAATTGCAGAATGGAACCCTCAGCTCTTACTGCCATCGGGAAGTGATTCGCTTAATGTTGGGCAAGACAGTTACAACTTTCAAGACGATTCGTCGTTCACCTCTGATTCAGATGATTCGTTTCAGCAAGACAGTTTTCAAGTCGGCGCATCGACAGAATCGAACGACTACGTCTCGAGCGACCAAGGCGACACTCGCGAGGGTGAAGTCTTAGCATTGAGTCAAGAAGTAACTTCTCTACGCTCGTCTCTGGCATCGAGTGAGCTGGAAAAACTAGAATTAAACGAGCGAATTTCATTGCTAGAAGGCCAGCTGTCTGACATGAACCGCTTGGCTGAGCTGAGTATCGAGAATGCGGACCTCGCGAATCTTGAAGCTACTTTAGCGGAGCAAAACGAGTTTGTTGACGAAGTCGATGCTGAGGCAGAAGTAGAAAATTTTGCCGATATAGGTGAAGATAACAGCGCAATTGATGAGTTCTTGACCTCATCTGACGAGTCAATTGATGACGTAGCACAAGACGCTGAGGCGGCAATCGATGGCTTGATTAATGATCAAGGCGATGAATTCGGCACCGACCAGGGCATTAGCGATGAGCAGAGTTTCGATGACTCTGAGCTGGAAAGTGTGATTGAAGAGGCTGATTCTGATGCGGCAGAAGTGAGTCCGGCGGTTGGTGTGTCGACGATTAACGTGCCACGTGAGAAATCCTTTTTTGAAAAAGTCAAAGCGTCTCTATTTGAAGGAAGCCTTTGGAAGGTCCTAGTAGGTCTTGGTGTTGTGTTAGCTGCCGGCGCAGCAATATTGTTTATCCGTCGACGCCGAGTCGATGAAGAGTTCGAAGTTAGCATGTTGTCAATCGAGAGCAACTCGCACAGCGTTGGCAATTCGTCTAGTTCGGCCGCGTCAACATCGATGTCAGCCTCTCATACGGCATCAATGGCTTCTGAAGCAATTGCTGATAAAGAGACTTCGTTCTTAACCGTATACAGTGATAGCGATGCGGTGGTTCAGGCTGATGAAGTAGATCCGGTAGCTGAAGCCGATGTTTATATCGCCTACGGTCGCGACGAGCAGGCTGAAGAAGTTTTATTAGATGGCGTTGTAAGCCACCCAGACAGGATTGATATCAAGCAAAAACTTTTGAGTCTTTATCATAAGCGTCAAAACGCAGAAGGTTTTGAGCGTATTGCCGAAGAGCTTTACTCGCAGCGAGCAGCTCTTACCGGTGATGTTTGGAAACAAGTTTGCGAAATGGGTAAAGAGGTTGCTCCAAATAATCCGCTATTCGATCTGTCTGGAGATGATCTACATACCGCTGAAGAAGCGAATTCAGAGCTATTGCTAGAGGGTGATGATATTTCTGAAGTTCCGCTTGAGTTCGATGACATGGCGGGTCAGCCTGGTGAAGGCGAGGACGAAGATTTGAACGATCATTTAGATGAGTCTTTTTCCGACAAACACAGTGACCTTGAAGAAGAGTTAACCATCGAAGATCAGTCGGAAATGGTTGTAGGGACTCTCGCTGAAGATGAGTCAATACAGCTAATCAATTTTGATGATGGTCGAAGTGAGATTAGTGAGTTAGATGAAATTGAAATAGATGCACTTGAGTTCGCTGGTGATATTCCAACCTCGATGAATTTATCGAAAGAAAGCAATGATGGTGCTATTGAGATTTCTGTAAATGACGACGATGAAGATCTTTTGGATTTTAACTTCGACGATGCCAGCGATGAAGATGATGGCGAAGAGGGCGATGATGTTGAGCGTGCATTTAGCGACGTGCAAGAAGTTAGTGATCTTGAGATAGATCCAGACTACGATGAAGCGCGTACTCAGTATGAGCTTGCCAAGGTGTTTGTCGATCTCGGAGACGAGGATGGTGCACGTAAAATTTTGGTTGAATTAGTCGCGAATAAAGATAATAGTGCCGATGTGTTAAGCGATTCCCAAGCATTACTGGATACGATAGACGCATAAGATGCTAACTCATTTGATTAGTCAGTCTTTTAGTTAGTTGTTTTAGGTTTACATGGGCTTTCCAGCTCATGTGAATTTTATTCGCAAGCCTGAACTCATTGGAGTTTGGGCTTGTTTGGTTTTAAATTGCCGGAAACGGCTGAGTTTTACTTTAACCCGGATTATTCAATAGAATTCTACTACGGCCCAAAATATCTTTGAAAACTATAAATTTCAGAAACTATAATTTCTGAAAACTATAGTTTCTGAAAACAGAGGCTTGCTCGACTATTTCCACTCACCATAGAACGGCTATGGCTCACGGCAATAATCTTCTGCGAGCCCTTGATTTCTTTGATCTTTTGATCCTCGCGACGATTTTTATTGCATAATCCGGGTTTAACGCAGATTTTTTCTGGTAACTAGCTTCTATCCAAATGCTCAAATTATTGCTAATCAAAGGTGGCGTCCAGTGAGATATGCTGCACGTGTGGAATACGATGGTACTGGTTTTAGTGGCTGGCAGGCGCAAAAGCATGATGTGAGAACTGTGCAAGAGGTTGTCGAAGCCGCATTGAGCCGAGTTGCAGACCACCCGACACCGATCGTTACCGCAGGGCGCACTGATAAGTCAGTGCATGCCACACATCAAATTATTCATTTTGACTCCAATTCGGAGCGCACTAACTTTGCCTGGTGCCGAGGCACTAATCGATTTTTGGATCACGACGTTCGTCTGCATTGGGTGACGCCAGTTGAGGATACATTTCATGCTAGGTTTTCAGCACTCTCGCGCTCGTATCGATTTATCATTCATAACACGCCAATTAAAACTGCTTTGTATCGAAATTATGCGACTCATGAAAAAGAGCCTCTTAACGTCGCGGCAATGGCTGAGGCGGCGCAAGTATTGTTAGGTGAGCACGACTTTAGTTCTTTCAGAGCCGCAGGTTGCCAAGCCAACTCGCCCATTCGCACAATGCACAAGCTCGATTTAAACTGTCAGCGAGAATGGATATGGTTTGACCTCAATGCCAACGCTTTTCTTCAGCATATGGTACGTAATATTGCTGGTTGCTTAATTGAGATTGGTAGTGGTAAACGAAGTGTCGCTTGGTTGGCCGACGTATTGGCTGAGAAAGACCGTACCAAGGCTGGTATAACCGCACCCGCAAATGGTCTATATTTGGCTGGAGTAGAATACCCACCAGAGTTCGATTTACCCAGCAGTCAGCATAATGTTGCATTTTGGGGAAAGTAATAGCTTGCTTAGTCGCAGGTCCAATGGAGAGTTTGATACGGTCACTATACGTTTGCTGGCGATTGTCGCCCAGCGTAGGTAATTAACTCAAATTTGAATCCTGCTAAAATAACCAATACAGCCAATAATCATCGATAGCGTGAAAGTACAAAACAGAACCCGTATAAAGATTTGTGGTATGACCAACGTTGCTCAAGTTGAGCACGCCGTTTGCTTGGGCGTAGATGCCATTGGTATGATCTTACAGGCAAATAGTCCACGCCTTATCTCGCTTAAGCAAGCCAGACTAATCCGTGATGTCGTACCCCCATTTGTCACCCTAGTCGGCGTCTTTGTTGATGCAGACCATGAGCAAATTGAACGCAGTATTGATGCGGTAGGCTTGGATATCATTCAATTGCATGGTCTTGAAACTGACGCTTTAGGGCAAACATTAAGCCGTCCTTATATCAAAGCGATCAGAGCTAAAACGGCTGAGCAAGTTAATCAGGATTGTGCCAAATTCCCTAATTCTCAAGCAATTTTACTGGACCCATATGTTAAGGGACAGCATGGCGGAACCGGGCAGACCTTAGATCTAGACTTGTGGCCGAGTAGTAAAGTGGCTCAGCCGCTGATTCTTGCAGGTGGCCTCTCAGCGGACAATGTCGCCATGCGAATACGTCAATTTTCACCATTTGCGGTTGATCTGAATAGTGGACTTGAGATCGAGCCCGGCATTAAAGATCTTAGTCTGGTTACCAAGGCTGTCGAGCAAATTAATTCTACCGACGCATACCTGAGGTCGCACTGAGATGGCTCGGACTAAGGTGGCTCGCAGTTTAGCTCAATGGGTTGATTATATTCAAACCCTTCACCACCGCGAGATTGAACTCTCGTTAGAACGTGTTCGTGAAGTTTTTTTGCGGATGTACCCGAATGGATTGCCATACAAGATAATTAGTTTGTCCGGCACCAATGGTAAAGGAAGCACGGCTGAATTACTGGCTTCAATTTATAATCAAGCGGGTTATAAAGTTGGCAAGTTTACATCACCACATTTGGTTCGCTTTAATGAGCGTTTCAACCTTAACGGTGAATCGGTTGACGACCAGAGCTTGCTGAATGCCTTTGAACGGGTTGAATCGAGCAGAGAAAGCACACCGATAACATTTTTTGAATACGGCACCTTGCTTGCAATTGACCTCTTCGCCGCTCAACAGGTTGACGTGGCGATCATGGAAGTTGGCTTAGGCGGCCGGTTGGATTCGGTCAATATTCTTGACGCCGATTTGGCAATAGTTACGAGTATTTCCATTGATCACACTCGTTGGTTGGGCAACTCCATCGATGAGATCGGGTTCGAGAAAGTGGCGATTGCACGAAAGGGGCGCCCCTTGGTACTAGGTTTAACTAATCCGCCTGCCAGTATGCTTAATTATGCATCTGGTTTAGCAGCGCAACTTAGTCGGATAGGGCAGCACTTCGACTATTCGTATTTAGACGGCGACGAGACTTGGCAGTGGTCAAGCGCAGAAACGACTATTGATAATTTGCCGCTGCCGTTTAGGCAGCAAGGGGTTCAGTTATCAAACTGCTCGTCGGCGCTTGAAGCGGTGCGGCTTATGTCGAATTATCTGCCTGCTGACAAAGACAGCATTTGTCAGGGCATAAAGAATGCTATGATTTTAGGGCGCTGTCAGCTGCGGAGCCGTAAGCCTGATATTGTACTCGACGTGTCGCATAATCAAGCGTCTGTTGCTCGCCTTAGCCAGTTTTTAAATTCTCTCGGCAACACAAAAATTAGCGGCGAAGGCGCTACTTTCCGTGGCCGTACTGTCGCGGTCTGTGGGATGTTACGAGATAAAGAAATTGAAGTCAGCCTTGAGCAGATTGTCGCTCAGATCGATGACTGGCATGTGGCAACTATCCACAATGATCGTGGCTCTCGAGCCTCTGAGATGAGTTCAGTGATCAGCTCTCTCTGTGGATCGACAGTGGTTGAATATGACCGTGTGCAAGATGCTTATGATGCAGCATTAAGCACATTAACAGCAGATGACTGTCTTGTTGTTTTTGGCTCCTTCCATATTGTAGGTGATATACTTGAGTATATTAATTAGCGCAATGATGGCTCCCCATTCTAACGCTAGCCGTATTGAGAGCTAGCTGCCTCGCTCAAATCAGTAAAACAAAGTCTTATGCCAAAAAACCAAAATTCAGAACCCGAGCAGAATGCCGAATTTGATCTAAAGCACCGTGTCACTGGCGCGGCAGTATTGCTATTTCTTGGGGCGCTTGTCTTGCCTTGGTTGTTGGGGCCACCCAGCGAAGCAAGTAAGGTCGAAG
>Ga0075467_10003628_pt1 | contig 11758 bp, 6 predicted proteins | sample DEB08_DNA_9_FD_75067 | JGI IMG/M metagenome (GOLD analysis project Ga0075467, IMG submission 75067) | Aqueous microbial communities from the Delaware River and Bay under freshwater to marine salinity gradient to study organic matter... | ecosystem: Environmental > Aquatic > Marine > Coastal ...
CGATTGTGGCTGACCCCACGCTGAAAGAGATCACCGATGATCTGATCGTGATGAACACGCTCGAATCCCTTGGCGCGCGCTTGGCCTGCATGAATGTCACCGCGTCCGAGATGGCCGAGATTGAAGCACTGAATGAAAAGATGCTGGCAATTTCGGACACCGCCGATTCGGTGGATTATTTTGAGGTGGACATGCGGTTTCACCGCCTCATCACAGCCGCCTCGCACAACGCCTCGCTCATTGACACCCATGCGGCCTATATGGCGCGGCTGTGGCGGCCGCGGTTTTTGGCCGCCAGTTTGCGCCGCGACCGACCGCGCGTTTTGCAGCAGCACGGCGCAATCGTCAAAGGACTGCGCACCCGCGATGTCACGCTGGTCAGCGCCGAGGTGGAAAGCCACATGCGGCACTTGGTGCTGAACATCACCGACATTTATGACAACAAGCAAAACCCGACCGCGCTAAAGGCAGTCGGGTCTTAAATCGGCTTAGTTTACGAGCTTTAGTTCACTGGCGTCAGCAATGGCTTGCCCGCCAGATGAGCGCGGATATTGGCACGTTGCAACGCCCCCATCCCCTTGCGGGTCTCAATGGTGGCTGACCCTTGATGCGGTTGCAAATACACGTTTTTCAACGCCAAAAACCGCGGGTCAAACTTCGGCTCTGCGCGGAACACATCCAACGCGGCGCCCCGAATGCGGCCCGCTTCCAGCGCGTCCAGCAAAGCCTCTTCATCGATTGTGGACCCGCGCGAAATATTGGCAATCACCGAATCGCTGCCCATCGCGGCTATCACATCGCGCGACACATAACCTTCGGTCGCTTTGCCACCCACAAGGGCCACAACCATATAGTCACAAGCCGCCGCCAAACCTTCCGGCGTTTCGTGCCAAACCCAGCCTGCGGGCGTGTCCTTTTTGCTGCGGCTATGATAGTGGATTTCCATCTTGAACGCCGCCAAACGGTCCGCAATTTCGCGGCCAATCCGGCCCAAGCCCATGATGCCTGCCCGCGCCCCACTGAACTTGCGCGCCAAGGGTGGATCGCCCTTTTCGGCCCAATCGCCCCGTGCTTGCCAAGCCGCGTTGAACGCCATGTTACGGGTAAAAGACAGCAACATCCCCACGGCTAAATCGGCCACATCATCGTTCAAAACATCGGGCGTATTGGTCACGCGAATACCGCGCTTTGTCGCCGCCTCAACGTCAATCGCATCATAGCCAACGCCGTAATTCGCAATGATTTCAAGGCCGGGCAACAGCTCCATCTCGGTCGCGCCAAAGGGGTTATGGCCCTTATAAGCCACCGCTTTAACCCGTGCGCGCAAACCCTCGTTCAGCCCAGCCAGTTCTGACGCTGTGGTGATCTGCGCCAGTTCAAACCCCACCTGCATGTCTGGAACATCCCAGTCAGCATAGCTTCCAATGGCAAGCAAAGTAGGGTGTGTCATGGTAATATCCTTTTTGACTTTGGTCTTTGGGGCCGCACTTTGATTTGGGCAAAGGGGTGGTTCGACCCACCGCCATTTGCAACTTGGTATACCAAAATCCTAATGACTTCCAGATTGCAACGCCAGCCCTGTTCACTGCGGCGCCTGTCTTTCCTCGTGCGTCAGGCGCGCATCATCACCCCAAGCGCCGTAACCCCACCTTAAGGTATCTGGCGTAGCAAAGTTACACCACCGCTCCCTTCCTCGGTTTCGTCGTTCGATTGCCCTCAAAGGATGCTCATGCTGCCCCTTTGCGCTGCCACTTTCAAATTGGTTGATCGGCTGTCTCAGGCCCACAAGAAGGTTTGCTTGGCATTGGTGGACGTGTCCTTGGCGCCAACCGCGTTTTTGTTTGCCACAATCGTTTTGCACAACGCGCTGCCCGACCGCGCGTTTTTGCAAGTCCATAGTCTGCTTCTCCCCGTGCTCGCGGGTCTGGGCGGGCTGTGTTCCATCCTGCTAAAAATGCCGAAGATCAAGCTGAACGCCTATGACACCCATGGAGTTTTGCGCACCGGGGTTATGGCTTTGCTGGTCTCGCTTGGTCTTGTGCTCATCCTCATGGCCTCCAACCTGCATTTTCCCCAGCTTGGCATCATATTGTTTGGGTTATTCTTTTTCCTGATGGCCGTCGCCGCGCGTTTTGCAATGTTGCACCTTTTGTTATGGGCATTGCGCGCCGGTCACCCCCGCAACCGTGTCATTATCTACGGTGCGGGGCGCACGGGGATTCAGTTGCTGGCAGCCTTGCGGGGGCATGACACAATCTTGCCGGTGGCCTTTGTTGATGACAATCCGGCGTTAAGCGGGATGACTGCAGGGGGCCTACATATCTACAGTCCGGACCGAATCATTGACCTAACCACCCGGCTGGGCATTGACCGTGTCTTGCTGGCAATACCGTCATTGCCCAAACCAAAACTGGCCCAAATCGTCCGCAAATTGCATGTCATGGGGCTGACCGCGTTGTCGGTGCCATCCTTTGCGCAAATCACCGGGGTGGAGCGGCTGGTTGATGCGCTGACGTTGGTTGACCCTGACGCGTTTTTGGGCCGGATGCAGGTTGAACAAGCCATACCCTTGGGGGGGGAGGCGTATGGAGGCCGCGTGGTGCTGGTTTCAGGCGCGGGCGGCTCGGTTGGCGCCGCCCTATGTCGGCAATTATTGCCAAGCAAACCCGCCTGCATCGTCTTGTTTGATGTCAGCGAATTCGCGCTTTACACCATTGAACGCGAACTTTCCAAGCTTGCCTCAGGCAGCGGAACGCGGATCGTAGCCGTGCTTGGCTCGGTGACTGACAGCCAATTGGCGCGCAGTGTGATGACCGACCACGGCGTCGAAATCGTGTTTCACGCCGCCGCCTATAAACACGTCCCATTGGTTGAGGCGAACCCGATTGCAGGCCTCGCGAACAATGTTCTGGGCACCCGTACCTTGGCCGCTGCCGCAAATGACGCAGGGGTGCGGAAATTTGTTCTGATCTCCACCGACAAGGCTGTCCGCCCAACCAATGTGATGGGCGCATCCAAGCGTTTGGCGGAATTGGTGATCCAAGACCTTGCCAAACGCTCACGCGGGACGGTATTTTCGATGGTCCGTTTTGGCAATGTTCTGGGGTCGTCCGGCTCGGTTATCCCGCTGTTCAAGAATCAGATCGCCAATGGCGACCCCATTACCCTGACACATGAAGATGTCACCCGCTATTTCATGACAATAACCGAGGCGGCGCGCCTTGTTTTGTTGGCCGGCAGCTATTCCGATGCAAATGGCGGCGGCGATGTTTTCGTGCTTGATATGGGCGAGCCTGTGAAAATCCGCGATCTGGCGCGGCAAATGATCGCCGCCGCAGGCTTGACCGTGCGCAGCCCTGACAACCCAAACGGCGATATTGAAATCATCGTCACGGGCTTGCGTCCCGGCGAAAAACTGCATGAAGAGTTGCTGATAGGCGAAGGGCTTTTGCCCACGCCCCACCCGAAAATAATGCGCGCCCAAGAGCAAAGCTTGTCCGAATTGCAAATGGCCACCGTCTTGCGTGCGCTTCGGGCCGCCGTGACCAGCGGCAATGTCCATGCCGCTTTGGATTTGATCCACGCAAACGTCGAGGGCTACGCTGAACCTACGCGCATTATCGCGGCACAATAGGCCGTTATCGCCGCGCCAAAACCCAAATCAATCCAAGCCCAAACACGCCCGGTTTCCATGGGCTTTCTTGTTTCGGCAGCGCGCAGTATAGTGCGACCGATCACTCTGAATGCGCAACCAGCCGCCCCGCCCAACCTATGAATCGGAACAAGAATGATCCTTTTTCATGCCGCAAGCCAAGTTTGGCTTCGTGCTTCCAAGGCCGAAATTGGCCTCATCTCGGCAGGCATCGCATTCTTCGGGTTTCTCGCGGTGTTCCCGGCCTTGGCGGCAGTCATCACGATCTGGGGCTTTGCCGCAGATCCGATCGTCGTGCAAACCCAGTTGGAACTCGCCGAAAACTACCTGCCCCCTGAAGCTTTCGATCTGCTTTACGGCCAAGTGCAGCGCATTTTGGCCACCAACACCCGCAGCTTGGGCCTTGCAACAGTACTATCAACCGTATTTGCCCTGTGGTCGGCAAGGGCGGGTGTTGGCGCATTGATCAGCGGCATAAATGCTATCCACGGTTTGCCGACCCGAAGCGGCGTGCGCCATGCGGTCCGTGCATTTTTTATGACTTTGGTACTGATCGGGCTAGTCTTGTCGGGCATGACCTTGGCCGTTGTCATGCCGCTTGTAATCAGTTTCCTACCGCTCGGCACCGTTGCCGCACAAGCCTTAGGCGCAGTCAACCTGCTGGTCGGCATGATCCTTGTCATGATCAGCATCGGTATCGCCTACCGGCTTGGCCCCAACAGGTCCGGCAAACGCGCGCGCCGCGCCTTTTTCACTTTTGGTATGTTCGTGGCCTTGGCACTTTGGGTCGCGGTATCGCGCGGCTTGGTGTTCTATCTTGGGAATTTCGCGAATTACAATCAGGTCTACGGGTCGATCGGGGCAGTCGTGGCCTTGCTGATGTGGTTCTACCTCTCGGCCTTTGCGGTTTTGCTAGGGGCAGCGGTTGATGCCGAACGTGATGTACAACCGCCCGTCCGTCCCTAGTAATCTTTCTCCAAAAACACCCCAAGACCCGAGGTGCCATCCGCTGCAACCGACCCGCGCACCGTCACGCTTTTCTTCAGGTCAAGGTTCAGGTTGATCTTGCTTTGCCCGTTTTGATCCACCTCCACCTCGCTATAGAGCCGTTTTGATAGGTATTTCCCGGCCTTCAGCGATACATTGCCTTCGGAATCTGTCGACAAATCAAGGTCATCCAAGCCAAATCCTTTGCGCAACCGGCCCACAATCCCCTCGCCCCCCTTGCCCGCAAGACTGGCTACGGCCGAGGCAAGCTGTGCGGCCTGCAACGCCGAGATAGATGTCAAATCACGGCCAAACAAAAGCTGGGCCAAAACCTCTTCTTGCGGCAAATCAGGCGAAGAGCTGAAGGTGATTTCAGGGTCATCCGCGCGGCCCTTGATGTTCACCATGGTGGTGACATTCTCGCCCTCATTCGTCGCCGTAATGTCGATATACGGGATCAAATCACCTTGCAGCAGCAGCTTTGCATTGGTGATATCCAGCCGCTTGCCCAAAATGTCCAAACGGCCCCGAACCAGATCAAAGGCACCGCTGGGGATGACCGTATTCGTGTCGCCGCGCACCGTGACCCGCCCGCCAAGCTCCGCATCAATCCCGCGTCCACGCAAAAAGATGCGCGATGGTGCCTCGATCACAAGGTTCAGACCAAAGGGGCGAGTGTTGGCCGCTGCGCCATCCCCCGGCCCAAGCTCGATCAACCCGGCCTTGTAACGCGTGCGCTTAACCGCTGCAGGCTCGTTCTTGTGTTTCAGCCCCGGCAACGACCCGATGCTGGAAAACCCCGAGGTCGGTACCCGCAATTCTGCTTCGCTGATCCGAACGGTGCCGCCAATCACGGCGCCGCCAGTCAGCGGCCCTTGGATGGTCACATCGCCGCCCAAGGAAACCGTATACAAGTCAGGATCTTTCAGCACCGCATTGCGCAAGGTGACGCGCAGGTCTGCGGTGTTGGGTGCGGCCAAACCGACGGTCCCGTCCACCGTCAAACTGCCGCCAGTACTGGGGGCAGAGATCATGTTCAGCCGCAGCTGGTTACCGCCAAGCGTGACCGTGGACGCAATATCTTGCAAACTAAACGGCAGGTTCGGGGCTGAAAACTGCCCGCCGCTCAGGCTGCCCGTGCCGGACAAAGACGCCAAAGCCAAGGGGCCATTAAGCCGCAAATCGAAGGTGGTTTGCCCGGAAATGGACCGAGGGCCCAAAAAGGCATTGGCCAAAGCCGCTTGCGCTGAACCGGTGATCGCCAAGTCAGCACTTCCGAAGTTTGGCGCAACCCGCCCCGCCAACCGCGCATCAATCCCGCCCGGCCCGGTTCCGCTCAGGTCCAGCGTGATGCCATTGCCGTTTTCGGTCGCAGTGCCTGCAATCGCCACCGCTCCCGAAAAGTCTGCTATCAGCAGGCCAAGATTGGCCAGCCGCGCCTCAAGCTTCACTTGGCGAATGTCCTCGGTCACCGTGCCCGTGGCATTGGCCGTTATTTGCGGGTTCGACAAGCTTGCACTTTCCACCACGAGCTTGCGGTCGCGGAACGAAACAACAGCGTTAACCACGCTTTGCCCGCGCAACAGCTTGTCAGCCTCGGAATTTGCGATGGCCAACCCATTGCCTTTCCCTGCCAACTCCACACGCCCAGCTTCAAGCGTGCCTTTTGCCGTCACAACGGCCTCTAGCGCACCGCGATAACCCGGTCCAAGCGGTTCAAGGCTAGGAAGTGTGACTTGGGCCGTCACGTCACTGCCTGCGGGGTCAACGTAACCTGTCGCAGTCGCATTGATTTGCGGGTTCCTAATTTCCGCCTTTTCCAGCGTCAGCCGCTGGTCGCGCACCCCGATTGCCACCGACAACAGGCTTTGCCCCGCGCCCAAGGCATCCGCTTGTTTTTGCCCGATCTTCAGCGCATTCCCAATCCCGTCCAACGTGATACGGCCATTGGCCGGTGTACCGCTAAACGTCGCATCCGCCTGTAAGCTGCCGCCATATTGCGCGCCCAGCGCAGACAGATCGGCAAAACGGACCGTACCGTTCAAATCACTGCCATCACTGGCCAGCGTGCCTTTGGCCGTCGCTACAAGCTGCTGTGCCGTGATGTTCAAGCTGCGCAAGAACGTCCCTTGCTTTGACCGCCCCGCTGCAAATTCAATCACAGACTCTCCCGTCAACAGGTTGTCCAGCTCGACAATACCAACATTGATATTGGTGCCTTTAATCCCGCCAACCGCATCAAATTCACCACCCAGCGGGCTAACTTGACCACTGATCCGGAACGTCCCTTTGCCACCCGTCGCGCGGCCGACCAAGCCTTGCAAGCGCGACAGGTCATTATACTGCGCGTCAATGCTGCCGCGTGTTCTGAACCCGCTTTCAAAATCACCAATCCGCGCCGAGGCTATGACATTATATCCCGAATTCGGCCCTGCCTCGGTCAGTTCCAACCGTCCAATCCGAAAACCAAGCCCGCCTTTTTGCCAATCAAACACCAGCTTCCCGTCAATCGCTTGCCCCAGTGCCGCGGCCAGATTCTGATCGGTCAGCGCCACATCTTGCGCGCCAAAGACCAGCGTACCGCCAATAATGGTGCCACCGCTGCCCGCCCGCCGAGTGATCCGCCCGGACCCCTTAATCGCCGCCGTGCCCACGGCCACATCCGCGCGCTCTAATCCCGTCAGCGTGATCGCGGCGCTCCAGCCATCACCTTTGCTTGCGTCAAAGCCTACGTTCAGATCAGCACTGGCAACGCGGGTTTCATCGGCACTGCCAAAGGGCAACAAAACCGGTTCACCGCTGGGCAGGCCCAACCGCCCCACCAGCGTGAATTTCTGCGGCAAGCCATCGGCAGCAATCGTGGCCGCACCGTCCAGTGATACCGCGCGGGTTTTCACTGCCAAGGATGTCAGGTCCAACTGCCCCATCGGGCTGCGCTGACCTTCAGCCTTAAGCCCTACCTGAGGGCCAAAAAACGCGGCATAATCAGGTAAAAACAGCGGGGCAACATCGCCATTCAGATCCACCAAAAACGTCTGGGTACCATCATCCGTCCCCTTCAGCGTCACATCGCCTGCAAGCCGTTCTTGACCGTCGGTCCGCAGGTCCAACTGCGCTGCGAAATCATCCAACGGCCCCGTGCCTGCAATTTTCAACTCGACCGAGGGTTTTTCGGGAATATCCAGCAAATTCGCCGCAATACCGCCCGCCCCTTCGGTCAGATCAAGGTCCATATCCAACTGCTTGCTGCTATTGTTAAACGCAATCGTCAGCGCCAGCTTACCCGCGGGCCCATTGTCACTGCGGGTCAAAGACAGGTTGGCACTGCCATTCCCATTCTCCAAACTGGCAGAGGCAATCAGAGCGCCTTCAATCCTTTGCCCCATCACCGACGCATCCAATACGATCCGCTTGGCCTGCAAGGTTTTGATCGTTACCGAAACGGGCAGTTCCGGCAGCGCAAACCCCGTGGCCTCGGGCGATGGCACCGCATTCGGGTCTGGCAGCGGCTTGCGCGCGACAATCACCTCATCCGCAGACAGTTCCGACACATCGACCACACCGCGCAGCAGCGATGCCCGGCTCCAATCCAGCGTCACCTTGTTCAGCGTCAGCCAAACGCCTTGCGTGTCAGCGACAGTCAGACTGTCCATCTGGGCCTGCGATGAAAACGCGCCGCTAAACCCCGTGACAGTCACGGTTCGGCCCCCGCCTGACAGATTGTCTTCCAAAAACGCGGTTAAAAGGTCACGTTCATTCGTTTGGGCCACCGCCACGAACGGCAACGACAGAGCAAAAACCAAGGTGATCCAAAACCTGCGCATCAAAAGGATTGTCCTATACCTACGTAAACCTGTGCCCCTTTGCCTCCACCCGACACGGGCATCCCAATATCGAGCCGGATCGGGCCAAACCCGGTCGCATAGCGCAGCCCAAATCCAGCACCTGCATGGCTTTTGGTTGTACCACCCACCAATCCTTGCGACGCGATCTGGCCAAAATCGGCAAAGCCGACAATCCCGATACTCTCTGTCACCTTGGCCCGCACTTCGACCGATGCACCAACAAACCCGGTGCCACCCGTGCTCTCGCCCGTGGTGGCAGAGGTAAAGTCAAGCGACTGAAACGCTTGCCCCCGCACCGTGCCGCCTCCACCGGAATAGAACAAAAAGCTGGGCGGCAAATTGTTGATCGCCGCACCAAAAACCGTTTTCGCCTGCACCCGCGCGGCAAGGGTTATGCGGTCGTTTTCGCCAACCCCCCGATATGCCCGCGCATCGAGATCCAACTTGAATCCTGAATCGCTAGAATTGTAGAACGGCGCCGTCTTGGCATCGATGTAAAACCCTTGGGTCGCATCCGTTTTGGAATTGCGCTTGTCCCATGTAACTCCGACAGGCAGCGAAAAACTGCGAAAATCGAACGATGTTGTCCGGAATTTGACGTTATATTGCGCGTATTCCAACCCAATGTGCGCAGTGATTTCGCGCGTCAGATACTGGGTAAACCCAATGCCGGTTTCCACATAGTCTTGGGTGTAATCGGCATCCTCTTCGTGGCCGATCCTGAAAAACGATGTCGCAGTGGTATCCGCAGTCAGGGTTGCAGGGCGGTCCAGCGTAAAGCCCAGCTCATAATCGGGACCGCTGCCTTGCGCGCCGATCTGCGCAATCTCGGCCTCAACGCGAAACCGCTCACCGCCGCCCAGCAAGTTGCGGTGCAACCAATAGCCGCTAATTCTCGCGCCTTCCGTGCTGGCAACTTCGACACCAAACCCCAAGCGGCGGGGCTTTTCTTCGACCACTTTGGCCGAAATCCCCAAGCTGTCAGGTGCGGTAACCACATCATCCTCAACCAGCGCAACCGATCGAAAAACCCCGGTGCGGCGCAAACGCTCTGCGGCATCCTCAAGCTCTTTCGGGCTGAACTGCTCACCCGTTGGCAGGCCTGCAATCCTGACAATCCGGCCGGTTCGCATCCGCTCTTGCCCGGACACGGTCAATGCGCCAAAACGCAAGCGCGGGCCTGCCGCTATCGTCACATCAGCAGCCAGCGTGGCCGTGGCGTGGTCTGCGGTCAGGTCTTGGTCCGATACTTCCGCCTTGGCATGTCCCACGGCGCGCCACCCATCCACCGCCGCAGATGCCGCTGCTGAAATGACATCACTTTCCGCCGTTTGCCCCACGCGAAAACCTCCGGGCAGCTTGGTATCCGCTGCAAGAGGGCCAATAGCCGCTTTGGAAAAAGTAAAGGCCGGTCCAGGATCAATTCTCAGCGTGATTTTGCCAATGTTTGTCGGGGCATCCAGTGGCGGAATGTCTGCCACTTCGCGCCCATCGATCCGAATTTCCACCACGCCAGAATAGCGGCCCATAGCATAAAGCGCGCCCACCAGCCTGCCATAATCGGCCCGCGCTGATGCAAAAAGGTCTTGCGGGTCTGTCGTACCTTCGGCTTGGGCCGCCAGCAGCAAAGATGCCCCGCTCAACGCCGCTGTCACATCAGGATCGTCACCCTCGACCTGAAAGTCCAACGGATCCAACGCACTAACGGGGCCAGCCAGCGCCAAAGTCACGCCAAAAACCAGCGCGGCAACGTCAAAACCTTGGTGCCTAACTCGCCGCATTCCGCCTCCAGCAACTTTTTCCAGCAAATTACCACATTTATTGCATTTTGAACCCCAACATACAACGAAACGAAGCTGTGATCTTTTCGATATCGGCAACAATCGCCCTATTTTTTCGCTTTCTGTTACCGAGATTTACGGCATAGATTGCGCAACGGAGGACATGATGCACCCACACCTATCCCTAACAGCGCTTTTCGCGGCCTTGGCGCTGCCCGTTGCCGCAGAAACACGGCCCAGCCCCTTGACCGACGCCGATTTTCGCGCCCATGCCCCGGCCGAGGTGGCGTTGGGGCAATTGCTGTTTTGGGACCCAGAGCTTTCTGGAAACCGTAACATTTCGTGTGGGACGTGCCACCATCCGCGCTTTGGCACAGGCGATGGCGTGTCCTTGTCCTTGGGCGAAGGCGGCATCGGCCTTGGCCCCGACCGCCGCCCCTCTCCAGAAAACCTGCCTGAACAGCGCATTCCGCGCAACGCGCCTGCCCTGTTCAATCTGGGTGTCTTGAACCTGAAAACCGTGTTTCACGATGGCCGGATAGAGGCCGATTCCACCCGCGCCAGCGGTTTTCGCACTCCGCTAGAGGATGAGATGGTCAGCGGTTTCGCCTCGCTACTGTCCGCACAAAGCATGTTTCCCGTGCTGTCTCCCGATGAAATGGCAGGGCATTATTCGGAAAATGAGATTTCAAAGGCCGTGCGCACCGGGCAGTTGACCGGGCCAAATGGCGCGTGGGAAAAGATCGCGGCGCGGATCGCAGCAATCCCCGCCTATGACGCGCAGTTCAAGGTGGTTTATCCCGAAATAGGCGCAGGCCGCCCCATCCATTTCACCGACATTTCCAACGCAATTGCTGCCTTTATCAGCGCCGAATGGCGGTCTGACAGTGCGCCCTTTGACGTGTGGCTGCGCGGCGATGCACCGCTACTCACGCTTGCCGCCCAAGGTGCCGATCTCTTTTACGGCGATGCGGGCTGCAGCGCCTGCCATTCCGGCCCGTTGCTGACCGATCAGGCCTTTCACGCCATGGGCAGCCCGCAACTTGGGCCGGGCAAGGGTGAGCGGTTTGAAACCGCACAGCGCGATCTGGGCCGCGGCCGCGTCACCAACCAACCGCAAGATGCCTATGCCTTTCGCACGCCATCTTTGCGCAATGTCACCGCAACTGCCCCTTACGGTCATGCCGGCGCGCACTCCGATCTGCGCGCCTTTGTGATGTATCACGCAGACCCCGTAGCAGGGCTCGCAAATTACATGCCCCAAGCGGTACTCGCCGAATTTTCCCCCGCCAAGCCGGATTGGACCATTGTCAACGACCCCGCCGAAGTTGACGCGATCAAACAGGCCGTACACCAACCCCCGCGCCCTTTGAACGCGGCCGAGGCGGATGCGATTTTGGCGTTTCTGGACAGTTTGACCGACCCCACGGCGATTGCAGGGCGGCTTGGCATTCCAGCATCAGTGCCCAGCGGCCTGCCGATAGACCGTTAAA
>Ga0075467_10003631_pt1 | contig 11755 bp, 6 predicted proteins | sample DEB08_DNA_9_FD_75067 | JGI IMG/M metagenome (GOLD analysis project Ga0075467, IMG submission 75067) | Aqueous microbial communities from the Delaware River and Bay under freshwater to marine salinity gradient to study organic matter... | ecosystem: Environmental > Aquatic > Marine > Coastal ...
GTTTTTTCTAATTTAAGAGTCTACGTTACTGGTATTAATATTTTTACCATTTCAGATTACATCGGATGGGACCCCGATGCAAGTTTAAGAGGAAATACCACGGTTGCAAGAGCCGATGATAATGCTTATCCATTGACCAGAAGTTGGTTGTTTGGTTTGAGTGTTGGGTTTTAATGAGTTGCGGGTTGCGAGTTGGACAGAATTTTAGTCAAATAATATAGAAATAATTAATTTTTGATTACTAATGCTCCATTTATATTCCTATTTTAACCCGCAACCCGCAACTCGAATTAAGTAAGTGATTAAGCTGATTATAAGCACATTGAAACACTATATTTTTTATCAATTTGAAGTATAAAATTAATAAAAATGAAGAATAAGATTTTAAAATTCGGCATCCTATTATTGGCGATTTTTACCTATAATAGCTGCGAAGAACCTTTAGAAGAAACGGTTTTCTCAGAATTAGCACCAGATAATTTCTTGAAAACTCAAGAGGGGATTAATTCCCTTCTAAATAATGTTTATGCAAATGGACAAATTACCGCCATTCCAGGATATATTTTATTAAATGCGGCAGGAATGCCCGCAGGAGAAACATGGGGGAGAGGCGGAAGTATCGAAACTCGTTTAACGCCTTTGGCTAATTATACCTGGGATTCTAATCATGGAGATTTAGGGAATGAATGGAGACGACAATACCGAGCGATTAGAGATGCTAATTTATTATTAGACAATATAGAGAATGGTGATTTTCCTACAGATTTTGTCAGTAGCATTACGGCACAAGCCAAGTTTCTACGAGCCCAATCTATGATGCATATTTATGATTGGTGGGGACCAGGGCCGATATTTACGTCTTCCGTTAATGAAGAATTAAAGAAACCTAAAGCCTCTGAGGAGGAGTGGATTGGTCAGATTGTTTCAGATATGACAGCCGCAATGAATGCACTTCCAGCAGTAGGCAGTCAATATGGTAGACCTACCAAAACAGCAGCAGCAGCTTTATTATGTAAATTTTATTTGAATTTAAAGAATTGGAATGAGGCGGCTGCCATGGCTAAACAAGTAATGGATTCAGGATTATATAGTTTATACCCAACTTATTTAGACCTTTTTGCAATTGCTAATGAAGGAAATAGTGAATTGGTTTGGGTAATTCCACATGGTCGAAATTCTGGTAGTGCTTCCAATAGAGTAAATGCCTTAACGTTTCCAACAGATTTTCCAAAATTACCGAATCAAGGTGTGTGGGCAGCAAGGGTTTATCTCTTTGATTCATTTGTAGATTCCTATGCAGATGAAGATACCAGACAGGACATGTTAGTTCGCTCTTATATTAGTAGTGCAAGTGGAGAAGAAGTTCCAGGATATGGAAATGACCAAACACTTCCGCTAAAGTACCAATATGACCCAGATGCTATAGGTACGGCAACGGATAGTGATATTCCAGTTGTGCGATATGCTGATATTCTACTATCTAGAGCAGAGGCATTGAATGAATTAAATGGACCTAGCCAAGAGTCTATTGATTTAATCAATATGGTCAGAGATAGAGCAGGCGTACCTGCTTTAGCATTGGGTGGTTTTGATAAATCCTCTTTAAGAGCTGCCATTTTAGAAGAAAGAAGTTGGGAATTTGCTTATGAAGGCAAAAGCCGGCAAGACCAAATCCGACATGGGGTAATGATTTCGAGAGCTCAGGCTAGAGGGAAAAATGCGCAGGATTTTCATAAAAGATTTCCGATTCCTCAACATGAGATTGATGCAAACCCGAATATAACGCAGAATCCTGGGTATTAATTTACTGAACGGAATTTGAATTTATACTTTCTTATGAACCTGCTAGATGTTATCATTTAGCAGGTTTGTTTTTTAGTGAAGGGAATGGGAAATTGCTCAAATTATCTTAATTTTCCACTCCAACATTCTAAAACGAAATAACCACTTTTTTATGAAAAAAATATCACTTCTATTAGGGCTTAGTTTGGTTCTCTTTTTTAGTTGCCAACAACCAACTGAAATTGAAGAAAAAAGTACGCCCCCCAATATCATCCTAATCATGGGAGATGATATGGGCTACTCTGATTTAGGTTGTTATGGTGGCGAAATCCGAACCCCTCGATTAGACCAATTGGCGGCCAATGGTCTAAGATTTACCCAATTTTATAATACCGCAAGATGTTGTCCAACTAGAGCTTCCTTATTAACAGGACTATATCCACAACAAGCTGGAGTAGGGCACATGGTGAGTGACCGAGGAACACCTGCCTTCAAAGGAGATTTGAGCAATCAAGCGGTAACAATTGCAGAAGCGCTAAAAGGAGCTGGATACTCTACTTATATGTCTGGAAAATGGCATGTGACCCCTTATGTAATTGACAATCCAGACAAACATAATTGGCCTCGTCAAAGGGGGTTTGATAAATTCTTTGGCATGATTTCAGGAGCAGGAAGTCTATATGACCCTCGTTCTTTGGCAGCCGATAATGAATATGTTGCGCCGAGAGATGGCTTCTATTGCACAACTGATTTTACGGATTATGCCGTAAAATGCATCAATGAACATCAAGCAGATAATCCATTTTTTGTCTATTTATCCTATACTGCAGCACATTGGCCGATGCATGCTCCTCAAGAAGCGATTGATAAATATAAAGGACATTATGATAAAGGGTGGGATGAAGTGCGGAATGCACGCTATGAAAAACTGAAAAAATTAGGATTAGTCAAACCAGAATGGGAATTGACCCCAAGAGATTCTTTTGTTGCCCCTTGGTCAGATGATATTCCAGACAAAGAATGGGAAATAGCTAATATGGAAACCTATGCTGCCATGACTACTTTAATGGATGAAGGCATTGGGCAAGTTGTAGATGCTTTAGCTGCCAAAGGAGCATTAGACAATACCTTAATTCTATTTTTACAAGATAATGGTGCTTGTGCAGAGGAATTAGATTGGGTAAAAAACAGACCTGAGGAAAAAGATATAGCCCCTATGCAACCAGGCGAATTGCAAACAGAAATGGTTCCGTTTATTACAAGGGATGGAAAACCCGTTAAGCTAATGAAGGATGCTTGGCCAGGTCCACCAGAAGGCTATACCACTTATGGTTTAAATTGGGCTAACGCAAGTAATACGCCCTTCCGAGAATATAAACATTGGGTACATGAAGGAGGCATTTCTAGCCCATTGATTGTTCATTGGCCAGCCAAAATTAAAGAAGGTGGTGCTTTCAGAACGGAACCCACTCATTTAATTGACATTATGGCAACTTGTGTAGATGTAGGTGGTGGGCAATATCCAACTACTTATAATAATCAAACGATTCAGCCAATGGAAGGGAAAAGTTTAATCCCTGCATTTGCCAATCAAGATTTACAAAGAGAAGCCATTTATTGGGAACATGAAGGTAACCGAGCAGTTCGAATGGGCAAATGGAAATTAATCTCCAAAGCCAGCAAAAAACATTCTTTTGTTTGGGATAAAACCGATGAGTTAGCTATAGAAAATTGGGAATTATTTGATATGGAAAAAGATAGAACGGAAATGCACGATATAGCTTCCAAACATCCCGATTTAGTACAAAAAATGGCAGATATGTGGTTGGTTTGGGGGAAACGGACGGGGATTGTGCCTCGACCTTTGTAAAAGAATCTCCAAATATCTTATCCATTTTTATAAGGGAGCAGGAAATAAATAAGGTACAAGTAAATGTGGTTTTAATTTGTTCTTGTACAAGGCATGAAGAAGTATACTTCTGAACCGTTTACGGACGGGCTGCAAACGGAGTTATGCCGTAGCATAATGAGTATTTTTCCAACATGAACAAAAGGGAAAAATTCGGGGAATCTTTATCTTTTGTGAACCGCCCAGCGGACGGGATGCCTTAGAAGGGCAAAATAAAGCCGCAGAACTGGTAGGTTATATTTTTCCTGCTCCCTAATTCTCTGAAAACGAATTATCATGAAAAAACACCAATTGTACTTATTTTTAACTTTGAACATTTTCTTTATAAGCGCATCCTTATATGCTCAAACCAATCGTCCCAACATCATCGTCCTCCTATGCGATGACCTCGGCTATGGCGACCTAGAAATTTATGGGCATCCACATATTAAAACGCCCAATCTTAATCGAATGGCTGCCGAAGGGATTCACTTTACTGATTTTTACTCAACTGCTCCAGTTTGTTCCCCTTCCAGAGTAGGCTTACTGACTGGTAGAAGTCCTAATCGGGCAGGCGTTTATGACTGGATTCCAGCAGCCAATGGAATAAAACCAGATGCCCGAGAACAAGTACATCTTCGTAAAGAGGAAGTGACCATTCCCAAACTACTCAAGAAGGCAGGTTATGCAACGGCAATGGCTGGCAAATGGCATTGTAATTCGATGTTTAATTCCGACCAACAGTCACAGCCTAATCATGCTGGTTTTGACCATTGGTTAGGTACGCAAAACAATGCTAGTCCTTCGCATAGGAACCCAGAAAATTATGTACGTAATGGCCAAAAAGTGGGTCAAATAGAAGGCTATAGTTGTCAGATTGTGGTCAATGAAGGTATTAACTGGCTAGAAGAGCATCTCCCAAAAAACAATGACCAACCCTTTTTTATGTACCTCGCTTTTCATGAACCACACGAACCAGTTGCCTCCCCAAAAGAAATGGTGGATACTTATCTACCAGTCGCAAAAACTAAAAAGGAAGCCACCTATTTTGCCAATGTAGCTAATGTGGATAATGCTGTTGGCAAATTGTTCGCAGCGCTAAAACGATTGTCTGTAGATGAAAATACGTTGGTTATTTTTACTTCCGATAATGGGCCAGAAACGCTGAATCGTTATAGCAATGCTTCCTATTCTTATGGGGTTGCTACCCCTTTGAGAGGAATGAAATTGTGGACCACGGACGCTGGTTTTCGAGTAGCGGGAATTATGCGTTGGCCAAAAGGTATAAAAGCAGGACAAGTTTCCAATAAGCCTGTTTCTGCTTTGGATTTTTTGCCTACTTTTTGCTTGTTAGCCCAAACGTCTATTCCGACTACTCTGCAACTGGATGGTGCTAATTTTCTGCCTGCTTTGCACAGTAAAAAAATAAAAAGACAAAAGCCTTTGGTTTGGGTTTATTATAATGCGCTGAATGAACATCGAGTCGCCATGCGAAATGGCAAATGGAAAGTGTTGGCTAAAATAGAAGGTCTTAAAAAATACCAAAACTTAACCGACCAGAATATTGCCGACGTTAAAGCGGCTAAATTGGTGGATTTTGAAGTTTACAAAATTAAGAAAGACATAGGCGAAACTAATAATTTATTAGCAGGCAAATCTAATAGAAAAAAGAAATTACAGAAAAAAATTAATACAGCGTATCTTGCTTTGTTGAAGGATTCTCATCTTTGGAAAGTGGTAGGGAATTAAAGGGTTTTCGGGTGTAGCTGCACAAAATGCAGTAGCCTTTCATTTTTTAGTAAGAGTTAAGTTTAAGGGGTAAACCAGAAGATAAAACCCCTTTTTCTTCTCTTCAACTAAAAACCTCAATAAACCTTCACCCCACTAATCCCTTCCAAATACCCAATCTGCACCAAAAAATCATCCGTTGTCCTTCAATCTGTTAGGGAATATATTTTTTTCCAATGGATTAATCAAGGACAACGGATAATAAAATGATTCTCTACCACACGTAACTTGTGAAGATACTTAGTAAATCTTTTACCAAAAAATCTTGCATTCCTAGAATCTAGTTATGTTCTCTTTCAGGAGTCGTAGGTTTTTCTTCAGGATATTTATTCAACTCACATTCCGCAGCCACTACACTATTCCTATATTTATCCGCCAAAGCCACCAATTCAGCTAACTTTTCAGGTTCATCTTTAGCGTGGTCATATTTTTCACTAGGGTCATGATTGACATTAAATAAAATTGGCTCCTCTAATTCCGTTCTTTTAGAATCCAAAGCATAACAAGTTTCGGTAATAAAATGCGCTTTATAATCTCCTTTTCTAACAGCGTAAATATCCTGCAAGCGATAATAGATTAAATGGTCTCTAGCACTTTTTTCCTTTTTGGTTAAAACGGGCATTAAATTAAAGCCATCCATTGGTCGGTCATCTGGGACTTTAGCACCCGTCAACCCTGCAATAGTTGGTAATAAATCCAAAGTAGAACCCAAATCCGTAATTGTTCCAGATTGAACGGTGCCTGGCATATAAAAAATGCCTGGGACACGCATGCCTCCTTCCCAAGTTGTGCCTTTGCCATCTGCTAACAAACCCGAGGAACCACCATGTTCTCGCATGATTAGCCAAGGTCCATTATCTGAAGTAAATACCACCAAGGTGTTTTTATCCAATTTCAACTCCTCTAAAGTTTTGATAACTTGCCCAACACTCCAATCTACTTCCGACATTACATCTCCATAAAAACCTCTGGGGCTAGTATTTAAGAATTTTTCGGAGGCAAAAAGAGGGGTATGTACCATAGAGTGCGGGAAGTACAAAAAGAAGGGATTGTCTTTATTTTGTTTAATAAAACTGACTGCTTCTTCCGTATATCTTTTGGTAATAGTTGTTTGGTCCGCAGGTCTTTCAATAATTTCTGTATTACGCATCAAAGGCACATTCCAATTATTGATATTTGGGGGTTCAAAAAAAGTACTTATTTTCCAACCGCCCACCGCATCCATATCATTGCTGTAAGGAATACCAAAATAAGAATCAAACCCTTGGGTCGTTGGAAGGTATTGAGGTAAATGCCCCAAATGCCATTTGCCAACAATGCCCGTTGCATAACCTTTGTCTTTCAACATTTCTGCGATGGTAATTTCACTTGCTGGTAAGCCTCCAATAGAATTTGGGAAAAATACTCTTTTGCTGTCTTCGGTTGGCCCTAAGCCAATGCGGATAGGGTAACGACCTGTTAATAAAGCACCTCGGCTGGGCGAACAAACGGAACAAGCGGTATAAAAATTGGTCCACTTTTGCCCTTCTCTGGCCATTCGGTCGAGGTTGGGCGTTTCGATAGTTGGATGTCCGAAACTACTTAAATCACCAAAACCCATATCATCCATAAAAATGACGATTACATTGGGCGGTTGGTCTGGCTTATTTTCGGTAGTGGAGTTAGTGTTGTTGCAAGCGGTTAGTAATAAGCTACAACAAACAAAAAAGAAAATTTGATTTAGGTTTTTCATGTTTTGATGTATTTTTTGATTGTAAATAGTCAGACAAAAATAAGTTAACAACTCTATATTTGCTGCTGGTTAGGACTTTTAGTCCGATACCTATATTTTTCTTGCCTCAGGCAAGTGTAGATAATTGACTGTGGAAAATATTTGCCCTAATCTCGCCAGAGGCGAGCCGAAAAAAGGTATCGGATTAAAAATCCTAACCAGCAATCGTAGAAGAATCAATAATTGTTCGATTGTTTTATTACTATATTTACACGCCATGGATGCAATCTCAACAATCAACCCTGTTTGATTAATTAATAATATTCTTCTTTACACTTAACACTTTAATTGGGGCATTATTTCTTGCAAATATCAATAATGTTCCATTTGAAGTAGCAATAGATTTTATATTCCTCACCTGTCCTTTGATAGGCGTTTCTTTAAAAGAATAAACCGCCATTTGTCCATTTTTTTCAATAGACAATACATTACCATAATCCGCATCATAACGCCCCATTTCAATATTATTATCGTAAAAATTGCCACCTAAAATAACCTCCATTTTACCATCTTTATCCAAATCAATCAATTCAGCAGCTTCCAAAGTGGAAAACTGCAAACGGTCTGGTAATGGATGTGTTTTAAAATTTCCTGTTCCTTGGTTTTCAAAATAAGCACTTGCCATAAAATTGGCGGATAAAGTGGGCGTGTTGGCCAATTTATTTTTACCAAAAATTTCCTCAACGGTGGCTTCAGCAAAATCGGTAGCGTACAAATATTTCTTTTTTAAAGCAGGTAACTGTTTAATTAATTCTTGATGGGTGTGGAATAGATATTCTCTGCCATCCAAATAATAGGTCAATATTTGGTCTACTTGTCCATTTTTATCCCAATCTTCCAAATATAGCCGAAGGGGTTTCGTTGTGCTGGCACGCATTCGGCTGTTTTCACCTAAGTTGCCCGCTAATAAATCTATATCTCCGTCTCCGTCAAAATCATGTGGCAGGATAAAATTCCACCAACCTTTTAAGTCGTTTAGGGGTTTTTGAGTCAATTGATTGTTTTCATTCATAAAAACTTGAATGGCATCCCATTCTAAAGCTAAGACTAAATCCATATCGCCATCGCCATCCAAATCTGTCCATTCCGCATCTTTGACCATACCGACTTCTTTTAAATTGGGAGCTACTTTTTCGGTGACCAATTCAAATTGTGCATTCCCCTTATTTTGGTATAAAAATGATTCAGGAGCTACACCATAAGCACCCGGAATGGAACGTCCTCCGATGAAAATATCTACCAATTTATCGCCATTAAAATCCCCCGCAGCAATACATCCAGCGGTTAGTAAAGCGGCAGGGAATAATTGTTTTGGCGTAAAATTGCCTTTCCCATCATTCAAATAAGCTGCTTGGGCTTTAATATTATTGCCCATAAAAATTTCATTGCCTCCATTGGCGGTCAATAAATCAAGGTCATTATCCGCATCAATATCTATCAAAAGGGCATCAATGGTTTCTAGAATGGAATCATTTTGAATACTTAGCGGAGTTTGTTCTATAAAAGTTCCTTGTTTCTTTTGAATAAAAAGTGCACTTGGTTTTCGTTGCGCACCACCAAAGAATACATCGGTTAAACCATCTCCGTTAACATCTCCCACAGCTAAGGCAGGACCTTCTGTAGAAACCATGTGCGGCATAAGGGCTTCTTGATTAAAGTTTACAAAGGGATTTTCTTTATGTTTGAAATTTAGCCCAATTTCCTCCGAGACATTTGCCAAAGCAAAAGGCGTTTTTGTATTTTGATGAAAAACGGCGAAATCAAATTTGGGCAAGTTGGGTTTCCATTGCAGCGTATTGGTTGCGTTTAATTGATAAGAAATTAAATTTTCAAAAGTGCCATCTGGCCAAATCACTTTTATGGAAGTCAAATCTTGTTCCTTCCCTAAACCAATATGTACACCTAAAGCGACATTTGACATATACCCTCTAACGGGAAAATGCTCAAAAACTAATAGTTCGCCTCCCTTTTGAGCGATGATTTTTGCTCCAATTGCTTGCTTGTTTTTTGGGCTTCCTTTAAATTTGAAATGAATATAATTGTTGACCCTCTCTCCTTTTTCGATGCTTAGATTTTTATAAATAAAAGGGGCTGCATCAATATTATTGCAAATAATGTCTAAGTCACCATCATTGTCTAAGTCGGCATAAGCCGCTCCATTGGAATAACTGGCGACGTTATTTTTAATCGCTTTGCCTGCATCCCTAAAAGTAATATCTCCATTATTTAAAAAGAATTTATTGAGCAATTTCACTTGGGGCATCTGTGCTATAATCGTTTGCAATTCCTCTGTTTCCGTTTGTGGCGTCTTTGTTTGCTCTGTTTTTGACGCTTGTCCGTATAACTTAAAATTCACATAATCAATATCATTCATGCGGCGAGGAATACCATTGCTGACAAATAAATCTTTCAGGCCATCATGGTCAAAATCGAATAGTAGGGGAGACCACGACCAATCTGTTGCATTTACCCCTGCAAAATAACCCACATCGCTGAAAGTGCCATTTCCATTATTTAATTGTAAACAATTTCGAGCATATTGATAATGATACCCATGTTTTATTTTGAGTTGATAAACATTATAGCCATCTTCTCCTAAGGAGGTTTTTAATATAAAAGGGTCTTCTGGTGCCATATCCAAACTCATCACTTCTGGATGTCCGTCATTATTTATATCTGCCATATCTACCCCCATCGAAAACCGACTAGTGTGCATCATAAAGTCAGCAATAGATTCCTTAAAAGTGCCATCTTGCTGGTTGATATATAGATAATCATTTTCATGGAAGTCATTGCTCACATAAATATCTGGCCAGCCATCCAAATTCACATCTCCTGTTACTACGCCTAACCCAAATCCTAAAGCAGTGCTTAGAATACCTGCTTCCAATGTGACCTCAGTAAACTGAATTTCCCCCTTAGTATTGGTGTCATTTCTTAATAACCTATCTCCTGACCGTTCATCTTTAATAGGTACTTTTTTGCGACCTTTAGCAATGCCTGCTTGGTGTACAGAATGATTCAATTGGAATATATCCAAATCTCCATCCAAATCATAATCAAAAAAAGTGGCTTGCTGCGTCAATCCCGAAAAGGCAAGCCCATAATCTGCAGCTTTATCTTCAAAAATGGGAATGCCTTCTTTTATTTCTTGACAAACATATAATTGATTGGTACCTTTCATTGGAGGATAATTACCCACTTGCCCTACAAAAATATCTAACAAACCATCGTTATTGATGTCTACTACAGAAGTCCCAGTTGTAAATCCTTCTTGTCCAAGTAGCTTGGCTTGTTCCGTTACATTTTTAAAAGTTAACTCTCCTTGATTTAAAAATAATTGGTTTGCGGTTTGGTTGGCGGTAAAAAATAAATCTTCTAAACCATCCTGATTAAAATCCCCTACTGCGACTCCACCTCCATTAAAAAAATTCATGTAATGAAAAACATTAAAATTCTTGCTAAGCGTTAATTGATTGCTAAAATCTAGGCCTGTTTGTTCCGTGCTTAATAACTCAAATTGGGCATCATTTGATGGATTACCTTGCTGGCAATTATATTGACAAAGTGTTAGTCCGAATAAGAATAAACAGGTATATAATTTTCGCATAGTTTGTGAGTAGAATTAAGCTAGTTGGGTAGGTGCGAAATAGTCATTTTTGCACCTATTTTGTCGTTAAAGATAACAATTGGTAAAATACTGAAAATCAATTTATTATTCAAAGAAAAGGGCAGGAAATTATTAACGTTTTTATAGGGATTTTTGATAAGTATATCGGATAGATTGGCATTAAAGTAGCTTTAAAATTACAGGGTAACATGAAATTACCTTGTTATAGAGTTTTTTTTCCTATAACTTCCCGTTATGGGGAAAATTTAGGGTCAACTACTTTTAATGTGCAGATAAACTTATAGAATTTTTTTTAATGAATTATAAAACTAAGACAACCTCTCCACTCAATTTTTTCACCGTACCATCAGGTAGTTCAATTTCTACAAAATAAAGGAAAATTTGATGATTAAATAGGCGATTTTGAAACTTACCATCCCAACCAAAATTTTCTTGATTCGGCGGAAAACCAAAGGCTTGAAAAACTAAATTCCCCCATCGGTCAAGCACTTTAAGGGATTTGATATTTGAGATGCCCATACCTGTAAAAATGGTAAAAAAATCATTGATACCATCCCCATTTGGAGAGAAGGCAGAAGGGATATAAATATCAATTTTTGGTTGTACAATTAGTTGTAATTCGTCGCTAATTTCACAGCCATCAAAGGTCGTTAAAGTAGCTTGAATGGTGGCAGATTCATGGGCAATAAAGCTGGGATTTAGACAAGGATTCGAGCAATCAATTAGGTTAATCCCAGACCAATGAATAGACTTGATTTGTTTTTGGGAGATATGGCTACCCGTCTAACGTTGTAAAGTGCTGATATTAAACGACTTATTTTTTCTAGCTCTCGGTTCTTTAAAGCCTGTCACATTTTGACAAAGGAACTCAAATAAATCTGGAAAATCCTTACCA
>Ga0075467_10003634_pt1 | contig 11750 bp, 12 predicted proteins | sample DEB08_DNA_9_FD_75067 | JGI IMG/M metagenome (GOLD analysis project Ga0075467, IMG submission 75067) | Aqueous microbial communities from the Delaware River and Bay under freshwater to marine salinity gradient to study organic matter... | ecosystem: Environmental > Aquatic > Marine > Coastal ...
AATCAATTTTTCAGTTCCTCGATGTAATAAACCTATGTGAGGATCTGCACGTTCAACAAGTTCACCTTTTAATTCTAAAACTAACCTTAACACACCATGGGCTGCAGGATGTTGAGGCCCAAAATTAATCGTGAAGTTTTTAATTTTTTTTTTTAAGTAACTTTTTTTAATTTTCATAGCTGAATAAATAGAGTGAAATATAATACAAAAAAATTTATAAAATAATATCTTTAACGGGATTTGAACCCGTATTTTTGCCGTGAAAGGGCAACGTCCTAACCCTTAGACGATAAAGACTATGCAACTTAAAATTGAATTACAAATATAAATGTTCTACCAAAGAAATTATGCTTATGTTCATTGGCATTAAAAATATCTCGGGATATACTCCTACGAAAATTGTGGCTACAACCAATGGTAAAAAGATGTAAAATTCTCTTTTAGTTATATCCACAAAACTATTTAAATATTGAGTTTTTAAATTACCATAGGCAATTCGATTAAAAACCCATAAAGAGTAAGCTCCACCCAAAACCATACCAGTAGCGCCGATAAATGCAATAGTGGTATTTAGATTAAAAGCACCCACTAAAATCAAAAATTCGCCAATAAAACTACTAGTACCAGGTAACCCTATATTAGCCATGGTAAAAATTAGAAAAATTACAATATATAAGGGCATAACATGAACTAAACCTCCATAATACTTAACCATTCTTGTATGATGCCGTTCGTATACAACTCCAATAATTAAGAATAAAGCACTAGCAACAAAGCCATGACTTAAACTTTGTAACATAGCCCCTTCTAAACCTATACTATTAAAACTAAATAGCCCAATAATAACTAAATTCATATGGGCAACCGAGGTGTAAGCAATGATTCTTTTAAAATCCGTTTGTCTAATAGCCGTAAACGACGTGTAAACTATTGCTATAGCAGCTAAACTATAAACAAATGGTGTAAAATAAAAACTTGCATCCGGAAATAACGGAAGTGAAAATCTAATAAGACCATAAGTACCTAACTTTAACAATACACCTGCTAGGATAACAGAGCCTGCAGTAGGTGCCTCTACATGAGCTTCAGGTAACCAAATATGAACAGGCATCATAGGAACTTTAGAAGCAAAAGACATGAAAAATGCAAACCATAATAGTTTTTGTTCCGTCGCAGTTAAAGTTATAGTTAATAAAGTTTCGTAATCAGTAGTACCTAATTGATTTAAAATGTACAACAATGCTAAAAGCATAACAACAGAACCTAGTAACGTGTATAAAAAAAAGAAGTATGCTGCTCGTATTTTTCGTTCTCGTGACCCCCAAATACCGATTATAAAAAACATCGGAATTAAAACACTTTCAAATAAAACGTAAAATAGCAACAAATCCAAAACACAAAACACACTAATAAGTAAAACATTCAAAAATAAAAAAGCTATATAATATTCTTTAATATAAATAGAAATTCCGTCCCAACTTGCTAATATACATAGAAGAATCAAAAATGTAGTTAACACTACTAAAAATAAAGAAATTCCATCAATACCTACTATAAAATTCAAATTAAAATGAGGTATCCATAAAATAGTATCTATAAATTGAAATTGACTGTTTGAATTGTCAAACCACACCCATAAAAATAAGGATAAAACAAATGTAACCGCTGAAAAAGTTAAAGCTATTAATTTTAACAATGATTTATAGCGTGCGGGTATTAATAATAACAAGAATATACCTACTAAAGGTGTCAATATTAACATAAAAAGGATGTTTTCTGTATTAATCATAATCTATTTAAATACGGTTTTAAGCTTAAGTAGACTTGAACTACTGACTTTACGCTTATCAGGCGTATACTCTAACCAACTGAGTTATAAGCTCTTAAAAATTAAATATTATGAAATAGATATATTTAGTTTGGAAGTAATCGGACTTGAACCGATAACTTTATGCTTGCAAAGCATACACTCTACCAATTAAGTTATACCCCCGTATTTTATTAGAAGAAAAATTTAAATAAATTTTTTACTACTTAGAAAGAATGGGATTTGAACCCATGGTATAATTTTAAGCACTATACGTTGGTTTAGCAAACCAATGCTTTAAACCACTCAGCCATCTTTCCTTTTTATATTTGTATTGAAAAATAAAATTATAATTTTATTTTGCCATAGTAACAAAATATATAAACAACAACAGTTAATGCAATTACACGAAAATCAACAATTGCACTCAAAAAAGACCAACATTGTTTTGTAAATATTAATAAAGTACAACCTATTAAAATGATTAAAGCATAATGATAAATGTAACCTGTTTGTAAATTATTAATAAACGAAGCTTTTTTATATATTACCCGTGATAAACCCATCGGACCAAGAACTTCAATAATACCTCTATCAATCGTTTTATAGCTGATAAAATAACTAAACCGATAAAAAAACTGAATAATGTATTCATTATAAACTTTGTCGAAAAACCATTTTTTATTTAAAAAATTATAAAACTTTTTACCTAAAAAAGATAGTTTCAATTTATACAATAATTTGTTGCCTACTGTGTACAACACATAAGCAGAAACGGCGCCTAATATACTGAAAATAACAGGCAACAATTTCCATATTTGAGCAATGAATTCAGAATCGACTCTATTCATATTTTCAGGCCAAACATAAATAGCATTTCCCCAAAAATCGGTTCCTAAACCTATGATCATATCTTTCGTATAAAAACCTATAAATATACTTGGAATCGTTAATAAAAACAATGGGATAATTATAGCGTAAGACGAATCGTACGCTTTACTAATAATATGTTTGTATCCGTTAGGTTCAGATAAAAAAGTTAAAAACGTTAATCTCATAGAATAAAAGGCGGTTAGAAAAGCAGCACACGTACCTAAAATATAAGCAAATAAGCCCTGAGTATTGTATTTACCAAAAGCAACTTCTAATATAACATCTTTTGAATAAAAACCTGTCAAGAAAGGAAATCCTATTAATGCTAAAGAACCTATAGTCATTACTGAATAGGTAAAAGGTACTAAATTTTTTAAGCCGCCCATTTTTCTCATATCTTGTTCGTCAGAAACAGCGTGAATAACAGAACCTGCTCCTAAAAAGAGTAATGCTTTAAAAAAGGCATGATTAGCTAAATGAAAAATACCTACAGAATAATTAGAAAGTCCACAGGCAAAAACCATGTAACCTAATTGACTACACGTAGAATAAGCAATAACTCGCTTTAAGTCATTTTGTAATAAGCCCGTAGTCGCTGCAAAAAAAGCAGTACATGCACCTAAAACTGTAATTACAGCTAAAACTGAAGGTGCGAATTCAAAAATAGCAGAGCTACGCGCAATTAAAAAAACACCTGCAGTAACCATAGTGGCTGCGTGAATAAGAGCCGATACTGGAGTAGGTCCTTCCATTGCGTCGGGTAACCACGTATGTAATCCTATCTGAGCAGACTTACCTATGGCTCCTACAAACAATAAACAACAAATAACGGACAAAATGTCGAGTTCAAAAATCAAAAATTGAAATGTAACATTTTTAAAAAAAGGAGTTAATGCAAATACCGTCGCATAATCTACAGATTTATAATTAATATAAATTGCAATTATACCTAAGGCTAACCCAAAATCACCTATTCTATTAACAATCATGGCTTTGATTGCAGCTTTATTGGCCTGAATTCTAGTAAACCAAAAATTAATTAATAAATATGAGCATAGCCCTACACCTTCCCAACCAACAAACATTTGAACAAAATTATCCGCTGTTACTAGTATAAGCATAAAAAAGGTGAATAAAGATAAGTAGCTCATAAATCTGGGTAAATGTGGGTCGTGTGACATATACTCAGACGAGTAAAGGTGAACTAAAGAAGATACAAATGTAACAATGCAGCACATAACTACAGTCAAACTATCAAACAAAAACCCCCAGTCAACATTAAATAAATCAATGTCAATCCAACAGCATAACTTGATGTAAACAGGGCTACCCGCTAAACCAACCTCGTAAAAAGCAAATACAGACAAAAAAAATGTTAAAAATAAATTAATAACAGTAATGAAAACAGAACCTTTAGGACCTAAAAATCTACCAAACATACCAGCAGAAATAAAACCTAACAAAGGCAAAAAAATTAAAACTAAATACATTAAAAATTAAAATTTTAGTGTTATAAAATAATTTAAGAAATAAATTTAAAATTAGAAAAATCTTGCCGCAAAAGTTTTGAACATTTAACCATAATATTAGAGGTTTTACTGTAACTATCATTACCACCAATAAAAAAATCATCTAGTAGAAACGTTAAATTTGTGTTATAAAATTTAGAAAGAGGTGTATCATAATTTCCTATTTCTAAATGAAATGAACATCTATTGATATTTTTGATATTAGAAAAAGGATTTAAATTAATTGCAGGGTAATAATAATATCCTGAAAATTGAGTAGCGTTAAACGAATCGAATTCAACGATATTAGAATATTTCTTATTATAAGAAATACTATTAAAATGTTTTAAGAAATGGTGGAGTCCCCGAACAATTTTCCAAGACTGCTTCAATTCTTTGGTAGAGTTTACTACTTTAAAAGATCTTTTAAAACAACCCGTAGTATTAATAAAGGTATTGGCTTGCTGAAAAAAGTTTGTAGAAGGTAGTTTTATGTTTGTAGAATATACTTTTTTAAACTGATCTATAACTAAATCCTGTGTTTCGTAAAAGCTAGTATTTTGCTCAATTAAAATACGAGAATTGTTTTTTATGGAATTATAGAAAATTAAACTAGTAATTAATTTTGAAATAACTCCATTTGAAAAATTTGTGTCTATGAAATACGCGCAACTTGTCTCAGAAAAATCTGTTAAACTTAAAGATTTCGTTAAATTTAAATAAGATAAACCGCTTTGGTTTACTGTCGGGGCGATTAAATCATAAGTACAATTTTTTAGATTAGAACACTTAATTAAACTATTCAAAAGAATTTTTAAGATTTTAGCATCGTTTCGTTTATAGAAATGTGAACCTAGAAAAATCACAGGGTTATTACTTAAAACCATTTGTTGGCATAAAGGGTGTGTGCCTTCAACAACATTTTGCACTGTTTTTAGATTTAACCCTACAGATTCTATAGGAAAAGTTGCATTAAAACATGGACCTATTGAAACCACGGTTAACGAACCTTTTTTATAACGCTTTTTTAAAGAGACATTAAGATTAGAACTTTCATACCTAGAATTAAAACCAACTAAAATTATTAGATCAGCTTCATTTATTTTCGATTTATAGTTCTGTGCTGTTAAAAAATTAGATTCAATATCAATATCAGAATTGCAAGGTTCTAAATTTCGTAACTGGATAAAGGTATACTTTTTTGATAATAACAACAATGCATTCAAAACCTCTAAACTGGAATTTGAGTCATAAACGACAGTAAACTTTAAAGGTTGAAAATTATGAGAGAAAAGATGTTCTGTGAAATATAAAGAATAAACAATTTCTTTCAATATATTTTGCCAAAAATTTAAACCTGTAGTGTTTATTCCTTCTTTTGTGTTAATGGGGATATAAGAAGCGGTAAACATACTATCAAAAGAAAAACGTGTTTTATCTGAAATCCAAATGTCGTCTTTTTCAGATTGGAATGATGACAATACTTTTACTACAATGTTATTTTTAACAGCTACTTGCACGTCTGCACCAAAACCGTCTGTAAAATCTATAGTGTTTAATGTTTTTAATTCCCAAGGTCTGCTTATAAATGGGTACGGCTTTAATGTTAAAGCGCCTACGGGACATAAATCAACAACATTACCCGATAATTCTGAGGTAAAGCTTTTTTCAACATACGTGCCTATTTCGGTAGTCATACCACGGTTAAACGTACCTAACACTTCCACACCAGCTATTTCTTCAGCGAAACGAACACATCTTGTGCAATGAATACATCGAGTCATTACTGTTTTTACAATGGGACCTAAATTTTTGTCTTTAACAGCACGTTTTATAGAATAAAATCTTTTTTTATCGGAACCAAAAAATAAGGACTGATCTTGTAAATCGCATTCACCACCTTGATCACACACAGGACAATCTAATGGGTGATTTAACAATAAGAACTCTAAGGTACTCTCTCGAGATTTTTTAACTAAAGGACTGTCGGTAAAAATCACCATACCATTTATAACTGGGGTAGCACATGCTATTAATGGTTTTGGAGAATTTTTTAATTCGACAACACACATACGACAATTACCTGCAATAGATAAGTTTTCATGGTAACAATATCTAGGAATTTCAATACCTATCTTCTTACAAGCTTCTAGGACAGAAACTCTTTTAGACAAAGTGATTTCTTTATTATTAATAAAAATAGATAGCATAGAGATTTAAATTTATTATATTTTAATGTTTAAAATTAATAACTAATATTTAGAAACAACAAGGATTAATTTTTAAAATAAGACAAAATACTATTAAAATTAATAAAAAATTTATACTGCGATGTTACTAAATGAGTTGACGGGGGTTTAATGTATACTATTTGATTAGTATTGTAATTAATTTGGAGGTAATCTGGAGGTAACGGATAAAAAGGACTATTTAAAACATTAAACCGAATTATTTCATTTTTTTTTTCAGAGATTTCTATTAAATCCCCTTTTTTAATAGGGTACCTGTAATGGGTTTGTTTAATACCATTTACAAAGACATAACCATGTAGTATAAATTGTCTGGCTTCACGTATACTTCTACTAAAATGAGTTCGAAATAATAAAATATCTAACCTACTTTCTAAAGTATGAACTAAAAAATCCGGCATTTTTTTCTGTTTATTTATTAAATATTTTTTTATGATAAATTTCAAATATTAGGTCAGTAAATTTCCGTAAAAAAAACTAAACTTTTGTTTTGAAGTCAGATTTGCTTTAAAAGTTTTTTTTAATCTAAATAAGTATTTAGGTTTGTTATAAATATCGTGATCAAAAAAATAGAGTAAATTTTTTCTCCGTAAATTTAATCGTTTTCTTTTTAAAACAAAATCAGACCATTTAAGTTTTTTTAATTTATTTAATTTATCATCATCAAAATTTTGAAATTGTAATCTTAATAATCTTTTATACGTGGGCTTGTATCTTTTGTTATAGCTCATTTTAAATTATTATTTTTTTTCTAATGCGGTTTGCAATAATGAATAAAAAAAGTTTTTACTTTCTTTATGTTGAATACAACCAAAAATTTTGAAATCAATTTTTTCAAAATTGTGATTATAATTGATCAAAGATATTACAGGGATATTTGATTGATAAATCTCTGTTAAAAAGTTTTTTTCGAAATTATTATTTAAAATAACAATAATATCTGGATTTGTTGTTTTACCCATAACACTAATGGGGGCAAAAAGTTTAGAAGCATTTTTGTATTTTAAATTGTTTAAAACGGAGGTTTTGTTACTTAAAATGCCTGAAACCCAATAATTTTCGGAAACAAAATCGTGTAAACTATTTGCGGATAAAAAATTCTCTTTTAAATCAGGTAATCCTACAAAGAGAATTCTTTTCTTTTTTTTATTTAAATTATAAATAAGTTTCAAAGCTTTTTTTAAGGACAACTCTATTTTACTTATATCTAAAATCCCAAAATTATTTCTAAACCCTTTTAAGTATTTTAAATTTTGTGAATGAAATGTAGATTTATTATTACTAAAATATAACCTAGAATTAATAATATTTTTATACGTAAAGCTATGTTTTTTAAATTTGATTGAATTAACTTTCATTTAAAGATTAGTTTTTTTTTCCTTCTTTTAATACTATTTTTTCGTTTTCGTATAAAAAGCCTTTACCTTTATAAGGCTCAGGCTTTTTCAAAGAACGTATTAACGCACCAAAATTATTAACTTCTTGTGTATTTGTACCTGATATAAAAATCAACGTAGGCTTAGGGCATTCTACTTGAATATTGTTGGGTATTTTAAAATAGACATTGTGACTATAACCTAACTTAAAAAAAAACAAGTTTATTTTACTTTTTTTATGAATAAAAATTCGAAACCCTACACCTACTAATTTTAATTTTTGAACTGTACCTAAAGTGATATCTTTTAACAATTTTTTTATCAAACTAATAGCAGTACCTTGCAGCATTTTTCTTTTTTTGTTGTCAGTTAAAAATTTATCAAAATAAGGACTGTCAGTTACTTTTAAAAATTTTTTTTTGTCTGAAGTTTTGAAAAATAAAACTTTAACGTTCAATTTCAAAGATCTAACACCAATAGAACTTATGCAAAAAAGAGTATTCTTTTGTATGATAATACTTACCGTTTCAGGTATTTTAATAATTGGTTTGGACATATTATTACTCATTTATTAAGTATTAAAAATAATTATTTGATAATTAAAAAAAGCTCACCACCTATATTGAGTTTTTTACAAAGGTTTGTCGAAAGAATACCCTTATTAGTAGTAAAATAAGCGACACCTACTCCTATATCAAGTTTCCAAATTTGTTTAACAGTAAAATATTCCCTTTTACTAGGCTTAGATATAAATTTTATTTTATTGATTACAGGTTGTTCGTTTTTATATTTTAAAAAAACATCATATGTAAAAGGTTTTTCTGTAGATTTTTGAAAACCTAAAATATATCCGTCATTCCATAACACTTTTAAAAAGTTTTTACAAAATTTTTGTTTTGGAACTCTAATAATCGTTTTTTTAGCTTTTTGTCCATTAACAATACAAACAAATAAATTCCATACGTTAAATTTCATAATGTTCAAAGGCAGACTTGAACTGCCGACCCAAGGATTTTCAGTCCTTTGCTCTACCAACTGAGCTATTTAAACCCTATTTTTATCTAATCCAAATCTTTTAAACTAGAGTTAAAGCACGCCTCTCCAAAACTATCCCAACTTTTAAAGGATGTTAAAATTGAATTTTCTAAAACAACAAATTTATCAGGGTCAAAGGTACCGCCATATTTTTTTTTTAAACTAAATTTGTTAAAGAGTCTTTTTGCAGTAAAAACACAATCTGTGTGAAGATTGCGTTTTATCTTTTTAAAAATGAAACTAAAGGTTTTTAGGTCTTTTACAATAAGCTTAATGTTTATTTGATAAGTATTATACATAAAGTGCTCTCCAGATTTACTATTAACATGCGGTGATCTTAAAACAGAAAAAGTCTTTTTTTTTCTTATTTTATTTTGTTGTTTAACTGTGATGACTGAAGTTTTAAGAATAATCCTTTTTAAAAAAGCAATACAATTTTTTAAAGACTTTATATTATTAGATTTAATGTTAATAAGGATAAACATATGAAAGATAAAAATGAGTGTACAGGGATTTGAACCCAGGGCCTGTGGATTAAAAGTCCAACGCTCTACCACTGAGCTACACACTCAAATAAATTGTAAGCTATGGTAGTTAAATTTAATGTAAATTAATACTATCGTTTAAATAAATACATGTTAAAATCGTAAACACATAAGCTTGGATAAGAGCAACACCTAACTCTAAACCAACTAAAAGAATTAATACAGCTAAAGGTATAATATGCGCAATGAATAAAATACCTCCAGCAGAAACCATACTCCAAGCAAAACCTGCAATTACTTTTAATAAAGTATGCCCTGCCATCATATTAGCAAAAAGTCGAACACCTAAACTAATAGGTTTAAACATATATGAAACAAATTCGATGGGTACCAACAATAATGCTAAAAGAAAAGATGTATTAGATGGAATAAATAAAGAGAGCATATTAAACTTGTGTTCTTGGTAACAGATAATATTTACTCCAATAAACACAGTTAATGCTAAAAGAAAAGTTACTAAAAGATGACTTGTGATAGTAAAACTATAGGGAACAAGACCTATCAAATTCGCTAATAAAATAAATGTAAATAAAACAGATACGAACGGAAAATATTTTTCTCCCTTCATTCCTAAATTGTCATACAATAATTGCGAAGCTGTTTCATAAATAATTTCAATAATCACTTGCCAAGCATTAGGAATTAAAAATAAACTATCATCTTCAGAACTGATATACGAAATTAACAATATGAAAAATGAAATCATTATAACTCCAATTAATGAAGAATTTGTGAAAGAAAAATCAAAACAAAATACTTTTATAGAAAATAAAGAGATTATTTGGAATTGGTCTAGTGGTGTAATAAAAAACATTATATTTTTGAAATTAAAAATTAAAGCAAGTTTTTTAATGTGGGTATTTTTTCAATGATAATTGAATTTTTTATTCTATAAAAAGTTACTAACAAAGCTAACCCAATGGCAGATTCTGCTGCCGCAACTGTTAAAATAAATAAAGATACTACTTGTCCTAAAATATTATCTAAATAAATTGAAAACACTATGAAATTTAAATTAACTGCTAAAAGTAGTAACTCAATAGACATTAGTATTATCAAAATATTTTTTCTGTTAAATACTAATCCTAAAATTCCTATAAAAAATAAAATAGCATTTGTAACTAAAAAAAAATTAATATAAGTAATAATCATTCTAATAAACAACAAAAATGAAATTTGTTGTATGAAAATTATAATGCAAATAAGATTAAAAAACCCATCATCAGTGAGAATAAAGCAATAGCTTCAGTTAAAGCAAAACCTAAAATTGCTAATTTGAAAAGCTCATCTCTTAAAGAAGGGTTTCTAGAAACACCTAGCACTAACGCGCCAAACACAGTACCGATACCTACACCTGCACCTGCTAAGCCAATAGTTGCTAAACCTGCTCCGATAAATTTAGCTGCTTGTAATAACATTAAATATATATCAAATTCGGTAAACGAAAAATTATAAAAAAAAGATAAAAACTGCCGTTATATATAAAACTTAAACATTAATTAAATTTTACATTAATTATCAAAAATATTTTGAAAGTAATTTGTCAGAAAATTTGTTTTGTTAACTCAAAAATAATACTTTACACTTATCTACAACTTATTTTAGTACTGATAGGCAATTTAGCACCGCCCGTTCTAAAAGCTGTTTTTGCAACATTTAAAGAAACACCTTCAATTTCAAACAAAATAGCCCCAGCGCCAACTTTAACTGACCAATGATCTACCGCACCTTTACCTTTACCCATTCTAACTTCAATAGGTTTGGATGTAACAGGTAAATCAGGAAAAATTCTTATCCATATTTTACCTTGACGCTTTATCTTACGATTAATCGCTTGTCTAGCGGACTCAATTTGACGGCTTGATATTAGGCCTGACTCACGAGCTTTTAACCCAATAGCACCAAAATTTAATTTGTTTGATCTATATTCTATTTTAGGAAGTTTACCCTTTTGACTTTTTTTATATTTAGTTTTTTTCGGTTGTAAAAACATTATAACATTAGTATTCAGCAACCCACACCTTTATACCAAATGTACCATACGGAGTATACGAAATAGCATTGTTATAGCTAATAGGTACAGCTAGAGTTTGAATAGGAATCGCACCTACTGTAATATGGGCAATATTTTTTCGTAATTTGCCATTTAGTCTACCTTTAATTACAATTTTTACACCTTTTATTTTAGAAAGTTGTGATGAAATAAATAAATGGAGCGCTCGTTTTAAAAATCCTAATAATACGTAATGGCGTTTCATATAACGCATTTGATGAGCTAAATATTCCGAAAGAAATTTTGCAGAATCTTTTTTCCTTATAACAATAAGTAAAACATTTACAAATTCTCGGGCGTTAAA
>Ga0075467_10003635_pt1 | contig 11749 bp, 13 predicted proteins | sample DEB08_DNA_9_FD_75067 | JGI IMG/M metagenome (GOLD analysis project Ga0075467, IMG submission 75067) | Aqueous microbial communities from the Delaware River and Bay under freshwater to marine salinity gradient to study organic matter... | ecosystem: Environmental > Aquatic > Marine > Coastal ...
TCGGCGAAATCCAGGCCGGCACGAATCGCCGCCTTTTCCAGATGGTCACCTTCATTCCAGCCAGCCGTGCCGCCCCAGATGAGCTGAGACACTTCATTGGCAAATTCCAGCCCCTTGCCGCGCCGCGAAGCCGCCTGCCCCATCCGGGTCAGTTGGAAAATATAGGGTTGTTCATCGGCGATCTTGCGGGTCGCGATATCCTGGACGATCGGATCGGGATTGGGCGGTGCCATCGGGATGCCCATATGCTGCGCCACGCGGAACATGTCGCGAAACGTGTAGCCGAGCCAGTTGGGATGATTCTTCTCGAAAAAATCCGGTTCCCGGATCGCCAACGGATAGACGAAGCGCTGGTTGATCTGCAGATCATATTCCTGCGTCAGCGCGACATAACGCCGCGTCGCCAGATAGCTATAGGGTGAACGGAAGGACCAGAAGACGTCTGCTTGAAATGTCATGTCCATATCGTAACCCGGATTGCAATCTTCGCAAGCAGATACTGATTGCGATTAATAAGCATTGCTATTATATATCCACTTATGAGCGAGGCGATCGGATTCCTGATTCACGATACGGCGCGACTGTTCCGGCGCGAGCTGAACGAACGGATGCGGCACAGCGGCGTGACTGCGCTGCAATGGCGACTGCTTGCCTATCTGGCGCGCAACGAGGGTACCAACCAGGTCAAGCTGGCAGAATTTCTGGAAGTCGAACCGATAACCCTGTCCCGGATGATCGACCGGCTCGCCGATGCCGGGATGCTCAGCCGCCGCCGCGATCCCGACGACCGCCGCGCCTGGTGCCTTTTTCTCGAAGCAAAGTCATTGCCGCTGATCGACGAATTGAGAGCCGCGTCCGCCTCGCTCACCGAGACAGCGCAGGATGGCATGAGCGCGGATGAACGCAAACAGCTGGCCGATCTGGTCGAACGCATGCGCCAGAATTTGTCCCGCAAGACATGTGACGCAAAACAACCCGAACAGGCGGCCTGATGGACATGCTGAAATCCAAAGATATTTCCGAAGAATATAATTCGTCGGATATGATGCCTGACGATGGTCCGGATGATGTGACCACCGATGAGAATGCATCGGTCAGACCCCGCCGCCGCTGGGGCCGCTGGATCGTCATGGCGATCGTGCCGCTGGCCTTGATCGCCACCGGCGGATATCTCTGGCTGACCAGCGGACGCAGCGTGTCCACCGACAATGCCTACGTCCAGCAGGACCGGGTTTCGGTGGCCGCCGAAGTCGGCGGCAGGATCATCGAGGTCAACGTCAAGGGCAATGACACGGTGAAAAAGGGGGATGTGCTTTTCCGGATTGATCCGGCGCCCTTTGAAATCGCGCTGGCGCAGGCCAATGCCGCGATTGCCAGCGCCGAAGTGCAGGTCCAGGCCTTGCGCACGACCGCCGCCGGGAGCAGTGTCGACATCTCTGCCGCCCGCGAGGATATAGCCTTTGCGCAAGCCACGTTCGAACGCCAGCGGGCGCTGATGCAACGCGGTTTCACCACCAGGGCCGACTATGAAGCCGCCGAGCACGCGGTCGAACAGGCGCGCGAGAGACTGCGCCAGGCGCAGGCCGACGCGGCCGAGGCGCAAAGCCTGGCCGCCAATGCCCGCTCGATGCCGGGCGAAAATCCGGCCATCGCGGCAGCAAGAGTGCAGCGCGAGCAGGCGGAGCTGAACCTGTCGCGCACGATTGTCCGGGCGCCGACCTCCGGTCGGGTGGCCCAGGCCGACCGGCTGCAGATCGGACAGATGATGGTCAGCGGCCTGCCCGCCCTTACCATCGTTGCGGACGAGAAAAGCTGGGTAGAAGCCAATTTCAAGGAAACCGATCTGGCAAAGATGCAGGTCAACCAGCCGGCCCATATTCGCTTTGACGCTTATCCGGACATCAAGCTGAAAGGCCATGTCGAGAGCATCGGTGCCGGAACCGGCAGCGAATTTTCGGTGCTGCCGGCGCAGAATGCAACCGGCAACTGGGTCAAGGTGACCCAGCGTGTGCCGGTGCGCATTGCCATTGACGAGGCATCGCCGCGACCGCTGATCGCCGGCCTGTCAGCCGAAATTACCGTCGATATCCGCTCCAAGGGCGAATAATGGCGACCGCCGCCGCTGTCGCCGGCTCCGCTCCGGAAACCGCCATTACCCCGCTGAACCGCGCTTTGTTGACGGTGGCCGTGATGGGGGCCTCGGTAATCCAGATTCTGGATTCGACCATTGCCAATGTGGCGTTGCCGCACATGCAGACCAGTCTTGGCGCGTCGCTGGACACCGTGACCTGGGTTCTGACCAGCTATATCATCGCTTCTGCCATTGCCATGCCGATCACCGGCTGGCTGGCGGACCGGATCGGCGGGCGTCAGCTGTTCCTGATTTCGGTGACCGGATTTGTCCTCGCTTCGATGCTCTGCGGACTGGCCACCAGTCTGGAGGAAATGGTCATTTTCCGGGTTTTGCAGGGCGTCAGCGGGGCGTTTATTGCACCGCTGGCCCAGACCGTGATGCTCGACATCAATCCGCCGGAGCGTCACGCCCGCGCCATGGCGATATGGGGCATGGGGATCATGGTCGGGCCGATCATGGGCCCGATCATCGGCGGCTGGCTGACGGAAAATTACAGCTGGCGCTGGTGCTTTTACGTCAATGTCCCGATCGGCATCGCAACCATAGCCGCATTATGGGTGCTGCTGCCGCACAAGCGGGTGGTCCGGCGAAAATTCGACCATCTCGGCTTCTGGGCGCTCGCCGTCGGACTGGGCAGCCTGCAGCTGCTGCTCGATCGCGGCACCCAGCTGGACTGGTTTGACAGCTGGGAAATCCGGATCGAAGCGGCGATCGCCCTGGCCGGGTTCTGGATTTTCGGGGTACAGATGGCAACCTCCAGGACCGCCTTGTTTGCCCGCGAAATGCTGGCCAACCGGAGCTTTGCCACCAGCCTGTTCTTCATGATCGTGATCGGCATCGTGATGTTCGCCAATATGGCCCTGTTGCCGCCGATGATGCAGAATCTCTACGGCTATCCCGTCATCGACACCGGCCTGCTGCTGGCGCCGCGCGGCGTCGGCATCCTGCTCAGCATGGCCGTGGCGGGTCGGCTGGTCGGAAAAGTGGATGCCCGGCTGCTCGTCGGGACCGGATTTTCGATCGCGGCCTTTTCCATGTGGCAAATGACCCAATGGTCGATGGAGATGGACTGGCGACCCTTTGTCGTCAGTGGCCTTGTCCAGGGGATGGGCATGGGACTGGTGTTCATTCCGCTCAACACGCTGGCGTTCGCGTCCCTGCCCCCGCATCTGCGGACCGACGGATCAAGCCTGCTCAACCTGTTCCGCAGTATCGGGGCGTCGGTCGGCATTTCTATTGCCTCGGCGCTGCTTGGCAAGAATATCCAGACCAGCCACAGCGATCTGGCATCGCATATCACCGGCTCGACGATCAACAATATCGATGCCAGCACCGCAGACCGGTTCCAGGGCCTGGGAGACCAGGCGCTGGCGCTGGCCGACGCGCTGGTCAACAAACAGGCGGCGATGATCGCCTATCTGGATGATTTCTGGGCGATGATGTGGATCACGGTGGCGATCATCCCGCTGGTCCTGCTGCTGCAGAAGCCCAAGCCGGGAGTGAAAGCGGGACCGTTGATGGAGTGACTAGCCCTTTTGCAAATGCTTCCGGCCCAGCAACTCCGCAATCTGCACGGCATTGAGGGCGGCGCCCTTGCGCAGGTTGTCGCTGACGCACCAGATGTTCAGGCCATTCTCGACCGTCGGGTCCTCGCGCACGCGGCTGATGAAGGTGGCGCCGTCGCCGACGCATTCGACCGGGGTGACATAGCCTTCGTCCTCGCGCTTATCGACCAGCATGATCCCGGGCGCGTCGCGCAGGATTTTCTGGGCGTCCTCAGCGGACAGCTCGTTTTCGAATTCGATGTTGATCGACTCGCTGTGGCCGACAAAGACCGGCACGCGGACGCAGGTCGCGGTGACCTTGATCCTGGAATCGAGGATCTTCTTGGTCTCGACGACCATCTTCCATTCTTCCTTGGTCGAACCGTCATCCAGGAACACGTCGATATGCGGGATCACGTTGAACGCGATCTGCTTGGTGAAGACGTGATTTTCCTTGGGGTCGCCGACGAAGATCGCGCGGGATTGCTCGAACAGTTCGTCCATGCCGCCCTTGCCGGCGCCGGAGACCGACTGATAGGTCGAAACGACCACGCGCTTGATTGTGGCGGCATCGTGCAGCGGCTTCAGCGCCACGACCATCTGGGCGGTCGAGCAATTGGGGTTGGCGATGATATTGCGCTTCTTGTAGCCGTCAATGGCTTCCGGGTTCACTTCCGGCACGATCAGTGGCACGTCCGGATCCATGCGGTAGAGCGAGCTGTTGTCGATCACCACGCAACCGGCCGCCGCAGCCTTGGGCGCATATATCTTTGTCGCGGCAGAACCGGCAGCAAATAGGGCCATGTCCCAGCCGGCAAAATCGAAATGCTCGATATTCTGGACCTTGAGCATCTTGCCGGTATCGCCGATTTCGACTTCGCTACCATGCGAACGCGAGGACGCGACCGCGGCAATCTCGTCATAGGGGAATTCGCGCTCTGCCAGGACGTTGAGCATTTCGCGCCCGACATTGCCCGTGGCGCCGACAACTACAATTTTGTAACCCATGAAACTTTTCCTGTACCTGATAGTAAAACAGCCGGTCTTCCTTTTGGGGAGAACCGGCTGTCTGAAACTGTTATGAAGCGAAGTTTATTTGGCTTCTGTGCCTTTCGTGGGCTGGTTCAAACGGCGTTCCGCAATACGGGCCCGCTTACCAGTACGGCCGCGCAGATAGTAAAGTTTCGCGCGACGCACGATACCGCGGCGAACCACGGTGATGCTGTCAATATTGGGGGAGTAGAGCGGGAACACGCGCTCAACGCCTTCGCCGAACGACATTTTGCGTACCGTGAAGTTGGAGCCCATGCCGCGATTGGTGCGGGCAATGCACACGCCCTCGAAATTCTGGGTACGAACGCGTTCGCCTTCAACGACGCGGACGCCGACGCGCAGCGTGTCGCCAGCGCGAAACGAGGGTATTTCCTTGGAAGCGATAAATGCGTCGACCGCTTCTTTTTCCAGTGTCTGAATCAGGTTCATGACCTATTCCTTATCTTTATCTTTTTCCTGCGCACCAGAGGGCGACTGATCCGGAGCATCCCTGTGACGCTCCCATAAATCCGGCCGCCTTAGCCGTGTATCTTCCTCTGCCCTTTGTTTCCGCCAAGCAGCTATTTTCGCATGATCCCCCGATCGCAAGACTTCAGGGATGATGCGCCCTTCCCATATTTGAGGTCGGGTATATTGCGGATATTCCAGAATAACGTTCTCGAAACTCTCTTCATCTCCGCTAGAAGACGCGCCCATTACCCCGGGCAGCAGCCGAATGCAAGCGTCTAAAAGCACCATCGCGCCCATTTCTCCGCCGGACAGGATATAGTCGCCGATCGAGACTTCCTCGATGGCGCGGGCGTCGAACAGGCGCTCGTCAAAGCCCTCGAACCGGCCGCAGATGATGGAGACGCCGGGACCGGATGCGATTTCGCGGACGCGGGCCTGGGTGAGCGGCTTGCCGCGGGGAGTCATGGCTAGGATGGGGGTTATCGTCGCGCTGGTAGCCGTTCGTGCTGAGCTTGTCGAAGTACGAACGGCGTGGGAAAGCTGTCCTTCGACGGGCTCAGGACGAACGGAGGTCTGTGCCGCAACCTTCTCCGCCATCCGTTCCATCGCATGATCCACCGCTGCGGCCATGATATCGGCGCGCAGCACCATGCCGGCACCGCCGCCTGCCGGCGTATCATCGACGCTGCGGTGCCTGTCGGTGGCAAAATCGCGCGGGTTGATGGTGTCGCAGGCCCATTTGCCTTCGGCGAGCGCCCTGCCCGCCAGCGACGTGCCAAGCGGTCCGGGGAACATTCCCGGGTAGAGGGTGATGATCTGGGCGGTGAAGGTCATTTCTTTCGGCGCCCGTTGATCCACAATATTCCAGTGGTCATGCCGACGAAGAAACTGCCGAACAGGCCGACGGCGGCGCCGATCGACATCGTCATCATGCCGCCGCTACCGCAGATTTCGGCATCAATGCAATGATCGGACTGGATCCACCAGAGGCTGAACAGCCAGTAGAGGACAAACAGCGCCGGCACCGGAAGGCTCGCCAGAAAGGGCAGCCAGGCGAGATTTGTGTCGGGGTTCCGCCGCCTGGCAATCTCGATGATCGCGATCGTCACGCCGGCTATGGCCAGGATGGTAATGATGAGCATCATTGCCCGGTGTCCGTCATGCCGCAACCGTCCAGTTTTCGATTTTCAGCCCCGGCACATCGGCGAAATGTTTTTCATTATGGGTGACCATGATCAAATCATGCGATAGCGCGTGCGCTGCAATGAGCCTGTCAAAGCTTCCGCGCTTGAAAGGCAGAGAGGCATAGGCAAGAGCAGCCTTGTAATCAAAATTGAGCACAGGCACTTCCTCGACAAACGCTCGCAACTGCTCGATGACCGGCGGCTGTTCGTTCAACGAACCGAGCGCTACCTCCGCATAGGCAATGGCAGATGTCACCAGATCCCCCTCGTCGCACTCGGCGGCCCGTCGCGCTACATAGTCGTTTGCATTCATCGTCAAATAGACGATGATGTTGCTGTCGAGCATATATTTCATGCCGGGCGATCCGGCCAGTCGAGCGAACGCTCCTCAAACTGCCGGGCGTCATCGCTAATCAGCTTCAAACTCGATGCCGAGCCGGCGACCTTGGCAATATTGAACTTGCGCTTCGGCCTGTCGACTGGCTCCAGCGAGAGAAATTCACCATCTTCAACGGTCAAGTCCATCTCCATCCCCGCTTCCAGTTTGGTACCCGCCGGAATACGCACGGCGATCGAATTGCCCGACTGAAAAACCTTGGTCCGAAAATGCTCTTTTTTGCGCACATGCATCCAAGGGACGGAACCCAAAATACGCTTAAACTGTGGGTTGTCGCTCAATTTGGGTTTGTCTGGTTCACTCGCCATGTGAATCTCCGTATATACATCTTGTATATACGCACTGCATCAATGACCGTCAATCAGACCGGTTCCACAAAATCGGCCAGCACGATCGCCGGGTCACCCCGCATGTCGATCGCCTTGACCGGCACCATGAATTTCTTGCCGCTGGCGCGTTCGATCTCGATCACGTCGCCGGCGCCAAATTCGTAGATGGCGAAAATCTTGCCCAGTTCCTCGCCGGCATCCGAGACGCAGCGCAGGCCGATGATGTCGATATGGTAAAATTCGTCCTCGTCCAGCTCCGGCAGAGCGGCGCGCGGGACGGTGAGTTCGGTGCCGCGGGCGGCTTCGGCGCCGTTGCGGTCGTTGATCTCGGCGATGCGGGCGATGGCGCCCATCTTGTGGGGTTTGACCGATTTCAGGGTCAATTTACCGCCGCTGAAACTCTTGTGCTGTGCCAGGCTTTCCAGACTGTCACAAAACAGCTTGAGCCGGACTTCCCCCGTCACCCCGTGCGCGCCAATGATGACGGCAAGGGGGACGGGTTTGTCCGGATCAATCTTGTCCAAGGATTAGCCCTCGGCCTTTTCTTCTGCAGGCGCTTCTGCAGCCGGTGCTTCTTCAGCAGCGGCTTCCGGCGCGGCTTCTTCAGCAGCAGGTGCTTCTTCAGCCGGGGTTTCGGCAGCAGCTTCTTCGGCCGGTGCTTCTTCAGCCGGAGCCGCAGCGGCTTCCTTGGCGGCTTCTTCAGCAGCAGCGGCTTTTTCCGCTTTCTCTTCCAGACGCTCGGTGGCTTTTTCACCCGGCTTGCCCTTGTTCGGGTTGTTGCGCGCTTCGCGCTTCAGCAAACCGGCGGCATCGAGGAAACGGGCGACGCGGTCCGATGGCTTGGCGCCATTGTCGAGCCAATGCTTGGCACGCTCGGCGTCAAGCACAACGCGCTTCTCGTCATCCTTGGCGAGCAGCGGGTTGTAGCTGCCGATCCGTTCGATGAACTTGCCGTCGCGCGGGGCGCGAACGTCGGCGACGACGATCTTGTAATAAGGGCGTTTCTTGGATCCGCCGCGGGACATTCTGATTGCTACTGCCATGATAATAAACCTTTCAAAAAAATATTAAAATTCAAATTGTTGCTTCATTTCTTCTTGTTCAATAAATTTGCCAGATCCGGGGGAAGCCCGCCTGGGGACATGTCGGGAAGCCCGGGCATGCCGGACATTCCGCCGCCCTGGCCGCCCATGCCGGCGCCAGCGGCTCCGCCACCGCCGCCGAACATCGACATCAGGCCCTTGATGCCGCCCATCTTCTTGATGCGCTTCATCGCCTTGGCCATTTCCTGATGCATCTTGAGCAGCTTGTTGACGTCCTGCACGGTCGTGCCGGAGCCGATCGCGACCCGCCGCTTGCGCTTGGCGTTGAGAAGCCCGGGCCTTACCCGCTCTTCCTTGGTCATCGAACCGATGATCGCATCCATGCGCCCGAGAATCTTTTCGTCCATCGCGCCGCCGGCCATGGCCTGCTTGGCCTTCTTCATGCCCGGCATCATTGACGCGAGCGCACCGAGGCCGCCCATCTGGGTCATCTGGCGCAACTGGGCGCGCAGATCATTGAGATCGAACTGGCCCTTGAGCATCTTCTCGGCCAGCGCTTCGGATTCTTCCTTGTCGACGACCTGAGCGGCCTTTTCGACCAGGCTAACGACATCGCCCATGCCCAGGATCCGGCCCGCGACGCGTTCCGGGTGGAATTCTTCCAGCGCGTCGATTTTCTCGCCGACGCCGACAAACTTGATCGGCTTGCCGGTGACCGCGCGCATCGACAGCGCCGCACCACCGCGCGCATCGCCGTCCATGCGGGTGAGGACGACACCGGTGAGATCGACCTGATCGGAGAAATTCTGCGCGACATTGACCGCGTCCTGACCGGTCAGCGCATCGACCACCAGCAGGATTTCCTGGGGTTTCGAAATATCGGCAACCGCCTTCATCTCGTCCATCAACTGCTGATCGACATGCAGCCGGCCGGCGGTATCGAGCAGCAAAACGTCAAAGCCCTGCAATTTGGCGGCCTGCAGAGCCCGTCTGGCGATCTCGACTGGCTGCTGTCCTGCAACAATCGGCAAAGTCGCGGCACTTATCTGTTCGCCCAGTACCGCCAGTTGTTCCTGGGCCGCCGGACGGTTGACGTCGAGTGAGGCCATCATGACCTTCTTGTTGTCTTTATCTTTCAGCCGCTTGGCAATTTTCGCCGTCGTGGTCGTTTTACCCGAGCCCTGCAGACCAACCATCATGATGATGGCGGGCGGCGCGACCGACAGTTCGAGCGCGCTGACTTCGGAACCCAGCATTTCGGCGAGACCGTCGTTGACGATCTTGACCACTTGCTGGCCCGGCGTGACCGATTTGAGGACCGACTGGCCGACGGCCTTCTCGGTGACTTTTTCGACGAAGTCCTTGACGACGGGCAGCGCGACATCGGCTTCGAGCAGGGCGATGCGCACTTCGCGCATCGCGCCGCGCACATCTTCTTCGCGCAGCGCACCGCGGCCGCGCAGCTTGTCAAAAACTCCGCCAAGGCGGTCGCTCAACTTATCAAACATGTTCCCGCCTTTCTTTCCTCAATAGCACCGGTTACCCGGAAAACGCAAAAAGCGCCGGTGGGCGAAACCTCGCTGACCGACGTGTGAGTTTTTCGAACTCTAAACTGAATGGCAAAGCAAATTTTGCCGTTGATGACGCCCATTAGTGGAGTTATCGCCATATCGCAAGTCCGGATTTTCCAGAATATGAACGGGTGTTAACCAGAAATTGAGAACTGTTTGGCAAAAGCCTTTCGGCAACAGTGGGAAAATGAATATGGCTCGACCAGCGGCCGACCAAAATCTCAGATTGATGAAGAACGGGTATAAATTATCTGTCGGTCGTGATGTGTTGACCGGCGCCATTGTCATTTTGGCCATACTCATGTTTGCCGGCACTGGCGGCACCGTATTATCCGATGCCATCAACGCGATTTCCGGCCAGACCAGAGCCGGCGACAATATGCTGGTATCTGCATTCCTGCTCAATATTGCCCTGATCCTCTTCGGCTGGCGGCGTTACAGGGACCTGTCGAAGGAAGTGGAAGTACGCGCCGCGGCCGAACAGCGGGCCCATAGTCTTGCTGTTACCGACCCGCTCACCGGTCTCCTCAATCGTCGCACGATCGGCGAAAAAACGGCGGAGATGATCAGCATCGCGCAACGTAAGCAAAAATGCATCACCTTCATGATGCTGGATCTCGACAATTTCAAAGATATCAACGATGTACATGGTCACAGCGCCGGCGATGCCGTGCTGAAGCAAGTGGCAGCCCGTATCTCCAAGGTGGTGCCGCCGCATAATCTGCTGGCGCGCCTGGGGGGAGACGAATTCGCCTGCGCCTTCATCTTCGACCCCGAACAGCCGAAGATGGTCGAACAGATCGCCGACGATCTGATCGACGCGATCGCGGAGCCGATCATTGAAAATGGCACCCAGTTGATTGTGACCACGTCCATCGGCATGGCGCTCTATGATTCAGAATCAGAAGGCGTTGATGTGCTGATGCGCCGGGCTGACATCGCCATGTACAGTTCGAAAAAGCAGGGGCGAAACCGCCATTGCTGGTTTGATGCCAACATGGAGCAGGAACTGCAAACGCGCAACCTGCTCGAATCGGGCATGCGCATCGGCATTCCCAATGGTGAATTCGTGCCCTATTTCGAGCAACAGATAGATCTCTCGACCGGGGAATTGACAGGCTTCGAGATGCTCGCCCGCTGGGAATCCCCGACCCAAGGCCTGATCTCGCCGGAAATATTCATCCCGATCGCTGAAGAGACGGGGATGATCGGGGATTTGTCGATCAGTATCTTGCGACAGGCGCTTGATGTTGCCAAAGACTGGGATTCTTCCCTGACGATTTCGGTCAACATTTCGCCCGTCCAGCTGCTTGATCCCTGGCTGGCCCAGAAAATTGTCAAACTGCTGGTCGAAAGCGGCTTTCCGGCAAACCGCCTGGAAATCGAAATTACCGAAAGCTCGCTGTTTGAAAATCTCAGCCTGGCACAATCCATTGTCGGCAGTCTGAAAAACCAGGGCATAAAAATCGCGCTCGATGATTTTGGCACCGGCTACGGCTCGCTTGCCCACTTGCGCGCCCTTCCGTTTGACCGGATAAAGATCGACCGCAGCTTTGTATCATCCGTCCTGCGAAATCCCGAAAGCAAGGCGATCGTTAGAGCCATCAATGGCCTTGGCGAGAGTCTCGCCATGCCGATCACTGCGGAAGGCATTGAAGACAAGGAAACCGAAGCCGAGTTGCGCGAGATCGGCTGCGCCAAGGGTCAGGGATGGTATTATGGCCGCCCTCTGACGATTGAGGAAACGCGCAAGATTCTGATCGAACGCAATCTGCTGCCCGCTGCAATCAAAAATGAAGCAGCGGTTCTGCTGCCGGATGCCGACGGTCCAGCCATAGAGAAAACTGCCCTGCAAATAACCGGCTGACCGGTTCTGCCGACAGGGAGCGCTCGCCGAATTGCTGGACTCCCGGAGACGGCATCCCTAAATCGCCAGTCATGACGACAGGACGCTTTCACAAAATGCATGGATTGGGCAATGATTTTGTCATTATCGATGCGCGCGAGGAAGCAATGGAGCTGTCTGGCACACAGGCTGCAGCCA
>Ga0075467_10003636_pt1 | contig 11742 bp, 8 predicted proteins | sample DEB08_DNA_9_FD_75067 | JGI IMG/M metagenome (GOLD analysis project Ga0075467, IMG submission 75067) | Aqueous microbial communities from the Delaware River and Bay under freshwater to marine salinity gradient to study organic matter... | ecosystem: Environmental > Aquatic > Marine > Coastal ...
ACTCATAGATCTTTACTCATAGATCTTGACTCATAGCCAGGTACTTGGCTGTGTATCGGGTTAAGTGTTCTGACTGTAGTTTCTTGGCATAGTTCAATTGAGCTTTCAATGGGGCCTGCAGTGTCATGTTGAACGCCAGTTTCGTGTTCTCAAGTCTGAAGTTTGGTCTGCGGCACTCAGCTTTGCGCAGGGACGACTTGAGTTTTGATTCATCTGTTGGCATTGTTGGGCTTAATTACTGGCGTCAGTGGTTTTCATTGGCCCAATCGGTATTTGCCCAGAGGAAAAATCATGCATCCAGCAGTGCTAGCACAACAACAGCCGAACAAGCCCGCCTATATCATGGCAGAAACAGGCGAGATCATTACACGGCAAACGCTGGAGGATTCATCAAATCAGGCCGCTCAGCTGTTTCGCCAGCTAGGCTTGCAGCGTGGCGATCACATTGCAGTGATGATGGAAAATCATGTGGCTTATATTCAAATTTGTCTGGCTGCTATGCGGGCCGGTTTATATTTCACCTGCATCAGCTATCGGCTGCAGGAGCAGGAAGTGGCGTATATCGTCTCGGATTGTAACGCCAGGGTGTTTATCACGACTCGCGGTCAGCAGGCGGTGGTGGAACGACTCATCGAGAATGCGCCCAATATCGAACAATGCTACATGCTGGACGGCGTGATCGGTGGCTTTGACAGCTGGGAGGAAGCCACTGCGGCCATGCCAACCACACCGATCGCCGATGAGAGCCTCGGAATCGCCATGCTCTACTCCTCCGGCACTACGGGTCGGCCGAAAGGGGTGCTCAAGCCGTTGCCGACGGAAGGTTTTGGGGTCGATACTGGACCTAACTTGTTTCAGATGCTCTATGGCGCGACAGAAGAGAGCATCTATCTCAGCCCGGCTCCTTTGTATCATGCGGCGCCACTGACCTTCACCATGGGATTTATATTGGCCGGCATGACCTGCGTAGTCATGTCTCACTTCGAGCCGGAAGCGGCCTTGTCCGCGATCGAGCGCTATCAAATCACCCATTCTCAGTGGGTACCCACCATGTTTATCCGGATGTTGAAGTTGGATGAAGATGTTCGGCTCAAGTACGACGTCAGCAGCCTGCAGTGTGCGATTCACGCAGCGGCGCCGTGTCCGATTCTCGTTAAAGAGCAGATGATTAACTGGTGGGGGCCTGTGATCCATGAATACTATGCTGGTTCAGAGGGTAACGGTTTCGTGGCGATTAACTCTGAGGAGTGGCTCGCACACAAGGGCTCGGTGGGTCGCGCACTGACGGCCGTGTTGCATATCGTCGACGACGAAGGCGCGGAAGTCGCGCAGGGCGACACCGGCACGATTTATTTTGAAGGCGGCGGTGAATTCGAATATTACAATGATGCGGCCAAGACCCAGGAGTCTCGCCATCCGAAGGGCTGGAGCACGTTAGGAGATGTGGGCTACATTGATGAGGACGGCTATCTTTACCTGACCGACCGCAAGAGCTATATGATCATCTCGGGTGGTGTGAATATCTATCCACAAGAGGCCGAAAATATTCTTGTGAACCATCCCAAGGTGATGGATGTTGCCGTCTTCGGGGTCCCCAATGCTGACTTTGGCGAAGAGGTCAAAGCCGTAGTGCAGCCCAAGAATATGGCTGATGCCGGCCCTGAGCTGGAGGAGGAGTTGATCGCATTCTGCCGTTCACAACTGTCGCATATCAAATGCCCTCGGAGCATCGACTTTGATGCCGAACTACCCCGTCATCCCACGGGCAAGCTCTACAAACGCCTTCTCAAAGATCGTTACTGGCAAGATCACGGTAAAAATCTGGCGTCTTGAGTCTTTCCCCTGAGTCTCTCCCCTAAGGCTAGCCGCCTAAGAAAAGGCTAGCCGCCGAGAAAACGGCTAGCCACTAAGAAAGGGCTAGCCGTGTCGACGGTGGGTCAGTCTTCGCCGCGGAGCAGGTTGGCAGGAGCATATTGGTCAGTGAGTAGACGGCGAGTTCTGTCCCAGTCTTTCTCTCGACTCATGTTGGCTGGATAGGTTCTTGGGTCAATACCATAAGGTCGCAGAGATTCCACTAACCGGCTGGCTTGGCTCTTGATCACAAAGTCACTGGGCAAGCCCTGGCGACCGGCGATAATGACTCGATTGCCGGAAATCGGCAGTTTAAAGTTGAGGTAGTCACCAAACACCGACTGGTAGGTCTCTGACTCATGGTCATACAAGACGCTGGTTGAGAAGGTGTTGGCAACCAGAACCCCGTCTTCGCTCAAGAGATCGTGGCTCTCTTGGAGGAATTCCTGAGTCATCAGATGTTCAGGTATATAGTCACCGGTAAAGGCATCGAGAATAATCAGGTCATAGGTCCGGTCTTGCAACAAGGCGCGTTTAATAAACACGCGAGCATCGCTGACCTTGACCTTGAGATGGGCTGACTCGGTAAAGTTGAAATACTGCCGGGCAACCCGCACGACGGCTTCGTCTATTTCCACTACATCAATCATGGCAGCGGGAAATAATTCTGAGAGTGCGGTGGGAATGGAGCCGCCACCGAGACCGATGACCAGTACGCGGGCGGGGTTAGGGTTCAACAACAGCCCGCCAAAGCTCATACGGACATAGGGAAATACCAGCCGTTTGGGGTCCTGCAGGTCCATGCAGGTCTGATGTCTATCGCCCCGTTGAACGCTAAATAGCAGGCAGCGTCGACCGTCAGCTTCTTTGACCACAATATTGCGATACAGGGATTTTTCGCGGTGAATCTCTTTCGCCTGCAAGGACGGAATGGCCAAAACCAGCAACACCAGTAAAACCCATAGACGCATCATGTGCGGTGACTCCAGTAAGCGAGCATCGCGCTGACGCCGCCGGCGGCCAGAACTGCGCTCATGGTCATTAAGATGGCATCGACTTCGAACCACAGGACCAGGTAAAAAGACGTGGCCAGCGTACCGAGGGCACTGCCCAGGGTCGATATAAAATATAACCGCCCGGCAATCTGGCCCGCATGGGCTGCGTGGGCGACTAACAGACGTACCGAGTAGGGGGCAATCATGCCGAGGATGGCGGTGGGGATGAAAAATAGCAGCGTCGATGCCACCAAAGAGCCATAACGTGGGTCCTCCAAGCGAACAAAAACCCAATCCATGATGTTGTTACTCCAGATGATGGTGGGTAACAGCGTGATCGCCGCTGCCAGGAAAAACACGCCATAGCGACCTAAGTGGGGATTGTTGATGGATAATCGACCACCAGAGAGATAGCCGATGGACAAAGACAGCATGAAGATCGTAATGATACTTCCCCAGACGTAGATACTGCTGCCAAAGTAGGGTGCGAGAATTCGCCCGCCCAGCAATTCGATGGCCATGATGATAAACCCACTCGTAAACGCCAGGCAGAGGACGATGAGGTTAAAGATTAGTGGCGGTAAGTTGTTCGACGGATGATTGCTGGACATTATTTTTCACTATCAGTTAGGCATGAAGTTTTTGGTGTGCGCCCCTGTCACTAGGGCCGAGGCCGCGCCGGGGGAGTATACCCTGTCGCAGATTACCTGGCGATGCAGGCGGCTGCACATTTCAGTCTCAGTGCAGTTGTGGCAGAATAACGCGTCAACTTGAGATCCAACTATTGAAGTCCTTGATTCGCCTCATTCCGTTTCTTCGGCCCTATCGCTACCAGATAGGCCTCGGCTTCCTGAGCTTCTTTATCGCGCGTTTCTTTGAAGTCAGTACTTATTACTTAGTATCGGTTGGTATTGATACCATTGAGATACTGGGCGGCAGCGCAGATTCCGTCGTCGCGCCATTTTCCGTAGGCCAGGTCGCCACCGTTCTGATTTTCTCCGTGATGCTTCGGTTTGTCTTCGTGGTGCATGCGCGCCGCCAGGTTCGGCGCGTGGGTCAGCTGGTTGCCTATGATTTACGTCAGCGGCTGTATATGACTGTGCAGCAACAGGGCAGTGATTTCTTTTCGAAGATGGGCGTCGGCGACATCATGACGCGAGCGATTCAGGATATCTCCTTGATCCAGCGTTTGGTGGCGTTTGGGATGATCCAGATTGTGATCATGGTCTATGCGCCATTGTTCGGGGTCTCGGCGATGATGTACAAGTCACCGGCGTTGACCTTCATGATCATGCCAATTCTGCCGGCTATTTTTTACTATGGTTGGTGGATGTCGCGGCAACTGGCAGTCACTTCTGTGGCTGTGCAGGAAAACCTGTCGGCGCTCTCGAGCCTCGTTCAAGAGAACCTAGGCGGCATCAGAACCGTTCAGGCTCAGGCTCAGGAAGACAACGAAATTCGCCGCTTCGGTGGCGTTAATGAAAATTATGCCCAAGCGTTCTATAGCCAGTCGCGAGTTAATTCTCTAATGAGTGCCTGGATGCCGTTTCAGGCGTCGGCCGCACAACTATTGATTATCGTTTACGGTGGCAGTCAAGTTCTGGCTGGCGAGATTTCAATTGGCGACCTGGTGTTTTTCCTGGCGTGTCTGAACATGCTGCTTCAGCCTATTCGAATGGCGGGCATGTTCGTGACGCTGGTGCAACGAGGCGCTGTTGCGACCAACCGTTTGCATGAAATTTTTGATGCGGTGCCGGAAATTCACGATAGTCCCTCCGATAATACGCCCGCGACTATTCGTGGTGAGTTTGAATTCAAGCACCTGACGTATAGTTATCCGCGGGCTGCAGAACCCGTGTTGAAGGATATTACACTACAGATCAAGGCCGGTGAGTCTATTGCGATTGTCGGCCGGGTTGGCGCGGGCAAGTCAACGCTGTTGAAATTATTCACTCGAATGGCGGATACGCCCAGGGGCTGTTTGTTTCTGGATGGTCATGACATTTGTGATTATCCGTTGAGCCAGGTTCGCAGCCAGATAGCCCAAGTGTTGCAGGATCCGTTTTTGTTCGGTGAGCCGTTGCGTAACAACATCAGTTATGACGATCCGGCCCGGGCCTTAGACCTGGTCTGGGATTCTGCCGAGGCTGCAGCCCTGCGGGAGACCATTGAGGCTTTTCCTGAGCAGATGGACACCCTGATTGGCGAGCGAGGCGTGACCTTGTCCGGCGGTCAAAAACAGCGAGCAACTTTAGCGCGGGGTTTGATCCGTAATGCACCGGTGCTGATCCTTGACGATTGCTTCAGTAGTGTTGATACGGAGACTGAAGAGCATATTCTGAATCGACTGAAAACCATGCGTCGCGAACGCACCACGATTATCGTGTCGCATCGGGTTTCCACGCTGCGCCATGCCGACAGGATCATCGTCCTCGATGAGGGGCGGATTATTGAGGCGGGGTCTCATGCCGAGTTGCTTCGCCAGGGTGGAGCCTATGCCGAACTGGAGCGGGCCCAAACCCCAGGTGCGGATCAAGCCGCTCAGCGCCGAGCGCAAGTGACGGCACCCCTATGAGCAGGCGAACCCAAGCTAGCCAAGTCAAGGCCGAGACAGATCACGGCATGTTTGACGCCGAGCTCTCCGGTACCGTATTGAATCTGCAGTTGTTACGCCGAATCGTGGGTTGGCTCGAACCTTTCAAGATTCGACTGGCGTTCAGCGCTGTACTGATCCTGGCTGCGAGCTGTGTGACGGTGATGATGGAGATTATCATCAGCCGGGTGTTGGTTGACTATATTATCGTCGGTGAAATGAGCAGCCATATGCCTGACCTGGGGATGATCGCGCTGACCCGCTGGGTCGAGTCGTACCTGGGCATCGAGCCGATCTTTGCTGCCGGTCTACTTTTTTTGCTGGCGATGTGTGTCACGGCCGTGGCAGGTCACGCGCATCGGTTGACTCTGATCAGTGCCATTGTGAATGCGTTACGCGACCTGCGCCAAGATCTGTTCGCCCACCTAGAGCGTCGCCCTAGTTCCTTTTACGATAAGGTGCCCACAGGGCGGATCATGACGCGAGTTACCAATGATGTCGAAGCGTTGTATGAAATGCTCAGGGGCATGGGGGCTTTAGTCGGGGAATTTGTGCCTTTCCTGGTAGCGCTGACCATCATGTTGTCTACCAGCGTTAAACTCACCCTGATTTTGCTGCTATTGGTGCCCGTTGTGGGTATCGCCACGCATTTTTTTCGCAATGCGACTCAGGAAATATTTCGCCTGGTTCGTAATACCGTCTCCTCGCTGAATCAGAACCTGCAGGAAAATCTCTCGGGCATGCAGGTGGTCCAACTCAACGACCGGCAGGCACGCAATCTCGACGAATATACTCAAATCAACCAACGTAACCTGGGATATGAAAATCGCTCGATCGATTTGTCGACGGCTTATGGTGCCTTCAATGATAGTCTGGCCGCAGTTGGCCTCGGAATCATCATCTGGTATGGCGGCGGCGCCGTGGTGCAGGATGAGATGAGCCTGGGTGGTGTCATCCTGTTTACCCGCTTTATGAATATGTTGTTTACGCCGGTCGTGATGCTGGGCGAGCAATTAAATGTGTTGTTTCGAGCGATGGCCAGCGGCGAGCGGATCTTCCAAGCGTTGGATTGGGACGAGCAAATACATGAGCCGACACACCCCGTTGAGTTGCCGGCGCGGTTGCGCGGCAAAGTAGAGTTCCGCGATCTGACCTTTGGTTATTCGCCAGCAGTGCCAATTCTTAAGGGTGTGTCTGTGGTCATTCAACCGGGTGAGAAATTGGCCATCGTTGGGCCTACAGGGTCGGGCAAGAGTACGATGATTCGATTGCTGGGGCGGTTTTATGATTTCGATCGCGATCGTATTTTTCTTGACGATATCGACCTGAACGATTTGCGCAGTCAAGACGTGCGCAGCCGAATTGGTGTCGTCCTACAGGACTTTCATATATTCTCCGGGTCGATCCTCGACAACATTATTTTGGGCAACCCCAAGATCAGTCGCGAGCGCGCCATCGAAGCGGCAAAGACCGTCAATGCCCATGAATTTATCGAACGGCTGCCCGAGGGCTACGACAGTATTTTGGTCGAACGAGGCGCTAATCTGTCGCAGGGGCAGCGGCAATTATTGGCCTTCGCTCGGGTCCTGGCCGCAGATCCGGAGATCCTGATTTTGGATGAAGCCACCGCCAGTATTGATACGGAAACTGAACGATTGATTCAGGACGGACTGCGTAAGCTGATGACGGGACGTACCTCCATTTTGATTGCGCATCGCCTGCAGACGATTCAGGAAGCTGATCAGGTGTTGGTATTGCATCACGGTGTGGTGCGCGAGTTGGGAACCCATGCAGCGCTGCTGGCGCTGAAGGGATTATATTACACGCTACACGAGCTGCAATTTCAGGATGTCAGTATTGATGAATAGCCGTTAATGGCCAGCCGCAGGTGAAGCGCTATTGATGGATGATAGAATGGCAGAACTCACCCGCCAGGTGGATTGATGCCGGCATCTGGTTGATGCACACTACTGACTTAATCTGCGCGTTTATTTTGAGCCTGAGTATCGAGACGATGAGCAATCTATGAGTATCAGAGCTGCACTAATCAGCCGTGTCATGGCGCGAACCATCAGGCCGCTGTTCGATAGCGTGGCGGACATTACGGGGTTCCGTGACAAGCTGGCCAAGGCCGCTGGCCTAAACACAGGTGTGCCTAAGGGGATAGACGTGACTTCCGAGGCGATTGCGGGTGTGCCTTGCGAGTGGGTTCAAGTTCAATCAGGTCGGGCTGTGAGTGACTCGGCGCGCGTGTTGCTCTATTTACATGGGGGCGGTTACGTCTCCGGTGGGGCCGATAGCCATCGCAATTTGGCCTGGCGGCTTGCCCAGGCGTCTGGCATGGCTGTACTGATGGTGGAATACCGCTTGGCCCCTGAGCATCCGTTTCCTGCTGGCCTGGACGATGCCACCCTGTGCTACCGGTCTTTACTGGATCAAGGTTTTGATCCTGAAAACATCGCGATCGGTGGTGATTCAGCGGGCGGTGGTCTCGCCTTGGCGTTGCTGTTGAATTTGAAGAACCTTGGCTTACCTATGCCAGCTAAAGCGATTTTGTTGTCGCCTTGGCTCGACCTGTCACTCACCGGTGACAGTCTGGGCACGAACATCGTCACCGACGTGATGTTAACCCCGAAAGCGCTACAAACCTGTGCGGGATTTTATCTAGGTCAACGTGATCCTGAGGCGCCTTTGGCGTCGCCTTTGTTCGGTGACCTGAAGGGCCTGCCGCCGCTGCTGGTGCACGCCAGTAGCTCGGAACTGCTATTAAGTGATTCGACGCGGCTGGTGACTGCGGTAGAGGCGCAGGGCGGCGCCATCGAATTAACCGTCTGGCCAAAGATGCCGCATGTATTTCAGGTCTTCGCTGGCCGAATTCCTGAAGGCAATGAAGCGATCCGGCAACTGGGCGCCTTTCTCGATACACGGCCTCATTAGGCAGCTAAAAAGGATTTTGGAAATGTCTAACAGGCGCCTTGAGTTTGCTCTGTTGTTTGATCAGCTGCGGGATGCGGTCCCCAAGTCAACCCTATGGCAAGGGCTGCGCTGTGCTGTTCGGGTCAGTGACTGGATAATGATTACCAGCATCAGCGGAGTGACAGCAAGGTTGAATCGGGTTTGAATACATCGGCTTTTATCGCGAAAGAACTGGTACTGCTCGGCGGTGGCCACAGCCACGTGATCGTTTTACGCAAGCTGGCCATGCAGCCTATTGTCGGTTTGCAGATCACGCTGATCAGCCCCGATGTTGAGACGCCCTATTCGGGCATGTTGCCCGGTCTGGTTGCGGGTCATTATGACTCACAAGACATGCATATCGATCTGGTACGACTCTGCCGATTTGCCGGAGCGCGATTAATACAGGCCAGTGCTTTTGATATAGATCCCGTCAATCGCCGGGTGCGTTGCCAAGGTCGGCCCGATATTGGCTACGATATTTTGTCTATCGATATCGGTATCACGCCCGCGGTGATTGATGTGCCCGGTGCCCGTGAAAACGTTATCGCGGTTAAACCTATCAATCGGTTTCTGCATCAATGGCAAGAATGCCTCGGCCGGGTTGCCACAGGTACAGTCAAGCACATGGGTTTCGTGGGTGGCGGCGCCGGCGGAGTCGAGCTGTGTTTGGCGGTCCATCATTACCTCACAAGGGTAGCGCCGACACTGAGTCCGCAGCCCATACGTTTCCACTTGTTCGTCGACCAAGAAGTATTGTTGCCAGATTACTCGCCTGCGGTGCAGGCATTGTTCAGTCAGCAACTTGCCCACAGGGGTATCGAGTTACACCGAAATTTTCGGGTTGCAGAAGTCGAGCAGAAAACTGTCGTGTCTGCCCACGCCCAGCGTTGCGCTGTGGATGAAATATTTTGGGTGACTTCTGCGGCGGCTCAACCGTGGTTGGCACAGACGCTGCTGGCCACTGATGACAACGGCTTTATTGAGGTGCGTGATACATTACAAGTGAGCAATTTCGATGAAGTTTTTGCTGTTGGCGATACTGCGCACGTGTTGGCGCATCCGCGGCCTAAAGCTGGTGTTTTCGCTGTTCGTCAGGGGCCGGTGTTGTACGAAAACATTCGGCGTCAATTGCTCGGTAAGCCTCTGAAGCACTTCGTTCCACAAACCTCTTTTCTGTCCTTGGTGTCAACCGGTGACAAGGCAGCCGTTGCGATGAAGTTTGGTAGAAGTGTTTATGGCCGCTGGGTATGGCATTTAAAAGACTGGATAGATCGACGTTTTATGGACCAGTTTAATGCCTTGCCGCTGATGAAGGTTGAGTCGGGTCAGGGCCTGTTGGCTGAAGTTGACCCGCAAATGCAGTGTGGTGGTTGTGGCTCAAAGGTCAGCGCAGATTTGCTCGCAGAAGTGTTGGGTAACCTGGATATGCCGGTTGCCGAGCTTGATGATGCCGCGCTCTATCGGGCGCCTGCAGGTAAACTCATGTTGCATACGGTAGACGTCTTTAAGGCTTTTATTGAAGATCCTTATTTGTTGGCCAAGATCGCTGTGAATCACGCGGTCAGTGATATCTATGCCATGGGCGGGGAGGCAGTCACAGCGATGGCCATTGTCACAACCCCTTATGCTGCGCCTTCGGCCACGCGTCATCTGTTAGAACAATTAATGCAAGGGGCTTGGGAGCAACTCGCAGATGAGGGCATTAGTCTTGTGGGTGGCCACACCACGGAAGGTGCCGAGTTGTCCGTTGGCTTTGCCGTGAATGGCATCGCGGATGAATCTCGACTGTTAAAAAAATCGGGAATGCGACCCGGTCAAACACTGATACTGACCAAGCCGCTGGGTACCGGCACCTTATTTGCTGCGGATATGCAGCATCAGGCGCGGGGGCATTGGATTGAGGCGGCGTTGCAGGTAATGCTGCAGTCCAATGCAGCGGCGGGCGCCATTTTCGCTGCTTTGAGTGAGCAGGGCACAACGACAGCGTCAGCCTGCACTGATATTACGGGCTTTGGGCTAGCGGGGCATTTGTCAGAAATGATGCAAGCATCGCAGGTCAATGTCAGCCTGGACCTTTTGAGCCTGCCGTTGTTGGCGGGTAGTCTGACCTGTCTGCAGGAGCTGCAGATCACTAGCACGCTGCATGCTGGCAATGAGCGATCAGTGAAGCATATTCAGCCACAAGCTCACCCACACTATGCTATGTTGTTTGATCCGCAGACTGCCGGTGGCTTGCTAGCTGCTGTCGACGCTCACTTGGCGTCGGCGACGATTGAAAAACTGGTCGCGGCAGGCTACTCGAAAGCTTGTATTATTGGCCGAGTCGAGGCCCTTGAAACGAATCTTGAGCAGGTGGGACAACCGTTTATCTCAACCCTGATGCATGGAGAACGAAACGATGCCTAGCCCCGTGAGTTACGCCAGCGGTACGAGTCAGCAACCCCTGTTGGGATTGACGATCGGCGCACAGTTTGACGAGATTGTCGCTGCCTATCCAGATCGCCCGGCGATTGTCTCGGTTCATCAGGCTATCCGTTTGACCTACGCCGAACTGGCGCAAGCAGTGGATACCTTGGCTCGAGCGCTGATGGCAGTGGGCTTGGGTAAGGGCGATCGCATCGGTATCTGGTCGCCAAATAATGTGGAATGGCTGGTGACCCAATATGCAAGTGCCAAGGTCGGCGCAATTCTGGTGACCATCAACCCGGCTTATCGTGTCCATGAGCTGGATTATGTTTTAAAGCAATCGGGTTGCAAGGCGCTCGTGTTGCAGAATCAATTCAAGACTTCTGACTACGAGGCCATGACGCTATCCCTATGCCCAGAGCTCGTTCATTGCGCGGTAGGCAATCTGCAGTCTGAGAAGTTTCCAGACTTGACCACAGTGATTTCTTTGTCCAGTAGCCCTTGTGCCGGGATATTCGACTGGGCTGATTTGCTCAGGACGGCCTCGTCGGTGAGTACTGAACAGTTAACGGCACGCCAAGCCGAGTTGGATATGGACGACCCCATTAATATTCAATATACCAGTGGTACCACAGGCTTCCCCAAGGGGGCCTGCCTCAGTCACCACAATATTTTGAACAATGGCTTCTTCGTCGCTCGAACCATGAATTTTACTGAGCATGATCGTTTGGTGGTGCCGGTGCCTCTGTACCATTGTTTTGGCATGGTGATGGCAAATCTGGGTTGTCTGACCCACGCCGCGTGTCTCATTTATCCCAGCGAGAGTTTTGAGCCAGAAGCGGTGTTACAGGCCGTCCAGGCGGAAGCCGCCACTGCGCTGTATGGCGTGCCGACCATGTTCATCGCAGAACTGGCATTGACTAACTTTTCAACCTTTGA
>Ga0075467_10003638_pt1 | contig 11737 bp, 11 predicted proteins | sample DEB08_DNA_9_FD_75067 | JGI IMG/M metagenome (GOLD analysis project Ga0075467, IMG submission 75067) | Aqueous microbial communities from the Delaware River and Bay under freshwater to marine salinity gradient to study organic matter... | ecosystem: Environmental > Aquatic > Marine > Coastal ...
AAGAAATTTCCAGCTGGTGAGTTTAATGTTCCTTGCGCTTTAATTATCGGAACACGTAAAGAAAGTACGAATAAAAAGACATCATTGAATGATGCTTTGAGGGAGTATAATGTAGCTGTATAAATTTATTATTTTCTATTGATTATTTTTTATTGTTGATTACAGAAAAAGTTGATTTGTTGATGCGTGAAATTTTAGTTGAAAAGGAACATTTCACAAAAAACTATTCAAAAACTATATGATTAAACTGAATTGATTGTTGATTGTTGTAAAAACACATCTTTTAACAATAGTTTTAGGGAATACAATGCAGAAGTTTAGATTTATCTTTGTTTTTTTACTTTGAACTTTTCACTTTTTTTGCTCACTACTCATTTCAAAGTCTCTTTTTTCGTCTAAGTTTTTTCGAATTCACTTTTTTCTGAAAGGCTCTACTATGTTTACTAAGAGTGGCGTGAGCTAGTTCGAAACTAATAGTATCCAGCTTTGCATATTCGTCGGCGATAATATTAATCATAGTCTTAGAAAGCCATAGGCGCCTTAGGTTATGCATTCTTTTATCGAGTGAAAGCGATTCAAAACGCATTCTATTTAAATCAATTAAGTAGAAATCATAGCGACCATCTCCCCTATCTTTTATCAACGTATTTCCAGGCGAGTGATCCAAAAAATTAACATTATTCTCATGCAGCTGAAAGCTGAAAGCTGTGAATTGCTTCAGGATTTCAACGCGATGTGGATATTTCGGATTATGTATTAAATCTCTAAAATCAAAATCGTAGTCTATATGTTCACTTACGTAATAGCTTTCTTTCAATCCGAAAGAGAATTTTTCAGAATAAGCGATGGGATAAGGCGTGTTAACCCCACAGGCAATGAGTTTCGTAGCGTATTCGAACGATCGCTTTGCCTTACTTTTCCGAAGAAACTGGTATACTAACCCTTGAACAAAAGAAGGCTTTTTAAAACTCTTAATGTTAAAAGTCTTCCCTTCAATAAGTACCTTTTTAATTACATTTCGTTCCCCATGAGTTACAAACTCCCCAACACTAGCAAAGTCATTGATTAACTTTTCTAATTGAGGTTTTAGATGCTCGAATTTTGAATGGACAACAAAAGTTGAATGCATTTTTAATTTTATTAACTTCAAAAAATAAGTACTTTGCGAAGGTAATCTTTATGACTAAAATACTCGTAATACAGAACAAAAGAATTGGTGACGTGCTAATAAGTTCGGTTATCGCAAATAACATTAAAAATGTTTTTAAGGATGCGCACGTGACTTATTTCGTATACGATTATACAACTGGAGTTATAGAAAACAACCCCAATATAGATCGGATAATTGCTATAAAAGATAAGGAACTAAAGAAGCTACCAACGCTTTTAAAAACCGTAAAACAGATTCGCAGAGAGGAATACGATATTATATTCGACTCCTATGCTAAGTTTCAAAGTAGAATTATGTGTCTTTTCTCCGGAGCCAAGTATCGTATTGGTTTTAAACGAAAACACAAAGAACTAAAACTTCCTTTTTATACGCATCCCGTTAACTTTTTAGATAAAAAAACACAATTCTGCGGAAAAGCAATTGAGGATCGAATACATATTATTAGTTCGGTTTTTCCATTAGAAAATCCAGACGATCATCCGAAAATATTCCTAACGGAGGCTGAAAAAAAATACGACAGACTTGAGACTATAAAAAAGCCCGTAATAATGTTTACGGTAATGGGGAGTACGGTTCCGAAGTCATTACCTTTTGATTATGTGGCAACCCTTATCGATTATATTACTGAAAATTATGAGGCCACCATCCTCTTTAATTATGCACCTTATCAAAAAGATGATGCCTTAAAGATTTACGGTTTATGTAAAAATAAAGAGCAAATCAACCTAGATATTTATGAAGATTCTATTCGTGGTTTCATTACTTTAATGAATCAATGTGATTTGTTAATTGCAAATGAAGGTGGGACAGTACACATTACAAAAGCCTTGGACAAACCAACTTTTACCATTTATTCTCCTTACATCGAAAAAGAAGATTGGAATAGTTTTGAAGATGGTGTGGAGCACGATTCTGTGCATCTCTTGGAAGAAAAACCAAATCTCTTTGAAGAATTTACAAGAGCTTCTAGAAAGGAAATCGAAGCCAACCCAGAGGCGCTATATAGAGAACTAACACCCGACATAATTATTAAGAAGATGAAACCATTTTTGGAAGGACATCTTAAAAGCAATAAAAAGTAATATGAATATTCTCGATAAATTTCACAATTGGAGGCGTAAACGTCGATGGGACAAACAGTATCGCAGTGGGAAATGGGCTAGCCTAAAAAGTGAGAAAGAAGCGAGGAGATATTATCAGATTATTGATTACATAAAAAAATATGGATCTTCAAATCCTTCAATACTAGATATTGGATGCGGCGAAGGGGTTTTAAACGAGCGGATTAAAGGACTTGATTTTGAGTATTTTCTAGGACTTGATTTCTCCGAAGTTTCTATTGAGAAAGCCAAAAATAAAAATTTACCTAAAGCAGAATTTGTCGCCAAAGATGTCGTCACTTTTAGACCCCAACGTAATTTTGACGTCATCGTATTTAATGAAGCTTTTTATTATATCCACGATACTGAAAAAGACAATGTTCTAAACCGAATGCTAGAACATTTGAATAAAGATGGAATTATTATTACATCTATCTACCGCGAAGGAACAGGGTGTTGGGAGTATTTTAAAGAGAACCCGAAACTAAAAGAACTGGAATTCACAACTGTAAAAACAGATGAAGAACTGCAGTATTGGAAGATTGGAGCGTACAAGAAGATGTGATTATTGATTATTGATTATTGATTATTGATTATTGATTATTGAAAAGTAAAAAAATTGATTTGTTTATTCGTTAAATCGTGTAATTGTTTAATCGAAGTTTAGAAGTAACATTTCATTCTAAACCGTTAAATCATGTTAGTTGTTGATTGTTTAATTCCAAAATCTGTCCACGAACTATTATTCGACTTCGTTGTCTCCCTAATTGCTTTGTTCTTTGCAATCATTTCATCGGTTACATATCCTCTAGGATGATCCAAATGCAAGCAAACAGCACTGTATCTAATTTGTTTTGGCTTAAGACCAAGGTTTACAAGTCGCTCCCCTAATTCCCTGTCTTCGCCCCCATATTGCATGCGTTCATCAAATCCATTCACAGCCAGAATATCACTTTTCCAACCAGAAGCATTATGACCATTCCAGGATGGCGTTGTGGGTGTCAGCCTATTTAAAATAGCTGCACTTATAACCCCTGAGGTAAGTTTAGCATTTTTAAGAAATGACTTGAATCCATGCTTCCTTAGCCACTTTACATCGAAACAGCGTTCGGTGTAAATATCTTCCATTGTAATCAATTCTGAAATATTAATTGGTAATTTAAAATAACCAGCCGATAAGAAACTACCTTCTACTCTATACTTTACATGTTGCTCGATAAAATCTTTCCGCGGAATGCAATCGCCATCACTCATTACGATATAGGGAGTTGAGCACTTTTGAATCGCTTTGTTTAAAATTTTTGTCTTCTGAAAGCCATCGTCCTTGTGCCATATATGAACAATAGGATAAAACACCTCACTTTTAAGACGATCAATCATATCTGAAGTTTCCGAGGTTGATCCGTCATCTGCTATGATAACTTCAAACATTTGATACGTCTGATTGTTATAACCATAAAGTACTTTCTCTAACCAAACAGGAGAATTATAAGTACTTATTATAATGGAAGTATCTAGTTTCATTATTGTTCGGTCGTGCTAGGTTTCAGAATTAAACACCAAAGATAAAGTTATTTATTAAGTTTGCAGTATGCCAACAATTACGGTTATTATTCCAACTTTTAATGAAGCAGACTATATAAAAGATGCGTTGCAGTCTGTGCAATTTGCAGATCAAGTCATTGTGGTAGATTCCTCCAGTACTGATGGGACTCAAGACATCGTAAAAAGTTTTGACGCTACAATTTTGGAACGTAAATTTGATAATTTCTCAGCTCAAAAGAATTTTGCAGTTGAACAAGCAACTTCCGATTGGATATTGTTTATTGACGCAGACGAGCGAGTAACTCGTTCGTTAGAAGCCGAAATTAAATCGGTTCTTGAACAACCAAAGCACAGTGGTTATAAAATCAATTTCCCACATTTTTTTATGACGCGCTTTTTATATTTTCAAAGCAATGATGTCTTGCGCTTAGTGAAAAGAGAAGGAGCTCATTTTACCGGTTTGGTACACGAGAAGTTACATTGTAACGGGAGTGTCGGAAAACTAAAACAGAAGATGATTCATTACACCTACAAAGGTCTAAGTCATTATATTACTAAAAAAGAAAAGTACGCTTGGTTCCAAGCCGAGCAGCGTTTTGAAAAGAAAAAGAAAACCACGTATTTCCAGCTTTTCTTCAAACCTAGCTACCGCTTTTTCGATTCTTTCATCAAAAGAGGTGGTTTCCGAAACGGAATCCCTGGGCTTGTTTTAGCGGCTACAGATTCTTATGGTGTGTTTTCACGCTATGTGAAATTGATGCTGTTGAATCGGGGAATTAGATAGCTAGATTGTTGGATTGTTGGATTGTTGGATTGTAAATACAAAAATTAAAAAACCACTACCACTTGCGGGAATATATTTCAATGAAAAAAATAAAATTTTCGATTTGATCTTATGCCTCTTGTCTAATAGTGCAGCGTGTATTTCGGCTTTGAGACTCCGAGACTTTGAGACTTTGAGACTCTAAATCTTACAATCAAAAAATCTTCCCAAACTTCACTTTCCATTTAAACTTTGCTAAATTAAACTCCCCTTTTACATCGATACGCTGAATTTCAAAGGGATTTTTAAATGGAAAGGTATTAATTCGGTTCCCAATGCGCACTCCACACCTAAATTGATGCCGCTCTAATTGTGCTATAAATTTCTTTTTTTCTGAAGTCTCACGAGGGTATTTCCCATAAGGATAAGCGACCACTGCTGTAAATGAAAAGTTATTGTCAGAAACTGAATCCAAACACAATTGTGTGTCCTCTTCAATTTCAGCCTCAGTGAGCTCATTATATTTTTTATGATAAAAAGAGTGGAATGCCAATTCGATAATACTGGGATTTAGACTATGCAACTGTTCTGAAGTCATTATTGGCAGGGATGAAGTATTCCATTCGTCTGTTTTTCCAAGATAATTTAAAGGAACAAAAAAAGTTGCTTTAAAGTTATACTTTTCCAGCAAGGGGATAACGAATTCTAAATGACTGACATATCCATCGTCAAAAGTGAGAACGATATTTTTTTTAGACGGGAGTACTTTTAAATCCATCAATTCTTTCAAATGATAAGTTCGATAAGCTTCCTCCGCCAAATAACGGAATTGTTCTTCAAGTTTTTCTAAAGAAATGGTAAGCGCCTTACTCTTGGATAGAGAGACATCGTGATACATTAATATGGGAAGTTTGCTCACTAGAGTTTTCGAGTTAAATCATTGTAAAATTATTACTTTTACGGAAACTACAAGCAACTTTTGGAAAACTCCTTAAAAATCACTGCGCTGGCCATTACGCTTAATGAAGCTGAAATTATTGAAAGCTTCATTAAAAGCCTATGGTTTGTTGACGAGATTATTATTGTTGATTCCTTTAGCACGGACAATACCGTTGCTTTAGCTTCTAAACATAAACAAGTTACGATATATCAACGTGACTTTGATAATTTTTCATCTCAAAAAAACTTTGCGATTTCTAAAGCAAAAAACGATTGGATAATTTTCTTCGATCCGGATGAGGAGATTACAAAACCTCTTTCTGAGGAAATCATGTCAACTGTTAGAAACCCATCATCTGTCGCTTATTTTGTTAAACGAGAGTTATATTTTATGGGGAAACGTATCAAGTATAGCGGTTTTCAAACTGATTGGGTTGTTAGACTATTCAATAAAAACCATTGCAAATACGACGGTAATTTAGTTCACGAAGTTTTGGAAACGAACGGTGAAACCTCTAAACTAAAAAATAGACTTCCGCATCACACCTATAAAAGCTTTGATGATTATACTGGTAAATTGCATCGATACAGTGCCCTTCAGGCTCAAATGCTTTATGATAAAAAGAAAAAGCCGACACTAGCTGGGTTTTTATTTAGACCTTTTTATCGTTTCTGGCATCAATATCTAATTCGCTTAGGAATACTAGACGGGAAGGAAGGTTTTATACTCGCCTATATCAATGCATTTTCAGTTTTTAAAAGGTATACGAACCTATGGATGTTATACAGAAAAATTGATTAAGTCATGAAAAAAGTGTTTCTAGAATCTCACAATCTAAAGAATAAGTATTCTGGTTTCGGGCAGTTTAATTATCACTTGATAAAAGCCTTGGCCAAAGTTCCTGCCGAAGATTTTAAGATTACACTTCACGCAAAAAATTTACAGAAATTAAATACCGAATTTGGATCTAAATTCGACTATCAAAAATATAGGTCGGTAACTAGGCATAAGCCATTCAGAATAAAAAAGAAATACGATTTATGGCATTGTTTAAATCAGAACATTAAAATTGAACCTTTCTTTAATATTCCTTATTTACTAACCGTTCACGATATTCATTTCATTACTGAAGGCTCCTCTTTTTTGCAAGCTAAAATGAAAGCTAAGTTTAATCAGAAACTAAAGCGGGCAAATGCCATTGTCTATATTTCAGAATTTGCAAAAAAGGATACTCACGAGCATTTTGACATACCAAAAGTACCAGAATATGTAATCTATAACGGAAACACTATTACCAAGATTAATTTACCAAATGACTACCGGCCTAAATTGGTCCCACCTCGCCCCTATCTTTTTTCTATAGGAGATTTTAGCGAACGGAAGAATTTTATAACTTTAGTAGAAATGCTACATTTCTTACCAGATTACAATCTCGTATTAGCAGGTAATTCAAACTCATTGTACGCAGAAAAATTAAAGGCTTTAATAAGAACGAAAAAATTACAAGATCGTGTTAAGCTGATTGGTAAAATTGAAGATATTGACAAGCAATATTACTTTAAAAACTGTGAGGCTTTTGTATTTCCGTCTTTACGTGAAGGTTTTGGGATACCTCCGATTGAGGCGATGCGATTTGGAAAACCCATCTTTATTTCGAACAATACATCATTGCCTGAAGTTGGTGGAGAACATAGTTTTTATTGGGACAATTACGACCCTGAACATATGGCGGACACCCTGAAATTAGGAATGGCTCGCTTTCATAACGCGCAGGAATTTTATGAAAACTGGTATATAGAACGTGCTAAAAGCTTTAGCTGGGAAACAACTGCGAAGCAATATGCCGAGGTATATAGAACAATATTAAATTTATGAAGCAAGTAGCTGTAATTATCATAAACTACACTACTTCAAAACTTATTTTAGAGTGAGCTCAAGGTTTGGTGACTAAGACGTCGGAAGCAATTCCATATGAAATTATTATCGTTGACAATAACTCGGAGCTTTCAGATTATAAAAACTTCAAAAAACATTTTCCGAATCGGACGAATATTACGCTTTAGCTAAGTGATATAAACTCTGGTTTTGTCGATGGAAATATGTTCGGAGCGGAGTTCGCAAATGCACGCTACTTAACTATTTCTAAATAATAATGTACTGTTGAAAAACGATTGCCTTCGCATTCTATACTAAATTATGGAAGATTAACAGAAGGTCGAAGTCTGTATTATCAAGGTGTAAACATTGGAAATTCAGAAATATATTTCATATTTGTATGTTCTACGGAAGAACTACAGTTTTATAAAATACATTTGGATTCGGAAGTATTTAATTTTCGTTATCCTTCTTAAACCGAAAAAAGGGTTCTTACTTTTGAAGTAAAATACTTCCAAGGCATCATTAAAAAACATATAACAACCAACATATTTCGATGAGAACTGAAATTGAAAACACAATGGCATCTGTACAAAAAAAGCTGGACTTATTCTAGCTTATATAGTTTTTAAAAGACATGTGAATTTATAGATGTTCTATCGAAAAATTGATTAACCAATGAGACTATTACAAATTACGGCATCCAACGTATGGCGAGGTCATGAACAGCAAATTGTTTATTACTATGATGAGTTTGATGCAAAAATTGAACATCAAGTTTTGTTATGTACACCGGACACCAAATTAGCGGAAATAGCGAAAGAAAAAAAATACAACTATCACACTTTACCATTTACTTCTGAATACGATTTAAAATGGATAAAAAAAATCAGACAAATTGTTAAAAAGGATCGGATTGAAGTTATTTTAATCCATAACAGCAAAGCTCATACCCTTTGCATATTGCATTCATTACTATATGGCTCTAAAGTTCCTATGGCATTTTTTAGAACTTTAATTAAAAATATAGATACCAATGCTCTGCGTAAATGGAAATACAATTACAAACACTTAAAGAAAGTGATCTGTGTTTCCCAGGCAGTTGTTGATGTTTTAAAACCATCAATAAAAGATCATTCTAGGCTATCAATTGTTGGTAGTGCAACGGATATTTTAGAATTTCCAAAAAAAGAAGCTACAGGAGTCTTGCACAGCGAATTCGATTTACCAAAAGACACGGTTTTAATTGGAAACATTTCGGCTTTTGTGCCTTTTAAAGATCATCACACCTTCGTAAATGCTGCAAGAATTATAAAAAATAAACTACCTAATGTCAAGTTTATTTTAGTGGGAACAGGTGAATTGGAAGATTCGATCAAAAAATATGTTGGTGAACTTGATTTAAAAGATGATTTCATTTTTATGGGCTTCAGAAAAGATATTCCTAATATTTTCCCTGAGTTCGATGTATTTCTATTTACTTCGAAACTAGAACCAACGGGAGGGGTCTTGTTGGAAGCGTACAATTGTCGTGTTCCCATTGTTGCGACTAATTATGCAGGCATTCCTGAAGTTGTAACCCAAGGTAAAACTGGATTACTTTGTGAAAAGGAAAATTCAGAAGCTTTTGCCGAAGCTACTTTGAAACTGATAAATGATAAAACCTTAAGAGATACTTTGGTTAAAAATGGAGAAGAACATCTTATGACTCATTTCACTAAAAAAATAATTGCGGAGAAAATGCTAAAAGAACTAGTAGAGATCCATCAAGACGCACGCTAAATTGCAAATACTTTTTTAATCCAACCCTCCATAGTATATGGATATAAAATGGCCATTGGAATTGTCTGGTAGGTTCCCTCCAAAAATGATGTGGGAATTTGAATATTATCAGGATCAATAATTAAGATATTGTTTGGACTATAAAAATCATATTCGGCCACATACTTATTCGTCGTGATTAATTTTTTTTCATATCCCAACGCTTCAAACACTCTAAAGCTTAATCCTTTTTGATTACTCTTCTGAATATCTAATAATATTTCAGACTTTAACAGAAGCTGCTTAACTTTTTCTAATGGTAAATATTCAGGAACAATGGAAACCATTTCATCTACAATAACTCGTTCCTTTCTTACTATTATTTTATAATTTATAGCATGGTTCTTCATGTATTTGGCCACATCTCTCAATTGAGTAAACCGCTCATCATATGAAGAAATATTGAAGACTTTATACTCCCGAGTTTCATCTAAGGAATTTTCAAAATCGTAAATATAATTTGTTATAAATTCTAACTTATACGTTTTTACATCCTCTTTTTCATAACTAAACACCTTGTCAAACAATGTAATTAACCCTACTTTTTTTGGGAAATTTGAAATAGCATCAAAGTAAAAAGCATAAAAGTGTTTTGTCCTTTTTTTTAATTCAAACAAGGTGCTTTTCTCCAACTTATCTGGCCGAATTACTACAATAAAATCTTGTGTTTCCTTTGCTAATAAAGACTTTACTATACATTGTGAAACGTACGTTTCCTTTTTATTCTTTTTAAAAATAATTTTGATGATTGCATTCTTTACTTTATCAAATGTCGACGAATAAGTGTATATGAATTCTGAAAAATTAATGTAACTAACATCAACTCCTTCTTTAGACTTTAAGGCATCAATTAAAAAATCAATATATCCAAAAGAGTTTGGTGCTATAATAGTAATTTTCATAGGTGAGCATGTCTTATGATGCAAAAGTATTAGAAATATAACGATTTTGTACTTAGCCTAGGTATATAGGCAAAATAACCACTATCAAACATAGCTTTAAATATTAACTACCGATCGCTTTAGAGTTCTTTTTTATTCAAAAATTAAGGGTAAAAAAACATCCCTATTATTATTCCAAAATTTTCATGACGCGCTCTTCAATCTTGGCCAAGGAAAAAGGTTCCAATATTTTTTCAGAATTTTCACTAACGATATTCCAAAGTTTTTCATTTTTATAAAGTGCAGTAATTTTTTCGACAAAGACTTTTGGACTATCCATAGACGCTATCATCAATTCTTCATTGGGCGAAAAATCAAAACCTTCTGCACCTATTTTAGTAGTTAACAGTGGAAGTGCAAATTCCAAACTCTGCCCAATTTTCCCTTTTATTCCAGCACCAAAAGACAAAGGCGCCACAAATAGTTTTGCACTGTTGAAGTATTCCGAAATGTCTTCAACAAAACCCAAAACCCTAAAATTTTCTGAATTGGAATCCAAAATTTCCTGTGGGGCATAACTCCCGATTATATCAATTTTCAACGTTGGTAGTTCTTCCAATAATATCGGAAGAATTTCGTGTTGAAGATATTTTATCGCGTCTAAATTGGGTGCGTGCTCAAAACTTCCAATAAACAAGAGGTTTTCCCGTTGGTTGAAATTTTTAAAACCATGATTTTCGTTCTTGAATTGGTGGATATTCCCCACTACTACCATTTCCGTTTTTTTCTGCAGCAACGGTACTAGTTCCTTTTTATCTTCTTCTGTTATGGGTACAACGACATCGGCCATTTCAGCATTGTGAAGTTCCATTTCCAAATATTTTTTCATTTCAAGTTCCAAGACTGGAGTTTTGCTTCTCTCCCACTCCCGTCTTAACCGCAGATAATGAAAATCTACCATATCAAAAACTAATTTTGCATTCGAATGCTTTTTCACCAAAGCGTAATATTTATGAAAAATGTCGGGTCGGTGAAGCCAAGCAAATTCAACATATGAGCCTATAATTTCTATGAATTTTTTCCGGTCAATAAGTTTATGTTTTGTATCCAAAGTAGGTTCATAGACCACAGCACCCATATTTCGATAGGTCTGACAATATTCATTATTAAACTTATATTCCTTGGAGTCTGCCATCAAAAAAACGTTGAAACCGCGATTCAACATTATTTCAATAATGTGAAAGAGCCGTCGCGATCCAGAATCTCTGTCGTACTCTGGCACAGCTCTATCTATTACAAGTATGCTACGCTTCGATTTATCAAAATCTAAAAAATCCAAATACGTTTTTGAATTCAATAAACTTCTTTGCAGTTTTAGATTTCTAATATGAAGTTTCAATTCTTTGTACATGAAGTGTTGTTTGATTCAAAAATAAGTTAAAAAAAGCATGTACATTTCAATTTTAGATAAAGTTAAAGCCTCTGATATCAAAAAATAATTATTCAAACCAGCGGTTTTATCACGTTTGAAGGACTATTTTTGCAACAAAATAATGTGATGAGAACGGAAATTGAAAACGCTATCGCAGTCTTAAAAAAAGGTGGACTAATTTTATACCCAACTGATACCGTTTGGGGAAT
>Ga0075467_10003643_pt1 | contig 11729 bp, 22 predicted proteins | sample DEB08_DNA_9_FD_75067 | JGI IMG/M metagenome (GOLD analysis project Ga0075467, IMG submission 75067) | Aqueous microbial communities from the Delaware River and Bay under freshwater to marine salinity gradient to study organic matter... | ecosystem: Environmental > Aquatic > Marine > Coastal ...
ATGCCACTTCCCTTTCTTGTATTCGAAGAACTTTGTAGTGATAGTAGATTATAAAATAGTAATTAAATTTAAAGTAATTGAAACATGTTGCAAGAAGAGTCCTGCAAACGACTTGCAAAGATCATGCATGCGGCCTATTCGAAGGCCCACTTCAGGGAGTTTGCATCGTAAATTGACATGAATTTGGATGAGCAGATGAAGATGGACGATCAGGTGCATAGTATTAGACAGAAAGTAGTTGACGGCGCGAGAACAGCTGGCATCGAAAGACCACTCCGAGGAGAGATGGCAAGGCGTGACATGACCAACGTGGACCCCATGGGCGGGATGAAGGCCTACACTGGTCCCGCCGAAATGCAGGGAAAGGCTTTGCCGTCTTACCGATCGAACATGCGCGGAGCAGGGGGCAGCACGGAACGTCGGGGTATCGACGTACACGACTAAAACTAAACAGGCTTTGACGTGAACCGCGCCCTCACTGGCCTGTCGGCTATCGGTCTTGACACTCAGCGCATTCCGAGCGCAAGAGGCGGAGGCCAAGCGCCTCTTACTAGCCAGTAGACCCTTGCCTTGAACCAACTTGCCAAGCAAATGAGCGTTGGACCGAACATGTACCAGTAGCAAGCGACAATGGCTGGCGGCATCTTGGGCAAAGCAAACTTCGGAAAAACAGCTTAGAGCTTCGGGAGGACGCAGTCAGCATTCGCTGGCAATAACAAAACACGGCTCACAGATACAAAGGCCATAGTACAGGAAATGGACGGCATATACGGAGACACAACATAGTATATGTGTATTGGCGACTTTATCATTCTCACTTTCACTCATAGAGTCTTCTAAAACGATATTGAGATCCAGAAGAACAAGGAAGACTAAGGATACATTGAAGGCAACGAGATTGAAGAAATGGAAGCTATCAACAATGCAAACAACAAAGAGCGACAGATGAACTTGAAGCTGACCAAGCTGATGGAGCAGCCCGCCTACACTTACAAAGGAGTCGTCTACACAGATGGCATCAAAGAGCAATCGCTGAGCATCATCCCGAAGACAACTTCGGACTCCACGCTAAACGCGAAGTGCCAGTTCAAGAAGTGCCTCTTCAAAGTCGAAATGCAGGCCGAGTGCAAGTGGACGATGTACCACAAGGAGATGTTGTAGAGGATTGAGAACTTGGAATTTAAGAAGCACTAGTTGGCTATTGATGATGATTTCCAGGGCGTCACTATGACAGATGAAGAAATTTTCAAGTGTAGGAATGAGCTAGTGACCATTAAGATTGAGTTGGACCAAGAGCAGAGAGGCAATGCCTACAATCAAAACCTAAATCTGGGCTAGAAAGTCCAGTACGGGCAGCCCATACAGCTTAGACACGTGTTCACTGAGAAGTACTTGCGTATCGAGCCTACGCAGATGTCCGATGACCACGGCTACATTGCGATCACGATCGGAGACAACGACCCAAGTAGTTGGATCAAGTTCATTCCGAGTCAGGACATGCGCGACTTTGCGTCCGAGATGCTAATCAACACCAGGGAGCTCAATAAGTTCAACCTGCAAATTGGCGGGCAGATAAACCTCAAAGAAGCCTTTTTCCTGCTGAACAACGAATCTAACCAGATGTACTACTTCCACGTGAACGAAGAAAAGTGCGCGGGCTCAGCAGGCGTCGGCACAGTTCTCGAGCTGAACGCAGGGATGAGGCCGACTCGACTGAAAGCCAAACTGTTCCTGCCAGCGATGCAGCACCCGGAACACATTGAGGCACTCAAGGAGCCCGCCAACTTGGCCGGCAATGATAAAGATAAGAGGAAAGACTTGAAAGTTATCAACTCGGGGGACACTGTTCGATTGTTTCACAAGGATGCTGGCGGATTCATTCAATCATCTGAGCGATACTCCGGCAACCGCCAGATGTTTCCAGTGTACCCCGACTTCCTCCAACGCCAAATCAAAACCATCAACTAAAACGTCGAGGCTAACCAAGACACAGGTTATGACGAGGAGGCAGAGGAACAAGATGTGACAATTGACAACAGAGGGGATGAAGTTACCAAGATCAGTATTCACATTGAGAAGGACAAGAGGAAGCAGAGTTTTACTAACTCGTGCTGGGAGGTCCAACAAGTTAAGTCTTTCAAAGGTGGCCCAGTGCACCTGAACGGTATCTACCGATTCAAGCACTGCGCGACAGAAATGTACCTCAGCTTGGATAATGAGCGTCTCGAGTTGACCCTTCGTGAAGACCCGCTTCACTCCACCAGCACACTTTTCTGCTTCCGATCACTTTCTCAGGAATAAGAACTTGAAGGCGGGGATGTAATTGAAGAAATGGACGGCTAGTTTTTGTTCCACGGCACCCCAATCTACATCGAGTCGTACTACAAGACGTTCTTGCAGATCTTCTTCGACATGGAAGACGAGATTACGTCAATGTTCACCTACATCGATGACTCCCTCCACAAATACTACAACTCCATGGTCAGTGAAACCCAGATTGGCATCGTAGCCGGCCACAAGCAGCTCAAATGTGAAGACAGTGAGCCAAAGATGGTTTTCTAGATGTAGCTGCTTCCACCGAGAGCAGCCTTCATCGCCTTTCAGTGCTATGGCATTATGCAGGCATTGGAACACTTCTTTTCATACCTGAACATGTGGGGAGTGTCTAAGAACAAGCGCGCCGCCGAGAACATCGATAAGTGGTTTTATGACAACGACGCTGCGATCAACTGTGAAGACGAGCTCACGGTAGAAAGCGAAAAGATCCTCCTCGTCATCGAACAAATCAAAGACGTCCTCTCAGAAACGATCAATCTTAATCAAGAACAGTTCCATTCACTGTAAAAGAGATTCGGCGAGAAGAAAATTCTTGAAGCAATTTGCTACACTATCGAGCTCATTTACTACAAGACAATGCCAGAAGAGTTCCGTGAGAGAGCATTCAAGCCTGACAGGTACCGCGTGGCGACCAAGCAAGCGCGCAAAGTGTTGAAGAACGAAGAGCACACGGCTTACCAGATCGCGCGAGACCACCTTGATGAGCTTAATGCGGAGCTGCTCGAAGTGGTCTATCTACTGATAAAAGACAACTAGGAGAACTGTGAGCGACTCACCAGGTTCATTGACCCTCTATTCAACCAGTTCATTAGAGCAGACGTGGACTTGGTGACCAAGATCTTCCGGCACATGTTCAAGGTCGCAAAGTACATTTTCCACGACCGAGCGAGCGTGATAATGAGTGACTAGGGCATAGCGAACGACCTGCCAGAGCATTTTACGCAAACTCACCAGATTCACAAGTGGCTTGACTTGCTCGAAACTCTCAAGTTCATCAGTCCCGAAAATGAAAACATTACAAACCAGATCAGATACATCAAAATATTGACTTCATTCTGCAAAACTCAAGACAAAGAGATCGCTAAAAAGCAATATCAGCAGCACATCATCAACAGACTGTTTCACTACGAAACCAACATTCCTCTTTGGTTTGGCTCGTAGCGCAGGACGGAGAAAACGATGCGTCCCTTCGTTTTCTTTGCGAGGCTGTAGGGAGGTTCGACGGACAACTTCAACGAGAAGAATCCTTACATCGCTGCTGATTCAGCACCGGGCACGAACCAGGAGGGCTAGAAACGATTTGATCAGATCTTTGACTTGGAAGATTTGTCCTTGAGATGCGAAGCGAATACTCGCGAGATAAAGATCTACTTCGATTACATTGCGGCAGTGGTCGACCTGTACGCTGTACTCTGCCTCAACCGAAATCAAGACGCCATCACAGCGATTCGATAACGTATCGGTATCAACAACCTAGTGATGCTGGACATGATAGAGACCGAGTTCAGACAGAATTTGAAAATGCATCCAACGATGAAGTCAACGTTCTTGAACTTGGCGCAGACGCTCATTTTGGATAACGTACCGTACAATGAGTGGTCAGACAAGTCCAAGATGCGGTGCTACTTCTGGGACACCCTCGTCGATCACTAGCCGTACCAGACCATCTACTAGTGGGAGTCGGAAAAGTATTAAGAAGACAAGTCTGGCGGCCATGGACTTTCCATCGAAGACTGCGAGCAAGCTGTTCGAAGAATAAAGCGTGTTCTTGTTGACTACTTCACAGACGGCCCTGAAGATGTGATCGAATTCTTGTACTCCTCAGAGGTGAAGCAGTACACGGCAGAGCTGGTCAACCCCAAGCTGCAGATCTTGCTCGTGTACTTGAACTCAGTCATCTATTTGATCAAGTCGGAGAACATTGACACCGTGTTCATTCAAGAAGTGTTTGGGTTGGCCGCCCAGGCATTGACAGCGTTCGCTGGCGCTGAAACACTGTTCAGAGTCTTTCAAGACAGGTGGCTCTACAAGTTAATAAGAGTTGGAGTGAAGCTGCCAGGTTGTATGCTTAAGCTGAACAAAGTTCTTCTCGCGATTCTGCACATGCTTCGCTTGATGTGCGACCACCGAGAGTCGCAGCAAATCCTTCTCTTTATGAAGATATTCAAAGACTACGAGGAGCATAATGACATCGCGCACATCAACTTCGAGTCCAGGAAGTTCGACATGAGCTTCAAAAACATATTCACTATTCACTAGTTCAACATAGAGGTGAAAACCCTGCAGAGGTACATGTTGATGCTGAATCCGACCATGAAATCAGGTCTAGACGCAGGCGCAGAGTAGGCAGCAGAGGAAAGCAAAATCAACAAGTAACGAGAGAAAGCTCTGGTTAAAAAAGTAGTGAGGAAGGGCGATGGAACTGAATCACCCGGCTTGTTAAGTGCACGTTCAATGATGTAGCCCGACTCACCAGGGGCCCGATCGCCAAGAATCCGAGACACGATAAATGATGATGATATGGCGTCGCCACCCATGTCGCCCCTTTCCCCGCATGCGAAGTTCAATATTGCTATAACTCCAAAAGCTAGAAAGTCACAGACAGACTCCCCACGAAAGTCAAAGAGTGGCTCACCAAGAAAGTCACTCGTCGGCTCACCAAGGGCATCGGTATCAAAGCGAATAAGTATGATGATAAAGCCGGAAAAGCAACTGAGCTCAGATGAAGCCTCTAGTGACGACGATAACCCAGACGACTTCATCAAGCCCGCATCTCTGGACAAAAAGTAACAGAATTTGAGGAATTTTACTCTTCCACTTGACGAGTACTTGCTCTACTTTACCTTCTTCAAGACCTCGAATCCGCTTATACCTCGGCTGGCTCTGGCTATTCTCAATAAAAATGTACGATAGCGGTAGAATCTACTTCAAAGCGTGCTCAAAACCGAACTACTGGTCTCAGCCTCCGACCAAGCCCACTACAGGGAGGTGAAGTTTTTCAGGGAGCGGCTTACCTCGATCATTGCGAGGCTGACGAGTGACGAGATGGTGTTCTTGTTGTTCAGAGTTGGTAGTGGAGACAAGCATCAAGAACGAATCAATGATGCGGTCAATGTGATAAAGCAACTGGGCAGGAAACTGAATTCCGTGAGCGGAGCAATGCTGCAGAAGATCCAAAACATTATGCGGCACATTGAATTTGTAGACCTGATCATCAACAGACTCATGAAGTAGCTTTACTACGAGCGAGAAAGTCATAAGGCGCTCTTCCAGGGCATCCTTGACTTCTTATTCATCTACGTTTACCACAACCCGAGCACACAGTTGACACTGAAGCCTCACCTCCCCTACTTGATCAGTTTGACGGAGAGAGGACTGAACTCGAGCAAGATAATGGCGGAGGTGATACTGACTGAACGACAGCATGCCTTTGGCCAAAAGTTCATCCAGTTCATTGTCCGGAAAGTTGTCGATGAAAAGTATTACAAATCTCAAATCATGCGTCTACTGGCAGTGCTGGCTAGCAACGCACCCAACATCAAGACGTACACGCTCTCCCAGCTTGTCAAGGATGGCACCTTCAGACATCGCATTTACCTACAGTAATCTACCGCTATGATCAAAATCGAACAGATTAAGGAGCTTTGTCGCAAGATGCTGGTCTTTGATCAGAATAAGAAGAATGTAAGGATTGACGAGCTGGAGGAAGACCATGAGAGAGTTGACCTTCACGTCTCGTTGATCGATTACCTCGTTTCATGCGCCCGCCAGAACCTTTTCGGAATTAAACAAGTGCGCCGTATCGTGAACCTAGACTGCTTGCTTGACGCGATCCTCGCCCAGTCAGTGCCCTTCGTTATCAAGAGAAGCTACTTCCGACTTCTCTACGTGGGTTACATCCAAGAGCTTGGAGAGATCGAAATGATTGACATCAACTTTTCGAGATTCATCCAGGTTCTCAAGTTCGTTGTGCTTCAAGACTTGAGTGACTATCATCAGTACTACACGGGCCTTGTGGTTAAGGAGAGCGAGCTGGAAGAATCTTAAAACCCTATGGATGGAAATGTGGACGAGCGGCAGTCTCGCTAACGAGTCAGGGAAGACCTCGAAAAGTAGTCCCGGGAGCAGTACGAACGCATTAATCAGAAGAAGAACTACAAGTAGAAGATTGAGGAGAAAGAATTTCAGTCGGGCTTGTCACCCCTGAACCAGAACCGCCCCTTCCAGTTTATCCTAAATAACAACAACGTCGAGTATTGGGAGTACTTGTGCTTCTACGATAAGGAGTTTGACAGGTCAATCGGGCTTCTCTTCTTCGTCAAAGACTTCTACACTTCTGTGGCGGGAAAGTCGGACAGCTGGGGCGAAGACCTTTGCGAAGTCACCACAAAGATACGAGATCTCCTCTTCGTTCTCGCTGACAAACTTGATTTGATGAAAGATACTTACGGGGAAGCTATTATTAACTTAGACAATCTGCTGTTCGCTGTGAACGAGGCAGTGATGGTCATACCGGATCTGAATAAGGTCTCACACGGGAAGAAAGGCAAGCAATCCATGTTCGACATAGATGAGGCAATGGATTTTGGGCAGGAAGAGCAAGAGAAGATAATCAGAATGGTGTCTGACTACATCTACGGAAAGAACTTGGGCATTCGGGCATGCTTTGAAATCGAATCGTTCACGCTCGACGTCCTCGTACAACCCTACTTCATGAAGCGTAAACTGAAGGAGATCTGCGGAGAAAACGCTTCATTCAAAGAGATTGACTGGTTCATCCGCAAGTTGATGCAGCAGACGGTCAAAAAGCAATAGTTGAGGAATGTCGTAGGAATTGAAGTCGGCCAGCCGGGACATATTAGGACAAGATTCTCGGCGCAGTAATTGCGTTATGAGGCCCTCAGGCGGGGAGAAATTAGCGCTACAGATATCAAAAGTAATCAAATCCTGTTTAACTTCCGCGAGTTCGAAGTCATGATGAAGAACACACTGACCAAAGCTGGCTACAAAGCTCCAATTTTTAGACGTGAACGTGTTCAGATAGAGGATAACTTCGAAATGAAGATGGCTGAGCTGGAGCTTTCGTCATCCTGCTCCCAGGATTTCCAGCATTTCATCAAGACATACATAGAGTTCGTGAATAAGTTCACGACAGCGGACGAGTTGATGGATCTGGTTGAAAAGATGCTGTCCAAATTCAACTTCAGTTTCATCGAAGGGAGCAAGGAGAAGAGTTCATCCACGGACCTCAAGGAGTACTCTATGGTCAAAAAGCTGCTCACCAACATGGTCTCCTTCATTACACCGTCCCACGACCCCTAAACGACAGATTAGGTTGACGAGAGTACCAATTTAGGCGGGCGCTCAATCTAGAAGCCGGAGAAGGAGCACATAGACTTATTTGAAGACCCAGCACTGATCATGAACAACAAGCTGTGTTTGCTCAAGATCCTTTCTCACATGCTTGTTTCTCTGGAACCAGAAGGCTTTGAACCTCAAATCAGGAAGGCGGCCATCAACAGACTGCAAACCTTGTAGAACCTCATGGACGCCTGTGGAGTGCTTAAAATGGCGCTAGAGTTCATCACGCATTCTCAGCCCATAGAAATGATTGACGAAAGCTTGCAGCTGCTTTCTAATCTAGTGATGGGGAATAATGTGCGGACAAAGAACTCCTTGTTGAAACATTTGCGTTCCCAGAAGAACAACTTCGACTTCTTGGTCATACTTAAGCAGAAGATGAACGATGCAATCAATTAGCTCATCGTGAAGGCCATGGATGATGACTTTGAGAAGGACATAGAAAGTAACTTGAACGAGTAGATGCAGTAGAAAGAAGAGGCGAAGGAGCACAACGCTAAAGACGTGCTAAGCGCGGACCTCACGCAGCACAAGCCCGTCAGAAGTTTGATCTCGCAGCCCTTTTATTTGCCACCAAAGTACAATCTAGAGATTAAGCTCATCCATCGAAATGCGTCCAAAGCTTCCGAACTAATCTTCATCCTTAAAATGATCCAGACACTTTGCACGGTGAACTTTGAGGCCGAAGCTACCACCAACTTACAAGACAACGATAAAAGCTCAAGTAACTAGGCGAGCTTTGGTCAAAACGAGTTCCAGTACTTATTCAAGGAGTAGAGCAAATCCGATACCAAGGACGTGAATCTGGTCTAAGTTGTTGGCCAAGCACTGATTGAATTGACTGAGAAGCTGCAGCACAGAGTCTACTTGCACTTCACAGTCTTTTAAGTTGTGAATGAGACGCTGAAGACGTTGCAACTCTTTGTCGAGGGACAGGTTGCTCCGACATAGAAGATGTACGCGGAGTGGCAAAAACTGCTGAGAGCACTCAACTTTTATCTCGAGCAAGAGTTCACCTACTTCATGGTGGACTCGCCTCTACAGCGCGCCAAAATTGAAATAATGGACCGTGTCTTGTCCCTGATTAAGTCGCTGCTGGACTGTCGAACTAAACAAGAGCTGAACGGGCTGATGGTGAAAGTGAACCAGCAGGTGAACTTGCAAAACTTGAAGTGCAAACTGCTGGACATTTTCAAGTTTAAAGTTGCCGGCACACCCCACAAGGAGCACGTCTACATGACCAACAGGCAGTGCAAGCACTACACTCAGAGCTCTGGATCTAAGGCGAGCAAGCGGAAAGCCTTCTGTCAGGAAGGAGAATACTGCTTCTTCGAACACCTTCTTCCCTTAGACTTCGTCACCATCAACTGCGCATTCAACATCTTCTTCCTGCTCATGTACGCCAACGAAGTGATGCCGTCGGATACCATCGGCAGCATTAAATTCGACCCAGAGCAAAACTCGTGGTCCTTCGAGAAGAACTGGTCGAGGTTCAAGCCACAGATCCACTTTGAATCCTTCGAGCGTATCAAGGAAGTTGTCTAAAAGCTGACGATTTCTGAGAAAATGACCTCAGGAGTCGCTGTTAATGCTGAGTCTGCGAAGGCTGTGACTGCGTTTGAAGCGAAAGAACTGAACAGAATGTTGAAATTGATTTACATCCAGCACCCGACCTAGAAGCACTTCATTTCAGTTGTGGACATTCACTCGAAGAAGCAGGTTAACATAGCCGCCATAGATAAGGTGCTCCTCTTCGGTATTGATAAGCCCAAGCGTTTGGAGCTAAGAGAGGAGATGCCGGAAACGAAGACCTACTTTGAGAGAAACGAAGAGAACTTCATGAAGGAGTAATAAGGGGAAATTGAGTGGGAGGAGGTTTTCTTGGAACTTGTCAAGGGCGATAAGTAAATCAACATTTGCAAACGCATGTGCTGCATCCGAACCGACGCAAATGATCACGGCATCGGTGAGCGCTTCCTCCGGTTTTTGTGCTGTTTCTCATGGGCTTCAAAGCTCCTGAGTACAAAGCCTCGCACGCCCCGCGAAAAGGTAAAATCACTTCTGGAGCATATGTCAAAGACAGACCAGGCGGAACAAATAAGCAAGATCAGGGAGTTCTTTGCCAAGCGCAACTTGGAAATATTGAGGCGCAGGAAGTTCACGGGACCGTTCGTTGGCAGTCTGACCAAACAACTGCTGCAGTAGAATTCGTACATGTTCGAGCAGTTCAAATTTGACTACACGTACAGGTTCTTTATGTCCAATGTGGCCAGTGTCGAGATCTTGAAGAGTGATGGGTCCATTCGTCGCGAAATATTCCCGATTCCCACCAACAGCCAGTTCTTGACTCTCCAAACCCGCAAAAAAATACTCGCTACATCCGCCATCTTTCCCAACAACCACTTCCAAAAGCTTAAGTGGCTGCTCAAGAACACCCCGTTGATTAAGGCTGAAATGGATAGTCAGCAGAGCTTGGCAAGGACGTAGAAAGGCTTGCTGATCTTGGGCTCCAAATGGGAACGTTTCCAGCAGTTGTCCTACGGAATTGCCATCTTCGTGAACACTGTTTTCCTTTTCTTCTACATTAAAGACACGAGACCCGACTCGTACCCCATTGGCAAGAGCTATGAATTTCAGATTCCTCTGGCGGCGCAGCAGCGAGTGGTCGAAGTGGAGAAATACAACCTAGGTGGCTCCAATATTCGGGTCTCTTTACCGTACGCGAACTAGGTAATGGACATGCTAACGATCATTAACAGTCTGTTCGCGCTGCTGGCCATCATCTCGTACCAAATCTAGTTCCAAGGCCAGCTCAGCTACAAAATGAAGCAGTCCGCTGTCAGGCAGCAGAAGTCACGAGTGACCGCCCCTCCTGGCTCCCTCGGCTTTGCACTTTAGCAAACTCCGCTAATTGATATATCCAAGATGAGCTCCAAAGATGCCATGTAAACAGCAGGCAGCACTGGCAAACATGGTAAACGGTCGTCAGGAACAGGCAGATCGAGTTTGCAGGCAGGCACGAGTTTCTTGCAAAAGATATCAAACTCACTCACGAATTTCAAATCAAGTTTGAAGCACTTGTGGGTGCACCTCAAGAATCTGCAGATCAAGATCTCTGCGTTCTTCTTCTCGCCATTCGTGGACCTCGAGCAACTCAAGAACTGGATTACATTCTTGATTACGACCATGGCCCTGCTCTACCAACAATCATACTTGCTGTTGATGCTGTTTGGGCTCGTGAACAAAGTGCCTTACCTGAAAGCCCTGTCAATCGTGATGTACCACAACCGCGGCCGCATCGCATGGACTCTGGTTCTCCTATGCACTCTCATGTACGTGTTTGCCTTCTTGACCTTCACCGCCTTCCCCTAGTTCGATGATGAGTGCGAGTCCATGGTCGAGTGTTTCGCAGTCCTAATTATTTACGGTCTCCAGAAGGGAGGCATCAGGGAGACCTTTCTGCCCGACGATTCAATCAGCGGAGGAAACCTCGTCTGGCAAGAACAGCTCATTGATTTACTGTTCTTCAGCTTCATCATTCTGATCGCGTTGAACCTCATTCTTGGTCTTCTGATTGACACGCTTGCGGAAATGAGGACCAAGGCGGCTCTGGACGAAGCGCTGATCAAGCAGAGGTGCTTCATTTGCGACTTGACGAAGGCAGACTTCTTGAGTGCCAACAAAAGTTGGGTCGACCACGTCAGCAAGGAACACAACGTCTTTTCCTACATCTACTTCATCCTTTATCTGCAGAAGAAAGAGTCGGATGGCACCATGCAACTTTCGACACTCGAAAAGTATGTCCTTGAGAAGTTGAATCGGTAAGATCCAGGGTTTTTGCCAGTGAAACGATGCCTTGCCATGTAAAGAGCTTCGCGGGCCAAGGTGAATGAGCAAGACGACGCAGGGAATGCGAGTGCTACGGAACACCGCGAAGACATAACCCAGTGAAATACAGACATAAAGTTTACTCATATCAGCACTCAAAATTTATTTTAAATCTTAACTCACGGGGTTTTGGGGTTTTGGGG
>Ga0075467_10003644_pt1 | contig 11728 bp, 10 predicted proteins | sample DEB08_DNA_9_FD_75067 | JGI IMG/M metagenome (GOLD analysis project Ga0075467, IMG submission 75067) | Aqueous microbial communities from the Delaware River and Bay under freshwater to marine salinity gradient to study organic matter... | ecosystem: Environmental > Aquatic > Marine > Coastal ...
AAGGCTTTGTGCTGCCCCGACAATCCCCACAATCGCGGTTTGCTGCAAAATCAACGTCAGCGCAAAGGGCGAGAAGAATTTGCCGCCCAGCAGCAGGCCAAATACCGCAATAGACAGAACCAAAACGATCAGCGGCACCAAGGCCGGGTTGATGTGCAGCCAATGCTGCAAGGTTCCAACCATCCCGCGATTGGGCGGGGCAAATTTGGCCACCTCTTGCGCGCCCCGCGTTGATGCTTGCTCAAAGTTCTCTTGTCCCGACATGTCGACCCTCCCCGTGACACTGATGTTCTTGTGAAAAAGGGCGGGGGGAACCCGCCCTTTTCCGAAATCCTAACCCAACCGGGTCAATTTAGCCCCAGCAAAGTTCGGCACCCTTGACCGCATCAATGCTTTCCACGCCGTCAACCGGGGTGTTAGTGATGAGCGTAACACCGGTGTCAAAGAAGTCTTTGCCTTCGGTGTTGGCGGGCTTCGTGCCATCCTTGGCCCAAGCTGCAATCGCCTCAACGCCCTTGGACGCCATCAGCAATGGGTACTGCTGCGAGGTCGCACCGATCACGCCATCTGCGATATTGGCCACGCCAGGGCAACCGCCATCAACCGACACGATCAACACGTCATTTTCGCGGCCAATCGACTTCAGCGCTTCATAGGCACCAGCAGCGGCAGGCTCGTTGATCGTATAGACGACATTGATCATTGGGTCTTTGGCCAACAGGTTTTCCATCGCCTTGCGCCCGCCTTCTTCGTTGCCCGATGTGATGTCGTTGCCGACGATCCGTGCATCTGTCTCGTCGCCCCATTTGTTAGGGTCGCCCAGATCAATGCCAAAGCCTTGCAAGAAGCCTTGGTCGCGCAAAACGTCAACCGAAGGCTGTGACACGGCCAGATCCAGCATTGCGATCTTGGCATTTGCGGCTTCGGCGCCCAATTTGCCTGCGGCCCATTTGCCAATCAGCTCACCCGCCAAGAAGTTGTCGGTTGCAAAGGTCGCATCGGCCGCATCAATCGGCGACAAAGGCGTGTCTAGCGCGATCACCAAGAGCCCGGCATCGCGTGCTTTTTTCACGGTTGAGGTGATGGAAGATGTGTCAGACGCGGTCAGCAAGATGCCTTTAGCACCGTCTGCAATGCAGGTTTCGATCGCGGCAACCTGGGTTTCATGGTCGCCATCAACTTTGCCAGCATAGGATTTCAAAGTCATGCCCAGTTCGGCCGCTTTGGCTTCAGCGCCTTCTTTCATCTTCACGAAAAACGGGTTGGTGTCGGTCTTGGTGATCAGGCAGGCGGTAACGCCATCAGCCGCCGAAGCCGCCCCTGCAAAGCCCATAACAACGACGGCAGTGGTTGCGAGTAGTTTTTTCATGATGTCCTCCCGAGACAGTCTGTAATCGCCCGGCGTGCCGGGGACGGTGTCGCGCAAAATGCGGAACTGTCCCCAAGAAACGCGATTCGGGGGCTCACGTCAATAAATAAATAAACTTGATTTATTAATTGGACGTGGCATCTTTCCTTACGCCAAGCGCAGGAGTAGTGTCGCCGCAATGGATGGCTCAAAGATCAGATCGTTACGAGGTGGCGCAAACCAAAGCGGTTTGCGCGACTATAACGAACGCCTTTTGCTGTCTATGTTGCAGCGCAATGGCCCGCAGCCTGGGTCCGATCTCGCGCGCATTTCTGGGCTGTCGCCACAAACGGTTTCGGTCATTTTGCGCAAGCTGGAAAATGATGGGTTGCTGGTGCGCGGTGATCCAACACGCGGCAAGGTGGGCAAACCTTCGGTGCCGATGGGCCTTGCGCCTGACGGTGTGTTTTCTTTTGGGATGAAGCTGGGGCGGCGCAGCGCAGAGTTGATTTTGATGGATTTTACTGGCGTGGTCCGCGCGGAGCGTCGCATCACATACCCCTATCCGATGCCCGATGACATCCTGTCCTTTCTGCGTACCGGCATTGATGAGATGACCGAAAGTATGTCTGCGCGCGACCAAGACCGCATTTGCGGCATCGGCATCGCTGCCCCGTTTGAGATGTGGAATTGGCATGACCTGCTGGGTGCGCCCTCTGCCAAATCGCTCCTGTGGAAAGATCTGAACCTGCGAGAACTCATTGCAGATTTCACCGATTTGCCCGTGTTCATTGTCAATGACGCAACCGCCGCCTGCCGCGCCGAGCATATCTATGGTCGGGGCAAGGAATACCGCGATTACGCCTATTTCTTTGTCGCGGCCTTTATCGGGGGCGGTATTGTGCTGAACCATTCGGTCTATGAAGGGCAGCAAGGCAATGCAGGCGCTTTGGGGTCATTGCCCAGTATCGGCCCCAATGGCGAAAGCCGACAACTGATTGATATCGCATCGCTTCATGTGCTGGAGGCGCGGCTGTCTGAGGCAGGCGTCGACCCCGCGCGCCTTTGGGAAAAGCCCCAAGATTGGAGCGATCTTGCCCGTTATGTTGACCCGTGGATGGGCCAAACTGCGCAAGAACTGGCCAAGGCCAGCATTTCCATCTGCTCGGTTATTGATTTTGAAACCATCATGATCGACGGTTCGTTTCCAGATGCGGTGCGGCATGAATTGGTTGAGCGGACCCGGCGCTATTTGCAAACCCAAGACAATCGCGGCCTGATCCCACCCAGCGTTTGTGCGGGCGAAATTGGGGGCAAGGCGCGCGAAATCGGGGCGGCGTGTGGCCCGATCCTGTCGCAATTCTTGCTGAGCACCAACAACGGTTTGGCCGAAACTGCCGGAATGGGTGATCACTGATCCGTCAGCATCCGGGCCGCAGTCAGCACCGAATACACAGGTCGGCCCGTGGCCACCCGAATGGCCGCCGCATAGGGTGGCAAGTTCCCACATTCCAGTAAAAACGCCGCCAAATCGGGCGTTGCGCGCAGCATCGCTTGCGCTTTGGCCGCCACAGCCGCCTCAATCGTGGCTTGGTCAATACGGCCTTGTTCTGCCTTCGGCACCAAAATCGCACGGGCAAAGGCTACACAATCCTCGATTCCTGCGATCCGGGCCTCGCCTTGCGCAATCCCCGCAGCTTGCTGCGCCAAGGGTCCAAGGCTAGGTGCCGATGCGGTCAAAATTCCAATTGGCCGCCCGCCATAGGCTGTGCGAAGCACCCCAAACAAGGATAGTGCCGACACCATAACAGGCACCCGAACCGCCGCTGCGATCTGGTCCTGCACCGTCACCAAAAACCCGCAGGTTGAGGTGATGGCAACGGCGCCTTCGGCCTCTAATTCTTGCGCCGCTGCACAAAACCCGGCAATCAGCAAAGGATCGGGCAACCCATCGCGCACCACATCCAAACTGCCTGCCCGCGCCACGACCCGTGCGCGGGCAGGCATGTGATAGCTGCCCATATGCCCCGCATCGCCTGGTACCCGCTCAAACGCGGTGTCCAGCATCAAAACGCCAATAAAACCGGTCATCTGCTTAGCAATCGATCGGGTAACCAGGTGGCTAGACCGGGAAATACTACTAAGACGCCGACCATAAGCACCATGATCCCAAACATCGGTAGGGCGGTTTTGGCGATATAGGTGATGTCGCGTTTGGTCATGGATTGCAGCACGAAAAGGTTAAAACCGATAGGCGGCGTGATTTGCGCCATTTCCACCACCACGACGATGAAAATCCCGAACCAGATCAAGTCAATCCCCGCCGCGCGGATCATCGGTTCGATAATTGCCATGGTCAGCACGACTGCGGAAATTCCGTCCAAAAACATTCCGATGATGATGTAAAACACCGTTAGCGCCGCGATCAGTGCGATTGGTGACAAGTTGAATTCGGCAATCCACGCGGCCAAGGCACGCGGTAGGCCGGTGAACCCCATCGACAGTGATAAAAACGCAGCCCCCATCAAAATTAGCGCAATCATTGCACTGGTCCGCGTCGCCCCCAGCAGGCTTTCAGTGAATGTCTCGAGCGTCAGCGACCCTTGTAAGGCGGCCAAGATCAGGGCGCCAATCACTCCAAAGGCCGCAGCCTCGGTCGGCGTGGCATAGCCTGTGTACATTGAGCCAATCACCACGATGACCAAGGCGATAACCGGGACTAGCAAAGTTGAATTCTTCAGGGCTGCCACAAATCCAATCCGCGGCTCCGGCGTGGGCCGTTCTTGCGGGCGCAGATAATACCAGGCCACGATATAGGCCATGAACATCCCGGCCAGCACCAACCCCGGCAATACCCCTGCCATAAACAGCTTGGTGATACTTTCCTTGACCGTCACGCCGTAGACAATCAGCGTTAGCGATGGCGGGATCATCAGTCCCAACGTCGCCGCCCCAGCCAGCGTGCCAATTGTCATATATTCCGGATAGCCCCGCTTTTGCAATTCAGGGATCGACATTTTGCCAACTGTGGTCAACGTAGCCGCCGATGAACCCGAAACGGCGGCAAACACCGTGCAGCCCACCACATTGGTATGCAGCAACCCGCCCGGTATGCGCCCCAGCCAAGGGGCTAATCCTTTGAACATATCCTCGGATAGGCGCGTGCGGTACAGCACTTCGCCCATCCAGATGAACAAGGGTAGGGCGGTCAGCGTCCAACTGCTTGAACTGGTCCAAACCGTAATAATCATCGCATTGCCGGGGTTGCGCGAGGTAAAACCGATCATCCCGATATAGGCGACACCGAGCAGCGCCAGCCCTACCCAGATCCCCGACCCCAGCAGGAAAAACATCACAAACAGGAAAATACCGATTTTCAACGCCACTGCATCGCGGTCAAACCCAGTCATCGCTTGCATGGCACCATAGACCAACAGCAACACCGCACCGACCATTACGGCTCGGCTGGCCTTGGAGTGCAGCAGCAAATCAGTCCAATCCACCGTGTAATCTGCCGCATCTACACCTTTGAAATCGCTGAACATAAGCCGTAGCAAATTATCCATCACCGCCATCGCAAAGACTACCGCGCCCACCGCCATCAGGCTTTGCGGGATCCACAAAGGGGTGGCATCCTGGCCTTGAGAAATGTCGTTGATTTTGGCCGATAGCAGCACCGCCTTGACCGCGTACCAAGCCAAAAACACCACAGCCAGACTGGCAACGGTGTAACACCATAGCTCTACCGCGCGGCGGTATCGTCCGGCTTTGGTAACAAACAAAGCTACGCGGATATGCGCATTATAATTGAACGTATAAGCCATCGCCAAAAACGATGTGGCCGCCATCGCATAGCCTGCATATTGCGCGCCGCCGGGGAAAATCAGGCCCATCCACCGTGCGACCATTTGCGCCGTAACCAGCGCCAAAATCGCCATCAAGGCTACGGCCGCCGCCAATCCGCTTGCTTTGTACATGCCGTCCAAAAAGCTGCGCATTGGGGCTGCTCCTTTGTATTGAAAATAGAAAAAGGCCCCCACCACGATGGGTAGGGGCCAAAAGGCTTACTTGCGATAGGCTTCCACAATGGCTTTGCCCGCGTCACCCGCATTGGCCAGCCATTCGTCGGTCATCGTCACCCCAATCGCTGCCAAATCGGCCGCCAATTGTTCGCCCGGTTCTGATACTTTCAAGCCATTGTCGCCCAGAGTTTTCAAAAACCCACCCGCCAGCTCTTCTGCCTTGGCCGACCCGCGTGCTTCGGCCTCGGCGGCTTTGCTGGTCAAACAGTCCTGCGATGCCGCAGGCAGCGCGTTGAAGGCGTTCGAGTTCACAAAGATTGAGTTGCGCGGCAACCAACCCTTGGTGTCATAGAAATTGGTCAGGTCTTCCCAAACCTTCTCATCCACGCCGGTTGAGCCGGATGAAATAAACGCCTCAACCACTCCCGTGGCCAGCGCTTGCTTCAATTCCGACGCCTCAATCTGAATTGGCACCATGCCGGCCAATTCGGCGACACGCGCGGTCGCAGCGTTATAGGCGCGGAACTTTAAGCCCGCAGCATCGGCCAAGCTGTTAACCTCTTTATTGGCGTAAAATCCTTGCGGCGGCCATGGCACCGAATACAGCAGCGTCATATTCTGTTCATTCAGCACGGCGTTCAACGTCGGCCGTGCAGCATCGCGCAGTTTGTCAGATGCAGCAAAGGACGTCGCAAGGAAGGGTACGGAATCATACCCAAAAACTGCGTTTTCATTGGCATGGGCCGACAGCAAGCGCTCGCCAATCTGGGCCTCGCCCACCTGCACCGCGCGCTTGATCTCATCGCCCTTGAACAGCGACCCGCCAGCATGGATCGTAATATCCAAGGCGCCGCCCGTGCATTCTTTTACTGCATCCACAAAAATTTGAGCGTTTTCTGTGTGATAGTTGTTGGCCGGATAGGCCATAGGCATGTCCCAGCTTTCGGCGTGGGCCATAGTTGCTAAGGTCATGGTTGCGACTGTGCCGGTCAAAACGGTTTTTAATAGTGTCATAGGTTATCCTCTCCATTGTTGGAATGCCCGGTTATTGTCCGGGTTCAGGCTATTCGGGTCTTGCCCGATGAACGGCAGAAAAAAGCCACCACCGTTATTCCCGCAGACGACCACACCTTGGCCAATGACACAAGTCTGGCGTGGCGTTAGCCTTTTGGTGACCAGTCCAACGCCAGACCATGGGCCGCGACCAAATCTAACTCTGCCTGCGATTGCGCGCTAGGATGCAAACTCGCCGCCCGAACATGCAGGCAGGCCCAAGGCCTCAATCAACGGTGCATCATATTGCCCCGATAACAGCAAAATCCCTTCTCACGTCAAAATATCCCTAGTGCCACGGCCATTGTCTGACCGAATACGCCGCATGAAATCGTGTTGCTGCACGGCACGAAAGAGGTTGGCCATGCGTTGGTTGCCCGAGGTGCCCGCAAAAATCGCATCGACCACGTCCGCAGGCACAGTGCGCCAAAAATTCGGCGGGTAGGGATGGCCACGCAGCAGCCACAAAATATGTGCAAACCCTTAAGCTGAAAAACTTCTATTGGCGTCTTTATTCTGCCCCACCTTCAAATAGTCTGGTCGCGCCACGATCAGCCCCAAATAGCAAACCGCCCGCGCCTCATCGGCGGCGACCAGAATGCAGGCGTGATCCACCGCCTCGGTCGGGATCATCCAATTGCTGCCCATTGTGTTCTTGATATCGACATCCCGCCCCAAAATAACGGTGCCCAGCTTGCCGTTGGGCAGCCGCAACATTGCGCGAAGCTCAATTTCCACCCGCGTGCCGATATAGGTTTTTTCGGTCTTTTCCAGCTCATCATACGACCGGCGCCCGGTCTTGGGCGTCATGATCACATCATCCACACAGCATCGCGGCAAACCCATCCGCCAGCGTGCCGCCTGCGCGGCCAACTATCTCGGCGGCAATGGCGCCTAAGGCTTCAAAATCAGGATGTCTCGGCACAACAACGCTGTCTGGAACGCCCCGCTTCGCCGCCTCAGCCGTTCACGGCCCGCAATACCCGCTTGCGCAGTGCCTTGGCAATCTGCGCCGATACGGCCTGCGCCACGGGGGGCGGAAAGGCAATGCCAACTTGGCGGTAGGCGTTGGTTTTGGCGCCGGTAAAGTGCCAATCATCGGTAAAGCCTTGGATCCGCGCGACCATCGGCACCGTCAAGCGCGGGATCCTTGTCTGTCCAGCATCCGGTGCGTCAACGGCCAAAGTCCGCCCTTCGACGTCCAAACTGGCCCATGCCGCCCGTGCGCGCGTTGGCCCTAAATCCGGCCCCCCATGCTTTTTCGACCCGCCCACAATCGTCGGCGCAATCTCATCTGCCGATGCGGCCCAAGCCTCGGCCCCGGCCCAATCGCCCGCAGCCATCAAATCGCGCAAGGTTTCGCCCACGGTTTGAGGATTGTGCGGGTTCGGCTCTGGCCAGTCAAAATAATCGGCCCGCTCTTTTTGCAGCGCTACAATCACGACACGAGGGCGTAGTTGCGGCACGCCGAAATCCGACGCATTCAGCAGACGCCAATCCGTCCGGTATCCAAGCTTGTCCAGTTGGGTTTTCAACCGCTCGCGATAGTCATGAAACACCGCATCCAAAAAGCCGCTCACGTTTTCGATCATCACTGCACGGGCGCGCGCGTTGGCCACAATATCCAGCGCGCCATTGAACAGATTGCGCTCGTCTTGCTCGCCCAATTGCTTGCCTGCCACGGAAAACGGTGGGCAGATCAGGCCGCCCGCCAACAAATCCATCGCGCGATACGCACCCGCGCGGTCCTTGAACAGGCGGATATCTTCTTCGATCATATTTCACTCGGGACGGTTGTGGCGCAGCGTGTTGCAGCTATGTTTGTCAATCTCGACCAGTGCAGTGTGGACAAACCCGGCCTTTTCCAGTCCTAGCGCTTGCCCGCCCGCGCCTGCACAAAGTTCCACCTATGTCAGTATCACGGCCAGATCCTAACTCGTCCCAAAGGCCCGGTTGCACAGCAGCACACCCGCAAATCCCCGCTGCGGAAGCACCGAAATTCAGGTCTGGGGAGGGGTAACGCGGCCTGACTTGCCTTGGCGTTGTTTAAGCCGTTCGAGCAAAGACGCCTATTGATGTGTCCTTTCCAAAAGATCCCTTGGGTTGGCAAAAGCGGTTCGAGGTATTAGGTTTGAAAGCGAAAGTATTTCCGGGAGTTTGTATGCGTTTTGGTCGGATAATTGGGTCCATTCTTTTTGGGGCGATACTGGGGCTGGCTGGCCAAGCGGGCGCGCAGACCGTCAGGCCTGTTCAGGTGCAGGCAACCGGGGTGGCGGAACTGGCGGACACCCTGAAAATCGCCGAGGTGATTGAGATCATGCGGCTTGAGGGTGTCGATTATGGCGCCCAGATGGAGGAAGAGTTTTTCGCGGGGCGAGGGGGTGCTGCGTGGAAATCTGTGGTGGATCTGATTTATGACGGCCCCACGATGCAGGTGCGGTTTCAAGAGGCGTTTGCTAAGCAATTGGCAGGGCATGACGCGGATATTCCTGCTATTCAGTCCTTTTTCGGGGCTGATCTTGGGCAACGTATTTTGGCGCTGGAAATTGAAGCGCGGCGGTCTTTGATGGATGAGGCGGTCGAGGATGCGGCAAAAGCGTTCGTTGAAGATATGATGGCCGAAGGGGCACCTCGGTTTGATGCGCTGCAGGCGTTTTCGGATACGAACGATCTGATTGAGATGAATGTGTCGGGCGCGTTGAATGCCAATCTTGCGTTTTTTCAAGGGCTCGCCGAGGTGGACGGGGGTGCCCCGGAAATGACCCAAGATGACATGGTGATGATGGTTTGGGGGCAGGAGCCTGAGATCCGGGCCGAGACGGAAGGGTGGATTTATCCCTATCTTTCGCTGGCCTATGGGCCGCTTTCGGATGCGGAATTGGAGGCCTATATTGCCTTTTCCAAGACGGGGCCGGGACAGGTTTTGAATAGCGCGCTTTTTGGCGCTTTTGATGTGGTCTTTTCAACGATTTCACGTGATCTGGGCCGGGCAGTGGCCAAGCAGATGATGGGTCAGGATATTTGAAAAAGGACGGTTGTACGCGGCATGACCGCGTGCGGACATTTCTTTAAGTACTTGGTATCATTTTATTTTCAGTTTTTTGTTTACCTTTAATTAACCGATGATGCGCCGCTTGGATTAATCCGGTTTACGGCCAGCTAGAAACGATTCAAACGCGGCGAGGGTGGTCTGCGAAACGTGGTGTTCGATGCCTTCGGCATCTAACTCGGCGATGGCGGCGGGCACGCCGATGGCCAACAAAACATCGACCACAGTGCGATGCCTTGCGCGCACGCGCTCGGCGAGCTCAGCCCCTGAATCGGTTAGAAACACGCCGCGATACGGGCGCGAGGTGGCAAGGCCTTCACGCTTGAGACGGGCCACGGCCTTGGTGGCGGTGGGGTGGGTCACGCCCATGCGGGCGGCGATGTCAGTGATCCGGGCCTCACCCATCTCTTGCGTGAGATCACCAATCATTTCGGCATAATCTTCCAGAACAGCGACGGCTTGTGCGGCGCGGGCCTGCGCAAAACGCTCGGATTGCGCGGTTGGGTGCGGCATGAGGTCGGGTGATTGGGGCATGGCATCCCTTTCTGGATGCTGGATTTGTATCAGTTAGACCCGTGGCTGCGCAAGCGGCGGAACAGAATGCAGCCTTGGCTACATTTTCGAATGGAGGCGGATGCGCCATTTGGACACGGCTGTGTGAATGAAGGTCTGGCCCTATTGCAAAGCCACTTCATAAAAGTGTAGCCAAAGCTTTATTCGCGCCGAGAGCAGGCGCGACGTGGAAGGGCTTTGGCGTGACGGAGACAGCAACCGAGCGGGTGCAAAAGGGTATGGCCACCGTTTTGGCTGGCGGGCGTATGGGACCGCGGCAAGCGCTGCTGTTTGTTGGGCCTGCCATGATTGCGTCTATCGCCTATATGGACCCCGGAAATTATGCGACGAATATTCAGGCCGGAGCCGGCTATGGATACGGGCTGCTCTGGGTGGTTTTGGCCGCCAATCTGATTGCAATGCTGTTTCAGGCACTGTCGGCAAGGTTGGGGATTGTGACGGGCCATAACCTAGCAGAGCTGTGCCGCGACCATTTCCCCAAACCCATCGTTTTCGGGATGTGGGTGGTGAGTGAAATCGCCGCGATGGCAACCGACTTGGCCGAGTTTTTAGGCGGTGCGATTGGGTTGTCGCTGTTGTTTGGCATGCCTTTGATGTCGGGGATGGTGGTCACGGCAGTCGTGACCTATGGGATTTTGCTGTTTGATGCCAAAGGGTTTCGGCCCATGGAATTGGTCATCGGGACTTTCGTGGCGATTATTGGTTTGTGTTTTTTGGTGGAACTTGTGATTGCACCGATTGCTTGGGGCGAGGCGGCGGTGGGATTGATCACGCCAAGCCTGCCAGACAGCACCGCGTTGGCAATTGCCGTGGGGATTATCGGTGCCACGGTGATGCCGCATGCGATTTACTTGCATTCGGGCTTGGTGCAAGGGCGCGCCTTGACGCCAGATGATGCGACCCGCAGGCGGGTTGTGCGGTTTTCGAACATCGAGGTGGTGGTGGCGCTGGCTGCGGCCGGCATGGTGAATATGGCCATGGTAATGATGGCGGCGAGCGCCTTTCACAGTGGAAACCCCGAGGTCGCCGAGATTGAGACGGCGTATTATTTGCTGACCCCGTTGTTGGGTGGGGCTGCGGCGAGTGTGTTTTTAGTATCGTTGATTGCATCGGGGATTTCATCGTCGGTGGTAGGCACGATGGCAGGTCAGTTGATTATGCAAGGCTTCATTCGGCTGCGTCTGCCGATATGGTTTAGGCGCGCGGTGACAATGGTGCCTGCGTTTGCAGTGGTGGCCGCAGGCGTTAATGCCACGGATGCACTGGTGATGTCGCAAGTGGTGCTGAGCCTTGCGCTGCCGGTTCCGATGGTTGCCTTGCTTTTGCTGACGGGGCGGCGGGATGTTATGGGTGATTTTGCCACTGGCCCGTTGTTGCGCGGGTTGGCTATTTCGGGGGCGGGCGTGGTGCTGAGCCTGAATTTCGTGTTGTTGGCCCAAGTGTTTGGCGTGCCGATACCCGGTTTGGGATAGGCAGGGCGTGTTTGGGCGTTTTCGATGCGCCGCGGGTGCTTGACTCTGCCTCATTGATCCGTGATAAGCGCCCATCTCGGGCAGGTGGCAACACTTGGCCGGGTTATTTATTGATATCGTCCCATATGGGGGCGCGCCGTCCGAGGTAGAGGGAAACGCCAGCCAGTGCTGGGGCCACAGGACGCGGAGACATGAAAAGGAAGACCTATGT
>Ga0075467_10003646_pt1 | contig 11727 bp, 10 predicted proteins | sample DEB08_DNA_9_FD_75067 | JGI IMG/M metagenome (GOLD analysis project Ga0075467, IMG submission 75067) | Aqueous microbial communities from the Delaware River and Bay under freshwater to marine salinity gradient to study organic matter... | ecosystem: Environmental > Aquatic > Marine > Coastal ...
CGCGTGGGGTTGGTGGTAGGAATACCATTGCTATTGGTTCTCAATCAAAAAGAGCTGCTGCAGCTGCGATTTATCGGTAGTATTGAATAACAACGAAAACCCAAGCTGCGGCAGCTGCGGATTCCCGGTTTATATTCTATTGAGACCGCTGGCATGACAGCAGTCAGTAGTGAGTACAGAGTAGTGAGATTGCATCGCGATATTGATGGAGGTTTTACCTTCGAAGGACAGTTTGATTTTAAATCGACAGTTCCACAGCCTCGCGATTTATCGCGTGGGGTTGATGATAGGAAAATACGGTTATTACCGTTTTTAAAGGAAGGAGATTCTGAAATAAATTCAGAATGACGGTAGGGTGGAGCTTAACCTCAATACCTACCGTTCCTATTTTACGTCCATCCCAAACTCGTTTCAAGATTCTATTGCCGCTAGCAAGAATCAAAAAACCGTTCTTAACCAAAACCATAAAAAAAAGCCCCGCAGGGCTTTTCAATTAATCATCAAAACTTATTACCACCTTCTCGCTACGCGGGTGGCTTTGGCAAGTAAGCACGTAGCCGTCCGCCACCTCTTCGTCTTCGAGGGCGTAGTTCATATCCATTTCTACTTCGCCTTCTAAAACTTTAGCGCGGCAAGTACAACATACCGCTCCCTTGCATGCATAGGGCACATCTGCACCAGCGTCTAAGGCCGCATCTAAAACAGAATCGCCATCGGCCTTGAGGTCGAAATGAGTCTCGTCTCCATCTAAAATAACGGTAAGCTTACTGTCTACTTTAGAACCGGTAGCTTTCTTTTCAACTTTAGTTTTTCCTGCTAAAGCGTCGGTGGGTGAAGTAAATAGTTCAAAGTGTATCGTTGCTTTTTCTGCGCCTAGGTCTTGTAACTTGGCACTTACCCCGTTAATCATTGCTTCAGGTCCGCAAAGAAAATAACCGCTTACCTCTTTAATATCAAAGAATCGCTGGGAGAAATCTCCACACTTAAGGGCGTCAATTCTTCCTTTTAAAAGATCCGACCCTTGGTCTTCGCGACTTAAAACGTGATGAACCTCTAGGCGATTCATATAGGTGTTTTTAAGGGCTTCAATCTGCTCTTTAAAAATTACCGACTTCGACGTTTTATTACCGTAAAACAAAGTGAAAGAACTATTGGGCTCTTCCTCTAAAACTGATTTTAAAATGCTGTAAATGGGCGTAATACCAGATCCTGCCGCAAAGGCAACATAATTATGTTTTTGAGCACCATCAATTTTGGCGGTGAATTTTCCATCCGGACTCATCACTTGCATCTCACTGCCCACGGTTAAATCAGAATTAGCCCAAGTAGAGAATTTTCCTCCTTCTACTTGTTTAATGGCCACTCTTAATTCTCCGTCGAAAGGACTAGAACAAAGCGAGTAGGAGCGACGAACTTTTTCGCCTGCAATTTCAGTTTCTAATGTGAGGTATTGACCCGGGCTAAAACGATATTCTTCGCTCAGTTCAGCGGGCACATCAAAAGCAACCGATACACAATCGGCCGTTTCTCTGCGAATATCACTTACCGTAAGCGAGTGAAATTTAGGTCGGCCAGCTTTCTTTTCGTTAGTGAAAAGGTCTTTAGCGCTATTTTTCGATTTTTTGAAAAAGTTTAACATAATTCTATATCAGGCTACAAATGTAAGTTCTCAATCTTTTAGGAACAATTTGCAAAGGCTTTAAGTTTATCTTTTAGATTATATCTTTGTAACCACCTCTTAAAGAAATACAATATGACGAAAGAAATGAATTTGGAAGATCGCTTCCAAGACTATGTAGACGGAGAAAATAAAGTTGAGCCTAAGCATTGGATGCCGGAAAAGTATCGCAAAACGCTCATACGTCAAATATCTCAACATGCTCATTCTGAGGTGGTAGGGATGCTTCCGGAAGCGAATTGGATCACTCGTGCTCCTTCCTTGCGACGTAAAATTGCTCTATTAGCTAAGGTGCAAGACGAGGCCGGACATGGACTTTACCTTTACAGTGCCGCCGAAACTCTCGGGGCAGATCGCCAAGATTTAGTAGCCGATCTTTTAAGTGGCAAAGCGAAATACAGCTCTATTTTTAACTATCCTACTCCCACTTGGGCCGATATGGGTGCCATTGGTTGGTTGGTAGACGGCGCGGCCATCGCCAATCAAGTGATGTTATGTCGCACTTCTTACGGTCCTTATGCTCGTGCCATGGTGCGTATTTGTAAGGAAGAAAGTTTCCACCAACGCCAAGGTTATGAAATTACCATGACTTTAGCCAAGGGGACTCCCGCTCAGAAAAAGCTTGCGCAAGATGCCTTAAACCGCTGGTGGTGGCCTTCAATAATGATGTTTGGTCCAAGTGACGATAATTCACCCAATTCTGCGCAAAGCATGAAATGGAAAATTAAGCGTAAGAGCAACGATGAGCTTCGTCAAGAATTTATTGATAAAACGGTTCCTCAAGCTGAATATCTTGGTTTAACCATTCCCGATCCCGATCTTAAATGGAATGAGGAAACCGGTCATTATAACTACGGCGAAATCAATTGGGAGGAATTCTACAATGTGATTAAAGGAAATGGTAAGTGCAATAAACAACGTTTAGAGGCTCGTAATAAGGCACATGATGAAGGGGCTTGGGTACGTGAAGCAGCAAATGCTTACGCAGAAAAGCAAGCCGACCGCAAGAAGAATGAAACGCATGCGGCTTAAAGCTTGCTCGCCAAACGAACCTAGAACTAATAAAGAAAACAATAGCATGTCAACTAAGGATAACTGGAAAATTTGGGAGATTTTTATTCGCTCTCGAAACGGTTTAAGCCACAAACACGTGGGTAGCTTGCACGCTCCTGATGCCGAAATGGCCATTAAAAATGCGCGTGATGTTTATACGCGTCGCAGTGAGGGAATCAGTATTTGGGTTATCCCTTCAGACGCGGTTACCGCTTCCAGTCCCGACGAAAGCGAGCCTTTATTTACGCCCGCCGATGATAAGGTGTACCGTCATCCTACTTTTTATGAAATTCCTGATGAAATCGGCCACATGTAGGCTTTAAATTTCGGAATTGCTTAATTGTTGAAATCAGAATTGTGAACAAAGAATTACTAGAATATACATTAAGATTAGGCGACAATGCCCTCATTTTAGGCCAGCGTTTGGCCGAATGGTGTGGCCACGGACCCATCTTAGAGCAAGATATTGCCCTTTCTAATATTGCGCTAGACCATTTAGGTCAGGCACGTATGTTACTTAACTACGCTGCCGAGCAACAGGGGGAAGGTTTTACCGAAGATAAAGTGGCTTTTTTCCGCGATGTCTTCGAATATCATAACATCTTACTGTTAGAATTAGAAAATGGCGACTGGGGTAAAACTATTTGTCGCCAGTTTTTATTTGATACCTTCAACTACTTCCTTTATACCGACCTTTTGCAAAGTAAAGATGAGACCATCAAGTCTATCGCACAAAAGGCTATTAAAGAGATTAGTTACCACGCGCAATGGAGCGCCGAATGGTTAATTCGTTTAGGCGATGGTACCGAAGAAAGTCATACACGTGTGCAAAATTCCCTGAACGAATTATGGGAGTGGAGCGGCGAAATGTTTACTCCAGATGCGATTGACGAAGCTATGCTAGAGGCGGGAATTGGAGCCGATTTAAACTCTATAAAAGAGCGTTGGCACGCGAAGGTGGATCAAATTTTGGCCATGGCTAAATTAGAAAAACCGGCAGAGCAATGGATGCAAAGTGGCGGTAAGCAGGGCGATCATACCGAATACCTCGGTTTTGTTTTGGCCGAAATGCAACATATTCCCCGCATGCATCCCGAGGCAAACTGGTAAAATAAAAATTGAGATCGTGCAGCAGGAAGAGCAAATTTGGCGGTGGTTAGAAGAGGTCTCAGATCCTGAAATCCCCGTTTTAACGGTAGTAGATTTAGGCGTAGTTCGCGCCGTTGAGTATCTCGACGAGCAATGGCGTATTAGCATTACACCGACCTATTCGGGCTGCCCCGCTATGAACGAGATTGAAAGTAATATCATCGACAAGCTAAAAGTAGAGGGTGTTGCCAATGCCAAGGTGAAGATGGTCCTTTCTCCCGCTTGGACTACGGACTGGATGACCGAGAAGGGTAAGCAGAAATTACAAGAATACGGTATTGCCCCGCCCGAAGGCAGCTCGGCCGATAAATCGGTTCTTTTCGGTGAAGCCAAAAAAGTCACTTGCCCGCATTGCAAGTCGCGCGACACCGAATTAATTAGTCAATTCGGTTCCACGGCCTGTAAGTCGCTATACAAATGTCACGATTGTAGAGAGCCTTTCGATTATTTTAAGTGTTTGTAGACTAGTATTTAGTACGCTGCGCTATTGGTAGTGAGTAGTGGAGATTGGGTACGGCATGAACTAGCGCTGAAGGCGCGGTATCTCTTTTTTACATGGTTTTCAGCAAGAGTTTGAGCAAGAGTAGGGAGGCAGTGCAGACTCGAGACAAAAAGACTCAAGACCCGAGAGGGTTTGCGTTAATACTGACGGTTCTTTTTTTACCACAAAGTTCAGGAAGAAGACACGAAAGGCTTTTAGGTTTGCTACCAATCATAAGCGCTGAAGGCGCGACATTTCTTTTTTTACAAGCGTTAAACTCGAGACAAAAAGACCTTTATCTGATCTACCGGCCATGGTCAGTTCGGTCTTCTTCTACCCCGACTTAATGCACTTCTGAGCCTCTATATTTTAGATGCAATTAAAATCAACACACCTAAACCATCGAACATATTGCACTTATTGCTTACTTTCAAGCACTCAAAATAAGATTATGCCCTCCATCAAAAGTCTTTTCCTTCTAGCTTGCTTAGTTTTCAGTATTTCAGCAGTTTTTGGTCAAATCACCCCAAGTTTAGAAAAGGCAATACGAGAGAACCCGGAAGCGATTCAGCCCGTTTTTGTAGAATTCTACAGTCCTTTAAACCTCGATTCGCTGGCCTTATCTTTCGATCAAAGGCACTTAAGCGCACCGCAACGCAGCCAAATTTTGAACCGCCTTTTAGGTCGTCAGGCAGCAGCGAGTCAAAAAGAAGCTTTAAACCTGCTGGCTAAAGCGCAAGTTCCCGCAAGCCAGTACCGCAGTTTTTATATACTTAATGCCTGGGTGGCACAATTACCGGGTTCTTTAATTTTAGACTTAGCCCAATTGCCCGCAGTAGAGCAAATTAAATGGTCTAAAGGCGAGATTGCGCTAGATGCCCCAGTAGATATAAACAGTAATTTTAAAAGCAGCAAAGCGACGGCGGCGGGTGTAGAACCTGGCTTAACTGCGATTAATGCCCCAGCCATGTGGGCGCGTGGTTATACGGGTCGGGGACGTAAAGTGTATATTTTCGATTCGGGGATTTGGGACGAGCATCCTAGTTTTAAAGATCGTTATATGGGTCTTAGGTCTCCCGCTAATGCCGCTTGGTTTGGGTTATTCTCACTAACACCTTCGGGGGCTTTAAGCAGTCATGGTACCCATGTTTTAGGCACCACGGCTGGTTTAGATATCGCCACTGCCGATACCATAGGCGTGGCATTCGGTTCTTATTGGCTGGCTAACGATTTAATTAATGCCAGCACCGCTGCGGCTTTGCCACCGCAGGCCTTTTTAATTGCTGGCTTCGAATGGGCGCTTAATCCAGACGGAGATACCAATACAATTCACGATATACCAGATGTAATTAATAATAGCTGGCGCTGGCGTGATATTATCGATACCGCCCAGTGTGGAGGTTTTGTGCCCCGCTTAATGAACACCATTGAAGCGGCAGGTATAGCCAATGTTTTTTCAGGAGGAAATACGGGGCCTAATAATGTGGGCCTTAATGCCCCGCAACGCATCAATACTAATTTGGTAAACACTTTTTGCGTAGGCAGTATCGATGGCAACCAAAGTTTCCCTTATCCGATCAGTGGTTTTTCTACGCGTGGACCAAGTCAGTGCCCGGGTAGTGGGCCTTTAAGTATTCACCCCGAAGTGGTGGCGCCAGGACAAAATGTTCGCTCCGCTTGGGGTGCCGATGGCTATAATGTTATTTCGGGAACCAGCATGGCTTCCCCTCATGTTTCGGGGGCCATACTACTTTTAAAAGAAGCCTTTCCACAGCTAAGTGGTAAAGAACTGATGGAGGCTCTTTACTTTTCGGCCATCGATATGGGCCCGCCCGGTGAAGACAATACTTTTGGTCGTGGTCTTATAGATGTTGATGCCGCATTTACCCTCTTAAGTCAAAGTTACACTCCGGTAGATGCGCAGCAAATTGATTACGATTTAGAACTAAGCTCCGTGCTAGCACCAGCCGGTGAGCCCTTTTCTTGCGATACTAGTTTCAGCCCACAACTTAATTTTACCAATAAAGGCCTGCAAGCAATTAATACTCTAAATATTAGCGTTTACCGCGATGGCGCCTTGGTGCACAGTCAGCAGCTTAATACCAGTAAACTGCAAGCTTTTGGTGACACGGCTTTGGTCTATTTATCCACTCCGCTAAGTATTCCCCCAGGCTATCATGCGTGGCAGTTCCTTGCCAGTACTAGCTTTACCGAGTACGATAGTATTAATAACAACTATTACATCCGCCTTGAGCGAATTAAAGAAGCCAGCCTAGACTTTACTGAAGATTTTGAGGACAGCCTAAGCGTTTGGGGGCGTTACAATCCCGATGGTGGATTGGGCTGGGATACCGCTAGCGTTAAGGGCTGGCCGGGAAACACTAGTGCTAGAGCCATCTACTTTAGTGATTACCTACCGCGCGAAAGTCAGTATGATGATTTATACAGTGCTCGCTTAAGCTTAAATGCAAATACCAAGGCCACGCTAGCCTTCGATCGTGCCTATGAAGCAAGAGGAAGCATTAGTTCTTTACAAGATAGTTTGCAGGTACTGGTTTCTACGGATTGTGGCCAAAGCTATAGCCAAGTGTACCAAAAGGCGGGCATTAGTTTAGCGACTGTTAGCAGCAATGGCGGGAACTTCAGTCCGAGTAGCTCTGCAGACTGGCTGCGCGATACGGTTGATTTAAATCCTTTTGCTGGTCAAGAAATAATAGTGCTTTTTAGAGGCGTTAACCGCAACGGTAATAATTTATACCTCGATAATATTAGCGTTTATCAAGGACTTTGGGATCCCTTAGGGCAGATCGAAAACCGCACTGAATCCTACTTAAAAGTGTACCCTAATCCTACGCAGAATTTTCTCAACATAGAAACAAGTCGTAGACTTAGCGAGCCTTTGTTGCTGAGTATTTTCGATAGTAGGGGGCAAAAAGTATGGCAAGGTGAATTAAAAGAATCAAGCTTGCGCTTGTCTGTAGCTCACTGGCCCCTTGGCGTTTATAATCTGCAAGTGAATGGCGCCGACAGGGGGAGTATAAAGTTTGTGAAGAAGCCTTAAGGAGATATTAGACCGCTGCGCTATTAGATGTGAGTATTGAGACCAAAAAGTCTTTAATTCCACTGAAAGCCCTAGATTTGATACTATCAAATGATACTATAGCTATGCGGCCTCCCTATGAAATTAACAGCAAGATTTTAGGATTAATAACAAGCATATCCGAAAAAATTGGAGAAGTAAATGCCTCATTCTTAATAAAATCATCCCCTAGCCTTCGGAAGCAGAACCAGATTAAAACGATACACTCTTCTTTGCAAATTGAAGGTAACACTTTGACCGAGCAGCAAATAACTGCAATACTGGAGAACAAAAGAGTTATAGGGCCTACCAAAGACATTAAGGAAGTTCAAAATGCACTACAGGTTTATGAAAATATTAGGGCCTATAAATTTGATTCCGTTCATTCCTTTTTAGAGGCGCACCAGACACTGATGGAAGGCTTAATCGATCACCCCGGAGCCTTTCGAAAGGAAGGGGTTGGCATTTTAAAAGGTTCTAAAATTGAACACTTCGCTCCTCCCGCTAAGAATGTTCAGTATTTGATGAAAGACTTATTCGCTTACCTCAAAAATGACGAGGAAATTATTTTAATTAAAAGTTGCGTTTTTCATTATGAAATGGAATTTATTCATCCCTTCACAGATGGAAACGGAAGAATGGGACGACTGTGGCAAACGATAATTTTAATGTCTCAATATCCTGTTTTTCAATACTTGCCTTTTGAAACATTAATATCAAAATCGCAGGAAGACTATTACAAAGTATTATCTATTTGTGACAAAACAGGAAATTCGACCTTGTTCATTGAGTATATGCTTTCGGTTGTTAATGATACTTTGGCGGAGTTAATAGGAAATTCAGTTTCTGTGAACATGTCGCAGGAAGATCGATTATTTCATTTTTGCTCCCTTAACAAGATTTCATTTACGAGAAAGGACTACATGCAGGTTTTTAGGCATTTAAGTAGTGCTTCCGCTAGTCGAGACCTAAAAATGGGAATTGAAAAGAATTTATTTTCTAAATCAGGAGATAAAAGATTAACCATTTACCAGCTTAAAAAGAAATAAATTAAGATTAATCGCATGGTATAAAGATGGGCATAAAATGGGGCGGCCTCTCTTGATAGCCGCTATTCTTTCCGTGGATCCTCAATTAGCCGACTATTTTTAAGTGATCTAAGCTTTAATTTCCCGTCGAATTCAGGTTTATAAATCCTTGACCATCAGTTTAATCTAGTTTAATAGAGATGTTTAAATGTCCGCCGAGCCCTTCATTTATAATTCTTTGTAGTGTGGAGAACCGTATGTCCTTAAGGTTTCGTTCTACTTTGGATATATACGACTTGTTTGTGCCAGCAAGTTCTGCAAGTTGCTGTTGGGTTAATCCCTTTTGTTCCCTTGCTTGTTGAATTAGCACACCAAGCTTAAAAGAGTCATAATCATTTTCAAAACTATCTCTTTCAATAGTTCCCTTATCGCCAATTTGTTCATCAATGAATTGGTCAAGGCTTTTTAGGTTTTTATTTTTTGCTGTCATAGTAGTCCATTTTTATTTGTTCAGCCTTTTTTATTTGCTGTTTAGGTGTTTTTTGGGTCTTTTTCTGAAAACCATTTCCGATTACAACCAAATTGTCAAGGTCGAAAAAGCAGAAAATTCTGAAAATGTTATTGCCAACTTGAACTCTAATTTAATAAAGACCCGAAGAGTTTTGGATAAACTTTAGATAGTTCTCTGGAATTTGTTCAAGCTCTTCCATTACTTTCAGCGTCCAAAGAATCTTCTTTTTCACCTTTTCGTCTTGCTGGCTATAGAACTCTTCGAAATACTTCTTATAGAAATAGAGTTTTCGCTTTTTGTTTATTTATCAAAGATACAAAAGTAGTCTAATCGGACAACCTTATTTTTTTTACTAGGCACAATGCATGGCCTTTACCCAGAATGAGATTCTTTCGTTTTTTCAGAGGGCTTGTCTTAAATAGAGGACTTTAGGCTAGGGACAATTTAATACTGCAACCAGATTTTCTGAGAATGGTAATTTCTGCCGCCACTCCTGGTTTGTAGAACGTACACGCCCTGATTTAAATCTCTAATGTTTAAGATTTTACTAGCCTTAAAACTACCTTGGCGAATGGCTTGACCTAAGGAATTGAATAGTACATATGTGATCTCCTGTTCGAGATCCGATTCTAAATGCAAAACACCAGTAGTAGGGTTTGGATAAACCCGCAATTCCGCCTCTAAAGGCCCTATTTCTTCCAAACCGATACTTTGACAACCCTTTTGCAAGCAACCATACTGATCGGTTTTAAGCATGTAGAAATGCTGAATACGCACTGGGGCAATGTCATTATCCCAGTCGAATAATTGTCCGATATGTAAAAAGCCAGAATCTGGAGCCTCTTGAAAAGCCCAAATATGATTCCAATCAGCAGAATCATTCAAGTGATAATAGGAGCGCATCCAAATGCTGTCACCATCGGGGGTAAATTTGTAAGCCGCAATGGGAAAATTGTAGGGTGGAACATATAAATCTCCCGCCACATAAAAATTACCGTCTTGGGTGCTTATCAAATCTTGAAAACGGAAGTACGGGAATTTAGGCCCCGTGGTAGTATCGTATTTGACCTTACCTGATGTATCTATGCGACCTAATCGTATCTGGGCATCGGCAGGATTATAAGTGCTTGGTACAAACGACAGAACCTCTACCCGCGCAAAACTATAGCTGCCATCTCCATTATCTAAAGCAGCGATATTTTGACTGCCTAAATCTTCATTAAAAGGATGAAACCATTTTAATTGACCCGTTTGCAAATCTACCCGTGCTGCAAAGGAATGATCTATATTTAACCTGCTAGGAACATCATAATGGGTCGCTCTTCCTGAAACCAAGCAAGAACCATATTGATCGAGCACTAAATCATAGCCATAATAACCACCGCTCAAGCTTGGTATGGTATCAAGTAATCGCAATTCCCAAATGGGATTGAACGCGGTATCAAACTTGGCCACCCAGAGGTCGTATTTATTTCTATTTGTGGGTCTAAATAAATCACCAGATACAACGAATGTCGAGTCCGTGTCAAATTTAATGTCTCTGATATAAGGAGTTGTTCCTTGAAATTCTAGGTACTTTTTAGTGTAAATTGTGTCGAGGTTTTGATTAAACTTAGTAAACCTCACAAAGGCAGAATCAGCTCTTAGAAAATCTATCTGAGCAAAATAATAGTTAATCCCTTCGGAAATCAGGCATTTAAAACATGTATTTACCCTGATAACTGAATCAGAAGAATTAGCATAATCAGAAGATTTATGATACACTTTCTGCCCAATGCTATCAAAAAGCCCGACTTGCAGAACCCCTAATGAATAATGGTCTTCATCGGCCACTATAAAACCACTTTCCTTAAACACCAAAGCAGGTCTATTCGCCCCGCCGAAAGTGGAGTCCGTCTTGCTAAACCTTTGGGCACTTAGTTGCAGCGAAAAAAGAAATGAAAGTAAGATTAATCGCATGGTATAAAGATGGTAAAAAAATGAATTCACCCTCTCTTAATAGCCGCTATTGTTTCGTCAGCTCCTCTACAGTTCCACTATTTTTAAGTGGCCTGAGACTTAATTTTCCGTCGAATTCACATTAACTTAGCCCCAAAAGAAATTTATGTCAGATTATATACTCTCTCAGCAAGACGGCGGTGTATTGCGCCTGAGCCTCAATCGTCCCGACAAATACAATTCTTTCGTGCGTGAGATGGCCTTAGATTTACAAGCGCATCTGCGTAAAGCGCAAGAAGACTCTTCGGTGCGGGCGATATATTTAACCGGTTTGGGGAAAGCTTTTTGTGCCGGACAAGATTTGGCGGAAGCCACCGACCCCAACGGTCCCGAACTCACCAAAATTGTGACGGAGCATTACAATCCTATTATTTTACAATTACGCGCTTTAAGCAAGCCCGTGGTGGCAGCAGTAAACGGCGTGGCGGCGGGTGCAGGTGCTAATATTGCCCTCGCTTGCGATATTGTGGTGGCCCACGAAGGAGCCAGTTTTATTCAGGCCTTTTCTAAAATTGGCTTAATCCCTGATAGTGGTGGTACCTATACTTTACCGCGCTTAATTGGTCAGCAAAAAGCTTCGGCTTTAATGATGTTGGGCGATAAGGTTAGCGCCACCGAAGCGGAAAGTATGGGCATGATTTATAAGGTTTTCTCGGAGGAGACTTTTGCAGAAGAGAGCCTGAAAATTGCCGTGCAATTGTCTAAAATGCCCACCAAAGCACTGGCAGCCACCAAGGCTTTGCTGAACGA